>QWCE01001153.1_pt1 | contig 42673 bp, 27 predicted proteins | sample 1972531 | NCBI WGS metagenome assembly QWCE01 (sample SAMN09866716, study PRJNA288562) | Human gut metagenome isolate term4_stool, whole genome shotgun sequencing... | reverse complement strand
CTATTGGCCGATTGGCTCTGCATGCATTCAAACTTTGTTTCTATCATCCGGTGACAAACGAACTAATGGAGTTTGAGACGCCGTATCCGCCTAATTTCAAAAAGTTGTTTCTAAAGCAATAACCATATACCATAAATTTCATCCTAAAAACAACTGAAAATCAGACTATAAAAAAGTACGTACTTTTGGGGTATAAAAGTACGTACTTAACACACTGTTAATATGCATTTTAAGTCACTGTTAAAATACTATATCAGTAGTTGGATATTAGCATGCTATCCAAAGAATAAATAATAACTTTAGTTTGCTTCCAACGTGACGCTGAACTCATAATTTCCATCTGCATAAAGCTCACCATAAAGGAAACGTCCGGTGATATACACTCCTCTGATTTCCAACAGAGGATAATCCGGACCATAATCCAGATATAACGTCCCCATATCTATCCACCAACGCAGGTTCAGGGTAGCAGCTCTTCCGCCATCTCCATAATAGTATTGCTCATCTATGGCATATTCATTCCCTTTGAAAGTGACACCACTTTCTACATCATAAGGTCCTACGGCAAAGCCTAAACTACCGACCCACGTACGCCCAATGAGATAATCATAAATGGTTTCATCATCTTCTTCACAAGAAGAAAAGCCAACAGCCAGCATGGTCAATACCAACAGCAACTTTATAGGATTCAATATTTTCATATTCGTTATTTTATTCTTTTACAAATGTCACTTCTATACCATCCAATTTACCAGAAAGATAGTTCTGACGTACCCAGACATTATCAAAATAGTGAATCTCTCCGGCACCACGATCCAGTTTCAACCCTTCCATTTCCTGATCTATCCATTCCCAATCAAAATTATAACTTTCAGTACGTGCAGGACGTGATTCGCCGACACGATAATAGTTGAATATCTCTTGTCCGCTCCTATCTTTCGTAAATTTCAGCTGATGGACACACTTCATATTATCTTCTGTATAATTTTCCGACCACGTTTTTCCACACAACTTTTCATCACTATTACGTAAATAATCATCTGTGTAGTAAACATCGTCACCACCACAAGCATTTAAACCAAGTGTCAATACTAATAACAATATAAATCGTGCATAGTTTAATTTTCTCATATTCTTATGACTTATAGTTAATATATGACGACAAATATAGCGTTTTTAATCAACGATGTGTGAATAAAGCCTGCTTTTTTATACCTTTGCGGCTATAAACGTTAAAATTCTTGCATGAAAATTCTTTGGCTCGACTTAAATAGCTCTTATGCCCACTCCTCTTTGGCGTTACCGGCACTGCATGCTCAGATTGCAACAGATAACTCCATCGAATGGGAAATCGTATCAGCTACTATCAATGAAAATGCAGGTATGGTGGCAAACAGTATCTATTATCACCAACCGGATATCATTGCCGCTACCAATTGGCTGTTCAATCACGAGCAGTTGCTACATATTGTTTCAAGAGCTAAAGCGTTGCTTCCGCAATGTTGTGTAGTTATGGGAGGACCTGAGTTTTTGGGAGACAATGAAGCGTTTCTGCGCAAGAATCCATTTGTCAGTTGTGTGTTCCGTGGAGAAGGTGAAGAGGTATTTCCACAATGGCTTCAGTGCTGGGACCAACCGGAAAACTGGAATGCCATTCCCGGATTGTGCTACCTTGATAAAGAAGGAGGGTATCGCGACAACGGCATTGCCCGCGTTATGGAGTTTGCCAATCTCATTTCGCCTGAACAAAGTCGCTTCTTCAACTGGAGTAAACCATTTGTACAACTTGAAACAACACGAGGCTGCTTCAACACGTGCGCCTTCTGTGTAAGTGGTGGAGAAAAACCGGTACGGACACTCTCTATAGAGGTCATCCGTGAACGCTTAAAAGAGATCCACCGACATGGTATCAAAAACATTCGTGTACTTGACCGTACCTTCAATTACAATAACAAACGGGCCAAAGAACTACTCAATCTGTTTCTCGAATTTTCTCCTGATATCTGCTTTCATCTTGAGATACACCCGGCCTTGCTCTCCGAAGAGCTGAAACAAGAACTTGCCAAGCTTCCCAAAGGTTTGCTCCACCTGGAAGCCGGCATTCAGAGTTTGCGTGAGCCTGTACTGGAACAAAGCCGACGGATGGGACGCTTATCCGATGCACTGAACGGACTGAAATATCTCTGTGCACTGCCCAATATGGAGACTCATGCCGATCTTATTGCCGGACTACCGCTGTATCATCTCTCCGAAATATTCGAAGACATACGAACCCTTGCCGAATATGGAGCAGGAGAAATACAATTGGAATCGTTAAAGTTGCTTCCCGGTACAGAAATGCGGAGAAGAGCGGAAGAATTAGGGATTCAATATGCCCCACTCCCACCTTACGAAGTGTTGCAAACCAGGGAAATCAGTGTAGATGAGCTACAAACAGCCCGCTACCTCTCACGATTATTAGATGGTTTCTATAACACTCCTGCCTGGCAGTCTATCACGCGAAAATTGATTCTGGAAAACCAAACATTTCTACACGAACTTTTAAATCATCTGATAGAGATTGGGCTGATAGACCAACCACTGAGTCTGGAGAAAAGAGGATTGATTCTGTATGAATTCTGTAAAAAGTACTATACTGACTATCAGACGCAAGTAAGCATCGCCTGGATAGAGGCGGGTATGTCGTTAAAGAAACTTCCGGCTGAAAAAGTCAAAACCAAGCGGCAGGTTCCTCCTGAAACATGGACAATCCTCTATGGTGAATACAAAGAAACACTGCGTTTGTGCTTCTTGCCAATAAATCAGGAAGGACAAGCCGGTTATTGGTTTGGATTTGAATCGGAAATACAGAAAATCGAACCGGTTTTTAAGGCGTTCACAACATGATACGCAACATAGCAAGTATCAAAATCATTGTTTGATAACCTTAAAGACCGCATTCTGAACTTTCACAAAATAAATCCCGGTTGAAAAAGAAGATATATCAATTGTCCGGTTCCATGTTTCCATAACCTTGACTCCCAAATCATTGTATATACAAATCGTCTCACCATTATCAGTACCTTCAATATTCAAGACATCCGAAGCCGGATTCGGGTATATCGTCACAGCTGTTTGACTTTCGATCCTATTGATATCTGTTGGCACGTCTATGATATTAATACGAGTCTCTAAAATGCTGTTCCATTTATTTTTAGTATTTCCCTTTCCGCTTATTCTGACATAGCGGGCTTTACAAGGACCTATGTAAAACGTCTCCCAACGATCCGTATTTCCTCCGGATTGGCCATTAAAAACTTCTGTCCAGTTTTCATCATCCGTCGAAAGCTCTATTGAGAAGTTAAACTTACGCTTATGTCCATCCCAAAATGCAATATCAACCGTTGCTATTGTTTCTTCTGATAGTAAATCGTACTTAATCCATTGTTCACCTTCGGCCGACCAACGTGTATTGAAATCCCGATCCAAAGTCTTTTCCGGAGTATTTGTCGTACCGGTTTCATAAGTACTTGCCGTCACGTTTATGTTCACTGCCTCAACAGGCGGTTCCGGTAAATCACCTACTTCCGGCATTTCACCTTCGGCCAGTTTTACAACTTCACTTCCGGCCAACAGGAAAGCTCCGACTCCATAGTCCCAAGTCGATTCAGCATTTAAGGGATAGTTTGATTCCGGCTTGAAACCAGGTCCTTGAACATATCCTAAAAGTCCGTTTTTATGAACCGCAATCGTAGTCATTCCATTCCACGCTTTGAGAACCACAGGCAGATAAAACTCTCTATCGAGTACTCCGTGATTTATTCCCCAAGATAAGCCATATACAAAAAGGGCTGTACCACTTGTTTCCGGACCAGCAAGATGTTCCGGATCGGCCAGATTTCTATTCCAGAATCCATCTTCACGCTGACAGGCTTTTAAAGCTGCTGCCATTTCCGTCAGCAACTGAACATATTCCACTCTATAAGAATGATCGGCAGGCAGGTCATTCAAGACACGAACACAAGCAGCAACCGCCCAACCATTTCCACGAGACCAGCAGACTTTCTTCTTATTAGGACTCAGGCTCCTGGCAGGTACCTGCGTACTATCACGAAACCAAATGTGGTCTGTTTCATCATAAAGTTTCCAACGCGCTTTTGAATAGGTATGCATAGCATGCATCCGTTCAAAATAAACGTTATCTTTATACAAATCTCCCAGTTTCGAGAAAAGAGGCATCGCCATAAAATAAGAATCTACCCACCACCAATCGTCAATAGATTCCTGCGGATTAGCAATCAAATTATCCACACACTCTTTAATGGCCTGTATCTTATACTCCTGTTTATTTTTATCCAACCGGTACAAATCAATGTAAGTTTGTCCACACACTTGCCCGTCAGCACCATGCTTGTCGGCATTTACTCCCAACGCCCACTTATTTTTTTCGGCCCATAAGGTCATATAATCAAGTAACTTCTGATCCTGATAAACCTTATAAAACTCCATACACCCTGTGAAATAAGCGGATTTTACCCAATCGTTAGTTCCTGCGGAAATTGCATTGTTGGTCATGTAATAGTTGTTCACTAAAGCCATTTGCTGAAGGACTTCCATCTTTGTAGGCAACTGCGATATAGTTGCACTAACAGATAGAATGGGCACACAACAAAAGGAAACCAGTAATCGTGTTCTCATAATGCATTCATGTAATTTCATGTTCTTCTTGCTTTACTATTTGTGTTGTATAATATTAAACTCTCGCAATATACAAATCATTAAATAATTGAAAAAGATTAATCACATTTTTTTCATATAATCCTGTTAATAAATTCAATCGTCATATGCCCCCAAACTCCTATTCTAAACTGAAAAGAAAATCAAAAAATCAGTCTCCACTTTTAATATACAATACCTGCCCATAGCACTTTCAATCAATAAAGATAGTTATTTATCCAACCGAAAGCAATTAATTACTAATATTAATTCTCTACCTTTGTACCATTGACTGAAAGATAAAATATACAGAAACAATGAAAAAGTTCATCAAGGGCTTCCGGTTCACCCCTTCTAATTACCCGGACGAGATAGAAGATAAAATTCAAAAATACAGAAAACAAGGCATAAAACTCCCTCCACGAAAGGTACTCCGTACACCGGAACAGTTGGAAGGTATACGCGAAAGTGCTAAAATCAATACTGCACTGCTGGATTATGTTTCCGAGAACATTCGTGAAGGCATGTCTACAGAAGAAATCGACCGTATGGTATATGATTTCACAACGAGCCACGGTGCTATCCCTGCCCCACTCAATTATGAAGGATTCCCCAAAAGTGTATGTACAAGCATCAACGAAGTAGTATGTCACGGTATACCAAGTAAAAATGAAATTCTGAGTAGTGGAGATATTGTTAATGTAGATGTTTCAACCATCTATAAAGGATATTTCTCGGATGCCTCACGTATGTTTATGATTGGAGATGTAAATCCGGAGATGCGACGGCTGGTACAAGTCACCAAAGAATGTATGGAAATAGGCATTGCTGCTGCACAACCCTGGGCACGACTGGGCGATGTAGGTGCCGCTATCCAGGAACATGCCGAAAAAAACGGATATAGTGTAGTACGTGATCTTTGCGGACATGGAGTAGGTATGCAGTTTCATGAGGAACCGGATGTGGAACACTTTGGCCGCCGGGGTACAGGTATGATGATTGTTCCGGGAATGACATTTACCATAGAACCGATGATAAATATGGGTACATACGAAGTATTCATAGACGATGCGGACGGATGGACTGTCTGTACGGACGACGGAATGCCGTCGGCACAATGGGAAAACATGATTCTGATAACTGAAACCGGTAATGAAATACTGACGTATTAACTCATGGAACTGATTTTACTCATTGTGACTATCATACTATTGATTGGGCTCATCATTTTAATACTGACTAAAAATAACGGGCAGGCACAAAGTGAGCAACTGCAAACTGCTTTGCGACAGCAAATGCAGGAGAACCGTGAAGAGCTGAATCGTAGCATACGCGAACTCCGCATGGAAATAACGCAAGCCCTCAATCAAAGCATGCAACAAGTGCAGGATGTACTGCACAAAAATATGATGACCACCGGAGAACTGCAAAGACAGAAGTTTGATACAATGGCACGTCAGCAGGAAATGTTACTAAAATCTACAGAAAAGCGTCTGGATGACATGCGGCTCATGGTAGAAGAAAAGTTACAGAAGACGCTGAACGAACGTATCGGACAGTCTTTTGAGATAGTCCGGTCACAACTTGAAAATGTGCAGAAAGGATTGGGAGAAATGAAATCTCTGGCACAAGACGTAGGAGGGCTGAAAAAGGTGCTGAGCAATGTAAAAATGCGGGGTACTTTCGGTGAAGTACAATTGGGAGCATTACTGGAACAAATGATGAGTCCCGAACAATATGATGCCAATGTCAAAACGAAGAAAAGCGGAACTGAATTCGTGGAGTTTGCCATCAAGCTACCGGGTAAAGATGATGCTAACAGTACGGTATATCTCCCTATTGATGCGAAATTTCCAAAAGATGTCTACGAGCAATACTATGATGCCTTTGAAGCAGGAGATACCGTACTGATAGAATCATCCGGGAAACAACTGGAGAATACAATCAAAAAAATGGCAAAAGACATTCATGATAAATACGTCGACCCACCTTACACAACAGACTTTGCTATCCTGTTTCTGCCCTTCGAGAGTATTTACGCAGAGGTTATACGTCGTACAGCCTTAGTAGAGATGCTGCAAAAGGAATACAAAATCGTAATTACAGGACCAACCACTCTGGGTGCCATTCTAAACAGCCTGCAAATGGGCTTCCGCACACTTGCCATTCAAAAAAGAACGGGAGAAGTATGGACTGTGCTGGGAGCGGTAAAAACAGAATTCAGTAAATTTGGCGGATTACTTGAAAAAGTACAAAAGAATCTGCAAAATGCCGGTGATCAGCTGGAAGAGGTAATGGGAAAACGTACCCGTGCCATCGAAAGAAAACTCCGGCAAGTGGAACAATTGCCACATGAAGAAAGTCAGAAAATTCTGCCTATCGATGAAAGTGAAGGAGATGACGAATAACATAAAGAAACAAATTTTACTTACAACAAAGAAAGCATTCCCCCTTCTTCCGCCTTATTTTTGTAAATTCTTATAAAAAATCAAATTATTGGTCGTAGAGAAACGGTTCGTTTCTCTACGACCAACGAAGTGTTTCTCGGTGTGTTTCGGATCGATCTTCTACGAGTAAAAACAGCATCCTATAACAACCTCATAATCAATCGTTTAACAAAATATAAATTTGTATATTTTTCTTACCCAACTAACATATTCAGTCTTTTCATTTCTGTTTCTTTTTCTATCCACAAATATTTACAACAGCAAATAAAATCGCAAAAAATAGTCATTTCTTCTTGGGTAATACCAGATAGAGTACAATATATCCTAAAGCACCTGCCAGAACCGTACCTGAAAGGACTCCGAATTTAGCCTGATTCAACAATATAGGATATGTGGAGCCGAATGAAAGATTAGCAATGAACAATGACACGGTAAAACCAATACCACCCAACAAAGAAACACCTGCTATATTCTTCCAATTCATACCTTCCGGCATAGGTGCCAGCCTGCTCTTAATAGCCAGCCAAGTAAAGAAATAAATCCCCAAAAACTTACCACACAGTAAACCTAAAGCTACTGCTATACTGACCTTGCCCATTACTTCTCCCCCTCCACTAAACACAACTCCTGCATTTACAAAAGCAAACAATGGTAGAATAATGTAATTGACTGCTCCATGAAGATTATCTTCCAAAGATTGTAAAGGGCTAATTACACGGTCGGAAGCAGACTCTACCTGTTTCAACTTGGCAATTTGCTCATTAGTAAGAACAATGCTGTTTCCTTCCATAGTCGGGAATGTATTGATTATACGGCGGATACGCTCAATATACTTACCAACATGTAGCTGAGGTTTGGCCGGAATTATAAAGGCAAACAGTACCCCGGCAATCGTACTATGAATACCTGATTGCAAGAAAAGATACCAGATAATAACCCCAATAATCAAAAAGAACAATTTATTGGTTGCTCCATGTTTACCGATAAAATAAAGTAGTACAAAAAGCAAAGCAGCTACCAGCAAATATCCATAAGCCACATGCGAACTATAAAAGACTGCAATAACAAGAATACCGCCAATATCATCGACCACAGCAAAAGCTGTCAGAAAAATTTTCAGACTTAACGGGACACGTTTCCCCAATAAGCTAAGCACACCCAATGAAAAAGCAATATCTGTAGCCATCGGAATGGCAAGCCCCTGTCCTTCGGGAGTGTACGGGGTACAAATAAACGAATAAATAAGAACAGGAATCAGCATACCACCACAGGCTGCAATAAACGGTAATACTGCTTTACGGAAAGAAGACAACTCTCCCACCAATAATTCACGTTTTATCTCCAACCCAACTAACAGAAAAAATACAGTCATCAACCCATCGTTAATAAACTCAATCATAGTCAGATTCTGACCTCCATGTGAAAGCAGATTGAAACTTCCTATCCGGAAATGAAGTTCATGTGAAAGAAACTCCTGGTAGGCAGGAGCCAACGGAGAATTAGCAATAATAGCAGCAGCTATGGCAGTTACAAACAACAAAATACTCGCCACAATATTCATAGCCGAAAAATTCCTCATTGAACGTAAGATAGTCATAATATGTGTGTTTTAGTTAGTATATGATTTAATATTATTTCTATTATTCCATATAGCTTCTCAAAGCTAGTTTTTTTACCCAAAGAACAAAGATTCCGGTTAATATTAAGTTCAGTACGATTGTAAGAACCGAAATAGCCAAAGCAGGTCCACCAAGATTGTAACCAAGAGCTATGAAAATAACCCCTGCTCCTACTTCACCACGGGTAAACATACCAATAGACAAAGCTAATCGCTCACTGAATTTGCGATCCCGATAGAAAAAGACGGGAAATAACTTTCCGATATTCGATAATAAAGAAACAATGAGCACATGAAGAGCAATCACTCCCCACGGCATCATCTCCTGTGAACCGGTAACGGAATATTCTCCAGCTTGAGTCTCTGCAAAATTGACACCTATAAAATGAGGCATACTCATACCTACCAGAAACATAAACAAGAAAGAAATACCAGTAGAAACGTTGCGTTCCATTGGAGTATCTATCTCTTTGTGCTTCATTATCATGCCTAATATAAACGCAGGCAGCAACACTTCAATGTGAATACTTCCTTCTTCGCCATACAGACCTTTACTGATCAGATACAAAGATTGAGTAGCAACAAAGACAAGGGTAGAATAAAATAAAATAGCTTTCCAGTCCTGCCTCCAATTATACTTGCTCAACTGTCTCCAACCAAACAATAGTAACAAAAATACGATCAGAACGACAATAATCAGCTGCCAGCGTAAACCAATCATCATAATCTGAAGGGGAATCATCAAAAGAATGGTATCAAGATCATCGAAAATGGCAAGTACCTGAATCTTCTTGTACATCCAACTTGCTTTGAGCCCAATGGCAGCCAACATAGTAAAAAGAATACCGGCAGAAGTAGGAGCTGCAAAACGACTCAGTAATAAGTTCTCTTTCCACGCTTCCCAACTATTCCAAAACTCCGGAGGAAGCAATACAAATACATAATAAAGGGCAATCAGCAACCAAGGCATAGCAGCCGTAGCCATTGCTATAAAATAATCTTCAGTGTAACTTTTCCAACGGGATTTATCAACTTCAAACTCTCTGCCTACATTAATCATAATAAATCCCAGGCAAATATAAAGCAATATATTAGCAACAGTCTTCACTGCGCCATATCCGCTTCCCGCAAGCACTGGCAAGAACTGAGACAGGAGAAGACCTATTATAAGGAAAACCGAAAAAGACAGAACTTTTCTCATTTTGTATTGTACGTATTTAAGTAATTGCCAGGGAAAGCTCTGTGGACAGATGGCAATTACCTGGTGTATCTAAAACTATTAACAGCGCTATTTGTTCAAGATACACCCTCTTTTAGCTATCACAAAAAAGTTTTAATCAAGCTTTAGCACAGCAAGAAATGCTTTCTGAGGCACTTCTACATTACCAATCTGCTTCATTCGTTTCTTACCTTTTTTCTGTTTTTCAAGCAACTTACGTTTACGGCTGATATCACCACCATAACATTTTGCAGTCACATCCTTACGAACTGCCTTTATCGTTTCACGGGCTATAATTTTAGCACCGATAGCCGCTTGGATAGCAATTTCAAACTGCTGTCTAGGAATCAGTTCCTTCAACTTCTCGCACATACGGCGTCCCATATCATAAGCGTTATCAAAATGAGTCAATGTAGAAAGTGCATCAACAGATTCGCCATTCAGCAGAATATCCAGTTTTACAAGCTTGGACGGTCGGAAACCATCCGGATGATAATCAAAAGAAGCATATCCTTTGGAGATACTTTTCAGTCGATCGTAGAAATCGATCACAATCTCACCCAAAGGCATGTTATAATATATTTCTACACGATTGCCGGAAATATATTCCTGTTTAATCAGCTCACCTCGTTTACCTAAGCAAAGGGTCATAATAGGACCGATATAGTCGGTAGTGGTGATAATAGAGGACTTGATATAAGGCTCTTCAATACGGTCTATCATTGTAGGATCGGGCATACCACCGGGGTTATGTACCTCAGTCATGTTTCCCTGCTTGTCGTAGATATTATAAGAAACGTTTGGCACGGTAGTAATCACATTCATGTCGAACTCACGATCAAGACGTTCCTGCACAATCTCCATATGAAGCAGACCCAGGAATCCGCAACGGAACCCAAAGCCTAAAGCTAATGAAGATTCCGGCTGGAAAGTAAGTGAAGCATCATTCAACTGCAATTTTTCCAAAGAAGCACGCAGGTCTTCAAACTCTTCGGCCTCAATAGGATATACACCGGCAAATACCATTGGTTTTACCTCTTCAAACCCATCAATTGCTCTGTCACAAGGACGGGCAATATGTGTGATAGTATCACCTACCTTTACTTCTTTGGAAGTCTTAATACCCGAAATGATATATCCTACATCTCCAGTACGTAATTCCTTACGCGGAACCATATCCATCTTGAGTACTCCGATTTCGTCGGCTGCATATTCTTTTCCGGTATTAAAAAATTTCACCTTATCACCGGAACGAATCACTCCGTTTACTATTTTGAAATAAGCAATGATTCCGCGGAAAGAATTAAATACAGAGTCGAAAATCAATGCCTGCAACGGTGCTTCATCATCTCCTTTCGGATGAGGTATGCGCTCAATAACAGCAGCGAGTATTTCTTCTACTCCCATCCCCGTCTTTCCGGATGCACGTATGATTTCATCACGTTTACAGCCCAACAACTCAACGATTTCGTCTTCTACTTCTTCGGGCATGGCACTTGCCATATCGCATTTATTAATGACAGGAATAATTTCCAGATCATGTTCAATGGCCATATAAAGATTAGAAATTGTCTGCGCCTGTACTCCCTGCGAAGCATCTACAATGAGTAATGCACCTTCACAAGCAGCAATAGAACGGGAAACTTCATATGAAAAATCCACGTGTCCCGGAGTATCAATTAAATTCAGAATATACTTTTCGCCTTTATATGTATACTCCATCTGTATGGCATGGCTCTTGATGGTGATACCTCTCTCCTTTTCCAGATCCATATCATCCAGCATCTGGCCTGCGGTCACCTGTATGGTGTTGGTGAATTCCAGCAGACGATCTGCTAACGTTGATTTACCGTGGTCAATATGAGCAATGATGCAAAAATTACGTATATTCTTCATTCTAAAACAACTATCTAATTATAAATAAGAACTTTATGATAAAAGAAGGATACTCTCGTAAAACATTCGTAAAACAAATGACAATATACAATAAATAACAACTCTTTTATTGGGCACAAAGATAATGAAAAATATGAGGTTTTAAAAGCTATTTTTTTAATAACTCCAAAGGGCTAAGTGTACTACTGTAATAAAACAAAAAGACAACTAAAACAAGGCTATCTTCCATGACAATTCTTATATTTCTTGCCGCTTCCACATGGACATAAATCATTTCGACTTATTATTTTTGATGCAGTTTTTTCTTGGATATCTTCAGAATTCTTATCTTGCAATATTACTTTATTTTTTCCATAGAACTTATAAAAGTAGAAACAGAAGTTTTTTTTAACTTTTCATTCGAGTCTTCTATTTAATACTCCATACTGGAAATTAGAAAATCCGTACCAGATTCATATCATTTGCCTTTATTTACAATAAAAATGCGCAAATCATCTACATAAAAAATGCGCTGATAACATTCAGAAATGTATCAACGCATTTTTTATGGGTAAGTGATTTACTCTCTTAGTTCAATTTAATGAAAAGTTCACCATCAATTTCCTGAGTAGAAACTTTGTCTTCTCTTAGCAACCAACCAAGACCCAAGAACAAGTCTTTGTCTACCAGCTTAGTTACTTTCTTGATTTGCTTAGCGGTCAGACCTTCTGTACCGTCCAGTGCATTCCAGATTTTACCTGCAATTTCACCTGCTTTTTCTTTCAACATTTGCTTTAGAAATTTTAGTTAAACATGATGTAAAAACTGACAACCTCTCAGCTTTCAGGTTTTATTTCAGCTGCAAATATAGTTATATTTATGTTATATAACACTTTATTGGGCGTTTTTTTGCATAATCTGTAATAAAAACGGCTTTTTTATAGCTATTTCGGGTGTTTTTCGAGATATTCCACCCAAATTCGGGCAGCTTGTTCTACCATCCTGGTACACGGACGTTTAGCATAATATTGCTTGGTTCTTTCTTCAGGAACTGATGACAAAAGAGCTTTTTTCTTCAAACCTAATAGTTCGCCACAGTTCAGTGAGCCATTCCTTTTCCTGAACTCAGCAGCAAGTTCCTGTACCAAAGCATAGTTAGCAGCTTTCCCTTCCTTATCGGCTCCGTCAGTTGCCCCTGTTTCCAGTCCGGCCAACAGAAACATACCGCAAGCAGCCCCACAAGTCTCTCTCATACGCCCAATACCTCCTCCGAAAGAGGCTGACATACGAAAAGCCTGTTCTTCGGTAAATCCATACATATCAGCAAAAGCAGCCACTACAGACTGAGAGCAATTATAACCGCTTTTGAAAAATTCAACGGCACGCTGTATTCTATCTTCCATTTTTGTTTCTATTATTTATTTGTGCAAAAATATAAAAAAGTATCTTTGCAGACATAACAAAAATGCAGTAATATAATGGCTATAACCTTGGATATACAATTGCCACACTACCCACGTGGTTTTCATCTGATAACCCGCGACATTGTATCACATTTACCAGAACTCCCCGAAAATGGGTTACTTGTAGTGTTTATCAAACATACTTCGGCAGGAATTACAATCAATGAAAATGCAGATCCGGATGTCCGTAAAGACTTCCAAACCTTCTTTAATAAACTGGTTCCGGATGGAGCACCTTACTTCATTCATACTCTGGAAGGACCAGACGATATGAGTGCACATATCAAAGCGTCATTAATTGGCAGTTCAGTCACAATCCCCATCAAGAACCACAAGTTAAACCTGGGTACCTGGCAGGGGATTTATCTGTGTGAGTTTCGTGACGGAGGAGACAGTCGTAAACTGAGCATTAGTATACTCTAATGTAATCAGTCCTTTACTTCCAACACCATCGGACAATGATCTGAGTGTACCGCTTCATTCAATATACAGGCACTCTTCAGCATCGGGCGTACAGGTTCACTTACCATACAGTAGTCTATACGCCACCCTTTATTCTTTGCACGTGAATTGAAACGATAACTCCACCAAGTGTACTCTTGTTTTTCAGGATACAATGTGCGGAAAGAATCAACAAAACCAGCAGAAAGAAAACGAGTCATCCACTCCCGTTCTTCCGGTAAGAAACCGCTATTCGTAGCATTACGGACAGGATCGTGGATATCTATCGCTTCATGACAAATATTGTAATCTCCGCAAAGAATCAAATTGGGACGGGACTTTTGCAATTCTGTTACATACTTCTGGAAAGCTTCCAGCCACACCATTTTGAATGCCTGTCGTTCATCACCACTTGTCCCAGAAGGATGATATACACTCACAACTGATAAATCACCAAAATCGGCACGAATAAAACGCCCCTCATTATCATATTCTTCAATTCCCATTCCATATTCCACATGATCGGGCTCACGACGGGTAAGGATAGCTACGCCACTGTAACCTTTCTTTTGTGCAGAATATAAATAGCCTTTATACCCCAGTGCCTCAAAAGCTTCACCGGGATATTGTTCTGGTTGCAATTTGGTTTCCTGCAAACAAAGTACATCCGGCTGTTCTTGTGCCAGCCAATCAGGCAAACCTTTTGAAACTGCGGCACGCAGGCCATTCACATTATAAGTTATTATCTTCATAAGATGTTTATATTTACAATCGAGAATCCTGAGTTCACAAGATTTCTACGAGTATTAATTATCAGTCATTAGACGATTTCTTTGTTCTTCTATCTTAGCAGCTTCCCATCCTATTATAGCAGTTTTGCGGGTCAATCCCCAATGGTAACCTCCTAAAGCACCGGTAGAACGAATGACACGATGACAAGGAATTAAGAATGCTACCGGATTGTCTCCTACTGCTGTTCCTACAGCACGGGATGAACTGGGACTATCCAGATAATTAGCAATGTCTCCGTAAGTGGTCAATGTTCCCATTGGTATCTTTAACAATGTCTCCCAAACCTTCAGCTGGAATTCCGTACCACGCAAATGTAGCTTTACCTCATTGAGATTCGTCCAATCCATAGAAAAAACAGCAAGGGCACGTTCCTGAAACTCATCGGGATGTTTCTCAAACGTAGCGAATGGAAAGTGATGCCCCAGTTCTGCCAATGCCTGCTCCCGGTTGTCACAAAAAGTCATATAACATACTCCTTTAGAAGTAGATGCTACTAATATTTCACCAAAAAGAGTTTTGGCAAAACGATAGTTTATGGTTAAGCCTTTGCCACCGACTTTATATTCTCCGGGAGTCATTCCTTCAATATGAATAAAAAGTTCGTGCAAACGCCCCGTACCCGAAAGCCCGGTTTCAAAAGCAGCATCAAAAAGACTTCCCTGCCCTTCTTTCAGTATTCTCTTAGCACGATTTACACTGATATATTGCAGGAATTTCTTCGGACTTACCCCTGCCCATTCTGTAAATAGCTGCTGAAAATGATAAATACTCACATTCGCCTCCTCCGCTATATCGAATAACGAAGGCTGCTCCTGGTAGTTTCGGGTAATATACTCAATGGCGTCTGCCACGCGAGCAAAATTAATCTCGTCTTGTTTATTACTCATAATTATTAAGTTTTACCGGGTAAAATTAGTACTACCATTCAGCTATGGCAACCTGTTTCTTGCTATCTTGTCTTTTCAGGAAAACAACAACATGATATTCAATGCAGATACTACTATTGCAATAGCATAAAGCACAAATGTACTCCAACGACTATTCACATAATTACCCATTACTTTCCGCGAAGAGGTCAACCCGACTTGCAAAAATACAGTAAACGGCAATTGAATACTCAGCACCATCTGTGATATCAGTAATCCTTTGAAAGGATCACCAATGAAAAATATCAGTAGCAATGCGATACCTAAAGAGAGAATAACACCTACCTGTGAATGACTATCCTTTATATGATATGATTCACCAAAGATCCCCGCAAAAATAGATCCGGCAGCCATTCCACTGGTTATGGTAGAAGAAATTCCTGCCATCAATAGAGCCAAAGCAAACACAATAGCGGCATTATTGCCTAACAAAGGCTCTAATAACGATTTTGCCTGCTGCAACTCCTCTACCTGTATTCCACTTTTAAAGAAAGTAGCAGCGGCAAGCAGAATCATCGCACTATTGATGGCCCATCCGACGATCATTGAGAAAAGTGTATCGAACAATTCATATTTAAGAACCTTCCGGATGGAAGCATCATCCTGCTTATTATATTCATGGCTTTGTATCACCTCCGAATGAAGAAACAGATTGTGAGGCATTACTACGGCTCCAAGTACACTCATAATGATGAGCATGCTCCCTTTCGGAATAGCAGGGGTCACCCAACCTTGCGCAGCTAGCGGCCAGTCTATATCTACAAGAAACAACTCATAAATAAACGAAAGTCCGATAACAGATACAAAAGCAATAATAGAACGTTCTATCTTTTTATAGGAATTGGTAAACAACATAACAGAAACGAAAGCCGTGGTCAATACAGCCCCCCAGATTATAGGGATATCAAGCAGCATTTCCAATGCAATGGCTCCCCCAAGAATCTCAGCCAACGAAGTAGATATAGAAGCTAATACGGCTGTCCCAAGGATAGGACGTGAGACCCATTTTGGGGTATATTGAGTAGCAGCCTCTGACAAACAAAGTCCGGTTACAATACCCAAATGCGCTACATTATGCTGAAGTACGATTAACATGATGGTAGACAGCGTTACTACCCATAATAAGGAGTAACCAAACTCAGAACCTGCGGCAAAGTTAGAAGCCCAGTTACCCGGGTCGATAAATCCTACAGTGACAAGTAATCCGGGACCGATATATCTGAACACATCCAATCCCCCTAAATAGCGTTTATGGTCTTTACGCTTTAAATCCTTAAATATATTCGGCATAATAAAGTTCTGTTCTTTTTCTTTAATGTTTGCACAAAATTACGATTAAATGCTATCAAAAACAATGTTTAATCTGGTTTTATTGAATGGTAGTGATCTACCTTAATGATAATAAACAAAACAATCAGACTACTTGTTCAGTTCATTAAAAACGGTTATCTTTGAACGTTATTTAATTAAAAATAAGACATTATATGAAAAAGATCCTCTCAGCAGTTTGCCTTGCTGTACTCACATTAACTTCTTGCCAGCAGGCAAAGCAAAAAGTATTTGAAATAGCTTCCCAGGAAGTAAATAAACAGTGTCCTATGACCATTGACGAAATGACAAGAATGGATAGTACCAACTACACAGGTGGTGATAACACATTTACCTACTATTATACCCTCACGGGTACTGCTGACGATCCAACTATCGCAGAGGCTACTCAAAAACAATTAACAGAAAGTCTTCCGGAAATTATCAAAAATACGGATGATCTTAAAATATACAGAGAAATGGGTGTAACGATGCTGTATGTCTATCTATCAGACAAGACTCATGAGGAGCTGTTCCGTGTTAAGATAACACCGGATATGTACAAATAAAAAAAGAATTTCTATCCAATAAAAAACGGAGGCACTAAAGAATAGTATCTCCGTTTTTTATTGGATGCTATATTAATTTCAATATCCCATTTCGTGTAATGCTTTGCATAACTGATCGGGACAGGAAGTTGGACGACCACTACACCGGATACCCTCCAGTTTAGTAATTACCTCTTCTACTTTCATCCCCTTTACTAGGCGGGAAACTCCCTGTAAGTTACCATTACATCCACCCCAATAGGTCACTTCTTTCAGAATATCATTCTCTACATCGAGTTCAATATTCGTACTACAAGTCCCCTGGGTTCTATAGACATACTTCATTATTCTTCGTCCTCAGACGCCGGTTTCATATTAGTATATACATTCTGAACATCCTCGTCATCTTCAAGGCGCTCTACCATCTTATCAATAGTAGCACGTTGTTCATCATTCAGTTCTTTTTCGTCATTCGGAATACGGGTAAATTCGGCACCCTTTACCTCAAAACCATTATCTTCGAGATATTTCTGAATCTGAGCAAACGATTTAGGATCACCATAAATTGTGATTTCCTCCTCATCCTCATCATATTCATCCTCTACTCCGTAATCAATCAGTTCAAGAATCAGTTCATCCATTTCCAATCCTTCTTTCTTGGCAATAGTGAACATGGATTTCCAACTGAACATAAAATCAAGGCTACCGGAAGTACCCAATGTTCCGCCAAATTTATTGAAAACACTACGCACATTAGCTACTGTACGGGTAGTATTATCAGTTGCAGTTTCTACAAATACAGCAATACCAAATGGACCATATCCTTCATAATTCATTTCTTTATAGTCCTTCTGATCTTTACCCATTGCATTTTTGATAGCGCGTTCCACGTTATCCTTCGGCATATTCTCACGTTTTGCAGTAGCAACAACAGCACGCAAGTGCGGGTTGTTTTCAGGATCCGGTCCACCGGCCTTTACAGCAATAGCAATCTGTTTACCTATTCTCGTAAATGTACGGGCCATATTACCCCATCTTTTCAGCTTGGTAGCTTTTCTATATTCGAACGCTCTTCCCATTGGTATGTATTTTAATTATAAATTTTTAAATTATTAATTTCCACAAGATTTCTATCTCAGTTTCGCATTTAGCTTCTCTTCCAGATTCTTCACCAACTTAGACATGATTTTGTCAATCATCTTATCGTTAAGCGTCTGTGACTCATCCTGCAACAAGAAACTCACTGCATACGATTTCTTACCGGCTTCCAGATTCTTACCTTCGTACACATCGAAGAGTTCTACCTCTTTCAAAAGTTTCTTCTCTGTTTCATACGCTATCTTTTCAATCTCCGCAAACTGAACATTCTTATCAAGCAACAATGCAAGGTCACGTTTCACAGCCGGGAATTTGGATATTTCTTTGTAACTGATCTTCACCGAACGAATAGCTTTCATCAGTTCTTTCCAGTCAAAATCAGCATAATACACTTCATTATCAATATCAAATACTTTCAGTAGCTTCTTCGTTACTACACCAAATGTAGCCAAACGTTTGCCCCCCTTTGTATTAACAGAAAGAGCAGCTGCAAATATATCATCAGTCAGATTACCTACTACAAGATTACGTAAATCAAGCCCCAGACGTTTCAATATATTCTCTACATAAGCCTTTAACTCATATACCGAACTGTTTTCATCTGCATGCGCCCATGAGTTTGAAACTCTTTTGCCTGTCACCCATAACCCAAGGTGATAATCTTCCGAATAGGCATCCAGTGTCTTTTCCGGATTCTTCTTATCGGCATCAAAATAATAACAATTACCAAATTCAAAGAATTTCAAATCGGCATTCTTACGATTGGCATTATGAGCAATACTCTCAAGACCACCGAATAACAATGTCTGACGCATACTGTTCAAATCAGCACTCAACGGATTCATCAACATTACCAGATGATTAGAAGGATAAGACTCCAATCCATCATAGTAAGCAGCACGAGTCAAAGAGTTATTCAATATTTCATTAAACCCGCAACCAACCAATTGTTCAGCGACTAAATTTTGTAATTTGTTTGATTTATCCGCATCACCTTTAGTTGTCAGGCTGGACTTCAATGTAGAAGGAATTTCCACATTATTATATCCATAGATACGAAGAATGTCTTCAATCACATCACAATCGCGCTGCACATCGACACGATAAGGAGGAACAGCCAATGTCAAACCTTCAGCTGTTTCATTTGTAATCTTCATCTCCAGACTGGATACAATACTTTTAATTGTTTCCACCGGAATTACTTTACCTACCAACGAATGTATTTTCTCATATGCCAACTCGACTACAAAATCCTGTGCAGGTGCAACGCAAATATCTTTAATCTCACTGGAGATTGTACCTCCCGCCAGTTCTTTCACCAGCAGAGCAGCCAGTTTCAGACAGTAAATAGTAATATTAGGATCGATACCTCTTTCAAAACGAAATGAAGCATCTGTGTTTAAACCATGACGACGGGCTGTCTTACGCACCCATGTAGGATGAAAATAAGCACTTTCGATAAATACATCTGTTGTAGTTTCTGTAGAACCGGAATCCAATCCACCGAATACACCGGCAATACACATAGCTTCTTCCTTATTGCAGATCATCAGGTCACGTTCGTTCAACTTACGTTCCACACCATCCAATGTCACAAAAGGAGTACCTTCAGGCATCGTTTTCACAATTACTTCCCCACCCTTGATTTTATCTGCATCAAAGCAGTGCAACGGTTGTCCGAAAGCATGAACAATATAATTGGTGATATCTACTACATTATTAATAGGCCGCACACCAATAAGATGAAGTTTATTCTGCAACCATTCCGGGCTTTCTTTCACTGTCACCCCCTTTACAGTAACACCGGCATAGCGAGGACATGCTTCACTATTCTCTACTGTTACCTTAATATCAAGATCATGATTTTCTACGGCAAAAGCCTCTACTGACGGGCGCTGTAATGTAGCCTGTTTACCATTCTGAATAAGATAAGCATACAGATCACGAGCCACACCGTAATGAGAACAAGCATCTGCACGATTTGGAGTGATATCTACTTCAAGTACGTAATCACTCTTTACATTATAGTAATCTTTGGCCAATGTACCCGGAACAGCATCTTCCGGCAACACAATGATACCGTCGTGAGAAGTTCCGATACCAATTTCATCTTCTGCACAAATCATCCCGATAGATTCCACACCACGGATTTTTGATTTCTTTATAGTAAAGCATTCATCACCGTCATAAAGTTTCGTACCTAATGTGGCAACTACTACTTTCTGTCCGGCAGCTACATTAGGAGCTCCGCACACAATCTGAGTAGGTTCTCCATTTCCCAGATTTACTGTGGTGATGTGTAAGTGGTCTGAATTAGGATGCTCCACACATGTCAGCACTTCGCCAATCACGAGTCCTTCCAAACCTCCTTTAATGGTTTGAACTTCTTCCACGCTTCCTGTTTCCAGTCCGATGGAAGTAAGCGCAGCAGCTACTTCATCAGGTGTAAGATCGAAGTTAACATACTCTTTCAGCCAGTTATAAGAGATATTCATATCATTAAGTTTTTATTGTTTCCAAAAAGATTCGCAAAGTTAATAAGTTTTTTTGGTTGGCAGGGAATTAATATGTAGAAAATTAACTTTCACCACTTTCCTTTACTATATTCTCCCGGCGAACAACCTACATATTTCTTAAAACTGGTTGTGAAATAAGAAGGACTACTGAACCCCACCATTACACTAATTTCTGCAACAGTATAACGCCCTTCTTTCAACAAAGTACATGCCCGGTTAAAACGTATTTTGCGTACAAAATCAGTGGTAGACTCTCCTGTGATAGCCTTCATTTTCAAGTGCAATGCAGTACGCCCCATTCCCATCTCAGAAGTAAAATCTTCTGTTAAGAATTCCGGATTACTCATATTGGCTTCAACAATATTCACTGCCTTCTTCAGGAAAGCCTCATCCAATGCATTAAATGTCATTTTATGCGGATCTACTTCCAATGACTTTGCATAATGATCAAGAATCCGATAACGGGCACGTATAAAGTTCTGTATCTTCAATATAAGTATGTTCATCACAAAGGGCTTGGGGATATAATCGTCTGCTCCTGTCCGTAAACCTTCTAATTGATGCTCAATTTCTGTTTTTGCAGTTAACATCAACACAAAAATATGACAGGTACGAATATTCCTTTTTATCAGTTTTGTTAACTTCACCCCGTCCATTACAGGCATCATTACATCTGTAACGACTACATCTACCTCTTGTTCATTCAAAAGCTTCCATGCTTCCTCTCCGTTAGCAGCTTCACAAACCTCAAATAAGTCTCTTAGTTCTTCTGCCAAATATCGTCTGATATCTTCATTATCTTCAACAATAAGTACTCTTTCTTTCTGCTTAATGGTATTTTCCGTATCAGTATCTGTTTCTTTCTCATTTCTCTCTTTCGTTTCATACTGATCCCCATCCGGCAATACATCCACTCTTTCTGCCATTGTTTGTTCTGCTTCATCCGATATCCACTCGTCTTCTCTGTATGCAACTATATTTTGTGGAATATATACCGAGAACACAGAACCTTTCCCCACCTCACTCTCCAAAGTGATTGTTCCATGATGAAGTTCGATCAATTTTTTAACCAGGGATAATCCGATTCCACTTCCGTTACCACCCTCGTGAACTTGATAAAAACGCTCAAAAATCTTCTTCTGATTCTCCTGAGTAATCCCTATCCCGGTATCAACAACCTGCAATAGCAAACAATCATTCTGTTCACGTACCTTTATCGTAATACTTCCACCATCACCTGTATATTTAAAAGCATTAGAAAGCAGGTTGTTTGTTATCAGTTCCAGATATCTGGCATCAAAGATCCACTCATCATCATTTATCTCAATATATAGATTATAATCTATTTTCCGACTACGTGCCAACCGTTCAAAAGACATAAACGTATCACTTATCAACCGACAGACATTCCCTTTTTGTACTTTAAGGTGGAAAACTCCCAATTCAGCCTGACGATAATTCATTAACTGGTTCACCAGACGTAGCATTTTTTGTCCACTTTTCTGGGCATATTTCAATTGTGTACGAGTCCACTGATCGTCAATTCGGGCAAGTACTTCATGCAAAGGTGCAAGAATAAGAGTCAGTGGCGTACGTAGTTCATGAGACATATTAATAAAAAAGTGTATCTTCATCTGATTCAACTCTTCTTGCCTTTCCTTATCTTTTCTTTCCTGTTCTATCTGTGCCTGCATTATTTTGCGTTGCCAAAAGTAACGAAAGACAAAAGCCACTACTGTCAAAGCAAGAATAATAAACAGCAAAATGGCCCACCAGGTTTTATACCACACAGGCAACACTACAATCTCCAGCCGGGTGGGCTGTTCATTCCACCTCCCATCATTATTGGCAGCCTTTACAAGAAAATGATAAGTCCCGTCGGGAAGATTTGTATAAGACACTGTTCTTCTGTCTGAAGATATGTACCACTGCTTATCATATCCTTTCAACTGATAAGCAAACGTATTATGTTCTCCCGAAATGTAGTTAGAGACTACAAAATCTATAGAGAATGAAGATTGTGAGGATGTAAGTGTTATCTTGTCCGTCTCACTTATATTTTTCTGTAAAATACCCGTCTCATCATCCGGACGAATAGAACTTCCAAATAACTGAAAATCTGTAATCATCACCGATGGTGTATAAGGATTATCCATCAGTTTTTCCGGAATAAATGTCGTTATTCCCTTAATACCTCCAAAATACATTTGTCCATCCGATGCATGACAACAAGATAGCATATTGAATTGATTATTCTGCAAGCCGTCTACTCCCGTATAGTTCCTGAAGATTTCCGTTTCAGTATCCAAACAACTCAATCCTCTGTTAGAGCTTATCCATAACCGACCGAAAGTATCTTCCATAACTCCACAGATCACATCATTAAACAGTCCGTTCCGCTTCGTATAACAATTCACCTGCCCGGTATTATCATTATATTTATACAACCCTTCCCTGCTTCCAATCCAGAATATCCCATCATGTACTTCATATACACAAGTAATATAACTGTCATTCAATGGCGAATCTTTTGGTATAACGTATTGCAACTGTAATTCTTCTCCTATTTGACGATAGACCTGCAATCCATTTTCCCCTCCCAGCCATATTCTTTGTTTCGAATCTCTGAACAAAACCCTGATCCGTCTACTCTGGAAAGGAGTACCATCTTTCTGCCTTGAAACAGCTACAGACTTTCTCTCTTTAATCCGAAATCTGGCCAAAGTATTTAGTGTTCCGATCCATAAAGCATCTTCTCCATCAGGAATAATGGCATACACATTCTCGTCTGAAAGTCCACTGTTGTAATATTCCATCTTACCCGATCTCTGATGAAGAACAGCTAATCCGCCTGCATGTGCTCCAATAAAAACCAGATCATTCTTTTCATCAATATAAATAGCCTTGATATTATTGGCACTGACCTTCTGATTGTTTTTTTCTACTTTCAGGGAATAAGAAGTGAACTTTTGGGTTGTTGTATTATAGAAATTCAGTCCGCCACCGTCGGTACCAATCCATAAATTCGATTCAGCATCTTCCACGATACAATTGACAACATCACTACTCAATGAATTCTGAAACGGAACATGCTTGATATTGCGAAAACGATTTTTCAGAGGATGATAATAGTTCACTCCTCCCCAGAAAGTCCCCAGCCACATCCCCCCTTGTATATCCCTAAAAATACAGCGAACTGAGCTTTGAGAAATACTTTCGGGTTGTACAGGATTATTTTTATAAGAAGTAAACGAGTCATTCTCTTCATCATAGATAGATAACGCATCAAACGTTCCTACCCACAAGCGATTCTGCTCATCGGACCTTAACGCGCGAACATAATTCGATGCTAAACTCCGTTCATTATAGGGTATATGCCGGTAATTTTTCATCTCTCCTGTAAGAGGGTTTATCTTATACAATCCTTCTCCTTCAGTCCCTACCCACAAACAATCGGCAGCACTTTTCCAAACAGTATTAACCAGTCTTTTATTAAATGGACCACATATTAAACTTAGTTTAGATTCTGTCGGAGAATACGTAAACAAACCTTCCCGGGCACCTACATATATAATCCCATCTTGTTTCATCAACATCGAAAGTAACATGGGACCTTCAATATGGGACAATGACACCTCTTTAAAAGAAGTTTCTTTTATATCAAACAAAAACAAAGCTCTTTTCGTAATCAAAAGTAAATGGTCCGGATCTGCTTCCACAATTTTCATAAACTCTTGCCTCTGTCCCTCCTTTAAATATTCAAAATTTATGAAATAATCTTTCTCTTCGTTGTAATACGACAAACCGTTTCTTGTGGTAACCCAGATTCTTCCTTTACTGTCAATCAGAATAGAGTGAGCAATGTTATTTGCTATAGAAGTACTATCTGTTACATCATGTTGAAACACGGTACAAGTATATCCATTATATCTATTCACTCCATCATTAGTGACAAACCACATATTTCCTTTTGTATCCTGAGTTATATCAAAAACAGTGTTTTGGGAAAGACCCTTTTCTGATCCGATATGTGTAAATACGACCTCATTCATATCTACTGCCGAATGGAGAGAAGCCGAGAAAAGAAGAAGAAAGATTAATAGCAAACTGTTTTTTCTTATCATAGTATTATTACCAGTGAATAGTGTGACACAAATATATAGATTTACAACGGAAATAAGAAATATATCTTGCTCTGAATGGCTTTAATTTAAGTTCAATAACATTCTTCTGAAGTATCCAATGAACGCATCATTTGTTAATATATTTAACCGTTTTTTAACGCTTTGGCTTTACTTTACAAGGTTGTACACTTATACCATACTAAAGTGTACAACCTTGTCTACCTTAAACCAGGAGGTTGATATTCGCTATAAATCAAGCAATTATACAACAAAAACATTCATACCTTATCTCACGTATCTTCTTCAAAAAGCTTGTAATTACTTTTTTGACAACTATACATTTGTCAGATACCCCCCCCAATTAATCCATAAAATTTATTTAGATCAGTTACACATAAACATCTATGTGACAGATACCAAAACGTTGTTTTAGTATCTGTCACATTTCTTTCTTATTTCTTAATCAACTTTCCTCCTGACGCTTTTCCATCAATCAGCAGCAAATACACACCCTCTGAAAGTGAATTAGTAGGAATAATCAAATGTGAAGTTCCTTTTGACTCAGCCGAATAAGCAATGCGCCCCATCACATCACACAGCTCTATCCGATGCAAAGCAACCGCATCCAGTTCTACAGTGAGACTTTCCACAAACGGATTCGGGAAGCAAGATACAGTTACATCTCCAACAGAATGAATACCCGAGGCACCTGTAGCTTTCCACATTTTAACAACATTCTTATTGGAATCTGCAACATATAAATCATTATCAGCATTCACGGCCAACCCATAAGGCATTCCGTAATCACTACCATCAACGGCACCTATCATTTTTGTGAATACTCCCTCCGGAGAAAAACAGCATACTCCTTTATAAGATAAAATATCCGAACCTTGTTTCTTATCCGCATCCAATGCTATTATCAGGTTTCCATCCGAAGTCTCTGTTATACCGGCTACATTATTATATCTATTAATACCATCTTCCCGTTTTATCAACGAAAACGGATATATCACATTATCATCATAGAAATCGACAACAATTACTCCGGTATTTTTATCCGAAATGTACATTGTTCCTTTCGAATCGAAAAAGACCTTTCTCACAATACGAAGTTTATCACATCCCGGTATTCCGTTATCCGGTGCCATCTGATCCAACACTTGAATCAGCTTTAACTCACTGTCATAAATATGGATAGCATTGTAAGAACTGCCTCCTACAGCTACATAAATTTTTCCATCTTTGCCTATAGTTACACCGGTAACGGCACTACCTACAACATCTCCGTTCATCTTTTTTATAGATACAGACTTCTCGAGAGTTCCATTTGCATCGTAAACTTTAATTTCCTTTTCTCCCTGATTGGCAACAAAAATTCTTCCATCCATATCGCAATCTACATCATAGGGTAGATTCAATCCCTCTGTGATTGTTAATAGTGTATTTTTGCCATCCAAAGAGGTTTTCACCACTTTATTATCACCCGAAAAGGCAATATACAATGCTTCTCCTTTAACGACTATTCCTTTGGGAGCTGTCCCTGATACAGAAACATCCGAAAGTGTATAATTCTGAGCATTCATAGAAGCGGCACAAGTCAAGGCCAAAGCGAACAATAATGTTTTTCCACACATAGTTTTTCGATTTAATTGTTTATAATTTATTTTGATTAAAAAATAATCTTCTTAACTACAACCTCTTCACGAGTAGTCACTTTTATCATAAGAACACCATGAGGATAATCGTCTAATGGCAACGTCAGATTTTCACCGTGCCCATAAATGGTTTTCACTACACGACCGTTTACATCCAAAACCGATACCGCAGCCGGAATTCCTCCAGTAACAATACAATAACCGGTAGCTTCTTTGTAGATTTCAATTTTCTCTTTTGAAGATATAACTTCCAATCCGGTAGCTTTATTGGTCAGTAATACTCTGTAAGTCTCTCCGTTGCCCGATTCGGAATAAGTCACTGTAGTGACTCCGTTTTCACTGGTTACTTTGACAGGGCTATCTACGTCGGTATTCCTATACTCTCCATCAATGCGGAAAGATATTTCAGAAATACGTCCCGGCATGTTCACCATTGCATCTGTAAGTGCATTGTTATTGGATGCACTCTCTCTATCCATATCCGGATTGGTGAAAGCAACATCCAGCATTCCGTTGTCCTCTTTCAGCACAATCATCATCGGTTTATTTACATAACGAATGTGCTTACACCCCGTGACATCTCCTTTTTTGAAGATAGATGCCATAAGGACTTTTTGTTGCCTGTGCCACAACACATGGCCTTCTTCATTTTGTTTCAGCACTTCAAAAGGAGAATTATTCCTATAAACGTCCGATTGTCCTTCTTCCGGTTTGATGAGCCAGGTGTAAGCATAAAGCGCATTGCTAGCTCCTTTTCCATGATTGATATATCCCAAATCGAACTTTTCGTTTTCTGACAGTGACAGGTTTCCCTGGTGAATCAGAAACAGATTTCCCCAATTATCATACACGGTCTTTTCATCCGGTCGCTGTACTGCCTTGCTATTCTCTCCTTTCAGATTCTGATAGAGAGTGGTGTGCACTTCTACATCTGCCGATCCCGACTTGATGCCACTGCCCATGCAATAAACCACATTGCCAAAAACAAAGAAAGATTTATCTGCGTAGAACGTCTTGTCAATGGCATTGTCATGCATCCGGTTGGTAAACAGACTCGTATTTTTATCGAAAGCAATCCCTCCGAGGAAACTCTGATCTGAGAAATTACGATGTTTATCTCCCACCGTACTAAAGTGTAATTCATTATCAGATAGCTGCTTTGCAGTTGTTCCGGGGAGATGTGTCCAATCCCATTCTTTGGGGCGTAAAGTCGATTGACCGTTTTGCAGATCGGTATATTCCACATGTCCGTAACTCAGATACCGTCCATATACATTCTCTGAGTTGGAACTCTCATAATCCCAGATATATTTGCTGAACCCTTTTATAGTAAACATCCACTCCGGCTGGCGATATACCAATAGCCCTGAATAAGGCATGAACTTAGTACCTGCAAGATTCGTTTCAGCATCCCCTCCTTTAGATGCAGCATCCAGAAGCAATTCCACTTCACCCAAACTTCTTGTATAACAAATATCTACGGCTGTTTTTGCCAAATAAGCACTTACCAAACTATGTTCAGGCTTCCACAAACGCAGGAAAGCAGCCTGAAGTTCAGTATCCAACTCTCCGGAAGACATCACCAGATAAGCATATGCCGGTATCAGCGTATGAAGTACCTCAGCCCCTTCGGGAAAACGTCCGCAAGTACTACCGGGCACAGCATATTCACCACAGAAGAAACGATAAGAAAGCAATGCATTCCTGAGAATATCGTAGATCTCATTATCCAGTTGAAAAGGCGTATCATGAAGCAGATAGTAGAGCATAGAAGCCACATAAACTACTTGAGGATAATAAGCACTCAGATATGTTCCACGGTGATGATAACCAGAACCATCAGGCTTGAATGAACCGGCAAATCCGGGAGCATAAGAAAAAGCATTATTCAGATATTTACAATAAGACTCCATAGAAGCAATCTGTTGATGCTTGTCAGTCATCATTAAGATAGCATGTAGTTTGGGTACAGCAAGTGAACGGATATAGTCGGCCAATTCTCCCGGTGTCTCCGGTACAATAAATGCATCTCCCAAACGGGTATACCAATGCTGAGCTTCGGTTATATGTTTACTCTCCTCTTCCGAAAGTTGATCACGCAACAAAAACACGGAATGATAAAAGCCACTGCTACGTAGCATTTCGAGATACAACGTCCCCAAAGCACTCCCATCAGCCCAACCTTGATCGTAATACCATTCATAAATCTTTTTTGCTTTATCCAAACTGGCAGAGTTATTATTAATACGATAATCAAATGCCAGTTGGAGTAAGCATGACTCATTGATATTCTTAAATGTTTTCAGTTTCACTCCATCCACCGACTTCCCATCAAATCCTAATGAAAATAACCCGGATTTATCAACCGTTCCATTCTCATCAATAGTGGGAGCATTACGCCGTCCGGTGCTCATCCAACTATTGACAGCTGTTTTACGTTTTTTATATATATCATTCGAAGTATATCTCCCTGTTCCTAAATACCAATTTTCCAATCTTTTACTTATTACCCTAATCGCCTCCTCCTGTTCGTCAGTCACCCCAACAGAAGAAGGAACTGAAATTTCACGAGAGGTCAAGTAAGATTCATCTCCTTTAATGGTACGATTCTGATAATCGGGCATCCTTTGCCAGGAACTGGTTGCTACAAATTCGATATAATCCAGATAAACCGTTCCGGAAGCTCCGGCAGGCATCTCAAATTTCATTGTGGTCAGTTGAGTACGATCATGTCCCATATCTTCTGTAAAGCATGCCCACAAACAACGCCATCCTACAAAGTTCATACGGAAATCAAGTTTACACTTCTTCACTCCCGAAGCATTATAAAATCCTATCTGCATCACATCATCCATAGCTTTTGAACTATATATCCACAGATTTACACCACCTTTACTCTTTGTCGATACTGTTTTAAGCGAAGTTAAGTTTTCTGCAGTCAATACACTTCCGGGCTCTATATTCCAACACAAAGCAGCATCACCTACTTTTACTTTTGCAGAGGAAATCGTTACAGTTCCTTTAGTACACTTCCATGCATTGAGTGCATCATCTTCTTCAAAAGAAATAACCTGTCCCTGTAGACCAAATGTCACAGTCAAAAAGACAAAAAAGAAAAAAAATTTGATTCTATTCATATTTTTCATTGATTAGTTCGTTTCATTATTGAATTCAATATATTACCAAGAACAGGATTAGTTGTCAATCTGCCTGCCAAATTAAGCGAAAGTAAAACAACCTGCCCTTTTCCATATGGTTTCTCAGCGACCACTACCTGATCTTTAAAAGTCAGTACAGGCACGAATTCCGGAGCACGAAGAGTAGTAAACGTATAACGCTGCGGTGCATTCACCGATGAATCAAATGCATATTTCAAATCCGTACTTCCACTTTGACGCAACCAGGGATGCGACGCATTACGAAATAATATCCAACTATGTCCTTTTAAGTTGTCCGGTTCAACACTACTCCCACAAAGTTCCGCATCCTCCGTCAATGCTTCTCTCAAGAAAACCACCTTTGCTCCATTCCTAACAGCTTTATCTATTTCCTCTTTTCGCAGCATATAGGCTTTAAGATCACTGATAAGAATAATATTCTCAGGCACTATATTTCCTCCACTTTGCCTTATCATTCTTGGCTGAAACACACTTAGTATTTCTTTCTCGTCAGCACATTCACCTAATGGATATATCACCTGGGAATCTTCTATTGATAACCTGGGAAATACGGTACAACTAAATACATCCTCGTGAAGTTGCTCTCCTGTACTCTTACTGAATAGTCCAATTCGTATTATTACTACAGAACGTCGATTAACCTCGGGCAACTTCACCTTCAGAAATCCTTGGAACGCAGACCCGTCACTGACAGTAGGTATTACAGCATCACATTGTCCACTATCCAATACCTTTCCTGAATATTCCATCACATATCTCAACTGCATATCTGAGAAATATCGACCATCATTACAAATCCATATCTGAAAAGGATACTCTTCTCCCGCATAAAACAAGTTGCGTTCAGACTCTACCTGAACTGCCAGTGGTGTTAGAGCTTCCCGATAAGCAAACCATGCTTTTTTAGGATTCCTTTTACAATCCATGATTGCCTTCATCCAACCATTGGGCCAGGCATCGATAAACAGATGGACAGCAAACGAGTTCATACGAGGCATTCTCCGGAAAGCACGTGCTACTTTGGATATTCCCCAAGCTTGATGAGTCTGACTCTCTTCCACCCAATCCTCCATACTTTTCTGGGTTTCAAACCAATGCCAATGCCTATCCCAAGTCTGAGCCTTCGAATGACGAGCTATCAGATTCTTGGGAGACCAATCTCCTACCGAGTCCGTCCGTAACCACTCCTGAGGATAATATTTACACATAACTTCGACAAAATCAAGTCCTTCAGCCCCGAACTCACCACAACCATACATCCAGCCTTCCGGAACTTTCATCCAATCACCTCTGCACATTCTATCTATGGAAATACCATGATTCTCATACCATATATTATATAGATGGTGGTCTGGGAACCCGCCGTTAGGCATTTGATAGTCTCCGTCTATATACTTCACTACCCGATCGGGATTCTCATGATGCACTACAACATCCAAAGCTTCAAACAACCGTTCATATTCTTGCCGATTTAAAGCGTGAGGTTTTTTCCCGGCCATCGATTCATTCAGATAACTCAGCAAAATAACAGAGGGATGACTACGTAATAACCGTTCTATATTACCCGCCTGTTTCAATATTTCACTGTATTGTTTGTGATTAATATAAGCAAATAATGGTAAATCTGACTGTAACAATAACCCCAGACGATCTGCATAATCGTAGACTTCTTCGGGCATTGTCCGTTGTGTAGTTCTGATAAAATTCATATTGGTCAAACGCGCCAGCAAAATATCATCTATTAGCTGAGCTGTGTCTTTCCGCATCACATCCAACTGAAAGAACCCCATTGTATTAGCCCCTCGCAGACGAATTTCTTCTCCATTCAGCAGCATTCGTCCTTTCGGGATACTACTGGCTGATATTTCAAAAGAACGCATACCAAATTGTCGCTTACGACTATCGAGTCTTACCCTTCCCGTTTTATCATACAACTCTACCTGTGCCTGATATAGCCAGGGACTTTCAGGTGACCAAAGCCTTAACTCCGGTTTAAGCATAGATATCTCAATTGAGGTGACTACTCTCCCACCCACAACTTCCACTTTCTGCCATTGATCCCGAGTTACACAACAGGCAAAATTTTGCCCGTAAACACTATATTTCAACATAAACTCTTCCGCTTCATCTCCATTTGCCAACTCTATTTCCACATGAAGAATAATTTTTTTATCCTTTAAGTTGGGACGAGGAAATATATCTTCAATATATGGAACCGAACGAGTTTCCAGATAAAGGGACTGGTATATCCCATATCCGGCAGGGCAACAAGACCATCCAGTGAAAGGATCGTCCCATCCCGGAGAATTACTAGCAGCTAATTTATGTCCCCAACGGCGATTCTCCCCTTCACTTCCCAGTAAGGAATAATCATTGCGTAACCTAACTAACAGAATATTCTTCCCCTTGCGAGCATATTTCTTTATATCAAATTCAAACGAATCGAGCATTCCTTCGTGATAACCCACATGATGCCCATTCAGAAATGCATCTGTATAGTAATCTGCTCCATTAAAGTGAAGCATTAAGGCAGGAAATGAAAACATATTTTCGGATAATTCCAACTCTACCCTATACCAGGCGGTCGATGGCCCTTGTGGGCCGTGATAGTAAGGGATGGGTACTGAATCCCATTGTCCCTCTCCCCGCAACAAACAAGTAAAGTCTTCCCGGTCTTCTTCCGTCTCATAACGAAATTGCATCTTCGATATCACCAGACGCCTCCTTACATCCACACTCTTCGGTGCCACATCTTTCAGATATACCGCAAGGTCTTTTCTCATCCGGTTCAGTGCTTCCTTCATTTCCTCCGAATTATCAATCTTTTCCATTGGCTTAAACTGATATCCAGTCGTTCCACTCCACTTTAGCTGTTTATCCACAGGTAAAGTTTTCCCAAGTGGACTTTCCAAAGTCCGGAATAGTTGTTCTCCTGATTCGTTCTGAGCAATCTTAGTATAGAAATCAGCTTCCGTTTCAACTTTATTCTGAGCACATAAAAAGAAATCTCCAAAACCAATTAATAGTCCTAGTATCGTATAGATAATTTTTATATACATTTCATATGGTTTTAATTAAAAGTCAGCAGTTTCTCCTCTCCGGCCCTCCATGACAACACCCGTCTCTCATCTTTATAAACGACTGTAGCTTCTGCCGGGTATTCACTTCGAATGGTTGCAGTCCGCAGTTTACCATCTTGCCATTCCATATTCACCAGGAAACCACCTCTTGCTTTCAATCCGGTAATCTTTCCTTCTTTCCACTCCGTCGGCAAAGCAGGAAGTAAATGAATATTTCCAAGATGGCTTTGCAGCAACATTTCTGCAATACCGGCAGTAATCCCGAAGTTTCCGTCAATCTGAAAAGGAAGTGCATTAAGCATATTCCGATACAGTCCGCCTCCCTTTTTACTTTCCACAAGCGGATCAATAAAACTCATCAGATTTTTTAATGCAGCATATGACTGCTCACCTTCATATTGGCGTGCCCATAAAGCTGTTTTCCATGCCATACTCCAACCTGTGGTTTTATTCCCCCGATCAATCAATGTTTGCCGGGCAGCTTTGAAGACCTCCGGTGTATCAGGAATAATATCACAGCCCGGATATAAACCGAACAAGTGTGACAAATGACGATGTTGAGGTTCTGTCTCTTTATATTCTTTATCCCACTCCAACAATTGTCCGTGTGAACCGATTCGATATCCGGCTAAATATTTTGATTTCTGTTCAAGCATTTTACGAAACTCTACATCAACACCCAGTAACTCAGCAGCATGAATCGTATTTCCAAACAGATTTCTGATAATAGCCATATCCATAGTCGATCCTTCACATACAGCAGCTTCTCTCCCATCCGGCATACGGAATGCATTTTCCGGAGAAGTACTGACCGGAGTCACCCATTCTCCTTTTGTATTCTGCACCAGCCATTCGGAACAAAAACGTGCAGACTCCTTTAATATCGAATAATACTCCCTTAAAAAAGCAACATCTTTCGTATAAAGATAATGCTCCCAAATGTGACTACACAACCAGGGACCAGACATATTCCAGAAAAACCAATGCACAAATCCATCTGCCGGATAGGCTTCCCGCCAAATAGACATATTATGATGGGCAATCCAGCCATTTCGCCCATACATGTTATGGGCAGCCTCCTTACCCGACTGTGCTATTTCTTCGATAAATGTAAAAAGCGGCTGATGACACTCGGACAGATTAGTTACTTCAGCCTGCCAGTAATTCATCTGCAAGTTAATATTTGTTGTATAGCCCGAATTCCAGGGTGGAATTATTTTATCATTCCACAACCCCTGTAAATTCAATGGCTGCCCTCCGGGACGGGAACCTGAAATCATCAGATATCTGCCATATTGAAACAATTGTGCTATTAAGGACAGATCTGTCTTAGTTTGAAACTCTTTCAACCGGATATCTGTCGGTTTATCTTTTTGATTCGGAGAAGATGGTAATGCCAAGTCTACCCGTTTGAAAAGAGACTGATAATCAGCAACGTGCTCATTTCTGATTTGCTGATATTCTTTGCCGGCAAGCTTTTTCCGTTGTGCTTGCAGTTCTTTTGCTATATTCTTCCCTGCCTTTGACGGACTCTTATCAAAACCATTGTAAGAAGTTGCTGCATAAAGCAAAAATGTTATTTCCGATGCATCTTTCACGACAAGTCTATTATCTTTGAAGGTGATTACTCCATCCTTCTTCAGCGGTACAACGTAAGCTTCAAATGCCATTCCTGCATCTTCTGCATAAATCACTTGTTCCGTACGGATCACTTTTCCCTTTTCATCAAAATATTCAGGATGCAAACGTTCCGTATTATATTTCCTCATCCCCTCAATTGTTCTTCGTTGTACATGCGCAGGAGCCCGGCCTTCCATCTGTAATCTTTCTCCTTCACAGGACAGATGAACCGGATGCAATGATGCAAGTTGCATTTCAAAGTGTAATACCGGCTTTTCAGCTTTTAAATGTATTACGATAGCCTGTCCCGGAAATGAAGCAAAGACCTCTCGTAAAATCTCTGTTCCTCCCTGTTTATACCGGGTAGTAACCACTGCCTGTTCCATATCCAGCGAATGAACATACTCCGTCACCTCGCCTTTCATTTTGAAATCAAAACAGACATCTCCAAAAGGCTGATAAACTTCATTAAGCCTGCCTATCCATTCATATTGCATGATCTTTTCGGCCTCAGCATTCTTACCCTGCTTCAGTAAATCCCGTACCTTTTCATATTGAGGCAGGATACAAGTAGAGCGGTTTAATGCAGCAGGTTCACCACTATACAATGTGTTTTCGTTAAATTGTATCCGCTCTTTTTGGGTATCTCCAAACACCATAGCTCCCAACCGCCCGTTTCCGAGAGGTAAAGCCTCTTCCCATACACGGGCGGGAGTTGTATACCATAACGTCAGATCATTCTGTGCATTTACACAAAAAATCGGCAAACAACAGATCACTATTAACCAAATCTTTTTCATAAGCTTTTCTTTCGGAGATTAAACATATAGTTATTACCACGTATCGTCAAAACACGTACTAATGTATTTCCATCTTCATATTGAACTTTCAACGGAGTAACAGGACTATAAACGTCATACATACCATTAAGAACCAACTCTGTTTCAATAGCTCTTTCTTCCTCTATCACGTCTTCTTCTGATAAACCGTCCATACTGGTTCTCGAAACTCTTCGCATATCCGGCTCTGAAAAGAAAACTTTCATTTTATCTTTATCCTCACTTTCTATTATATAGGAAAGAGGAATATTAACACGCTTCACTAACAATGAATCAAACGTCTGATCCTTATTAAAAACTGCTCCATAGGTGATATCCCTGTCTTTTACTCTCACTATATGAGCTTTATCATCCTGACGCAGAATCTGTATGGGTGTATTTTCTGACAACAGGTGTGCAGCCAGTTGTTTATCTCCGTTAGTAACTACGTAATATTGATACCCTGCCCGGTCGGGAGCTACGTCATGATCAATGTATGCAATTGTAAACGAATCATTTTTCTGAACTACCGGATCACAATCTTTCATAGCATACAACATACCTGAATGATCATTGAGTAATACTCCTGTTTTACGTTTCTCCATCTTCACTTTTTGTTTCACAGGAGACTGAAACAGAGTCGTTACAGTTTTATGTTGCTTATCGCCATTACGGATATCAGATCCAAGACATAGAATAATATCATCTATTACAAAAACCGATTTGTTAGCACGAAAACTATCATCATATTTCAAATCATGCAGCCTCATCGAAAACATAGACCGTTGACCGGTAGTACTGACACCACACAAAAAGGTTTCATCCGAGAAATTGCGGTGCTTATTTTTCTTCGCTCCCAATTCTGTAACAGGTAATACAATAGAAGTAGTTCCCGACAAATAATTCCAGTCAAAAGCCTGATTAGCCGGATAGAAGCTACGGGTATTTTTCCCAAAATGGAAATACTCAATCTGCCCGTAAGACAAATAGCGCCCATATAAATTTTCGGATACAGACGATTCATAATCCCATATATATTTGCTAAACCCTTTTACATTAATATGATAATCTTTATTTTTGACTACCAACAAACCGGAATAAGGCATAAACAGAGAACCTTCCGGCGCTGATTCCTCTTCTATATCCATTTGTAACAGCTTGATCATAGCTTCTGCTTCGCCCACACTGTTAGTATAAGTAAGATCAGAATTCACCTCTGCCATAAACGATTTTACTACATCCGGATTTTTGCGAACCAAGCGTTTAAAGGCAGCAGTCAGTTCAGTATCTGTTTCGGGAAACGACTGAGCAACATAGGCAAAAGCCGGCAACAACTCCTGCAATACTTGTTGTCCACGAGGGAAACGTCCTACCGTACCTGACGGTATATTCAGATTGGCCGAAAAAAATCTGAAAGTAAGTAATGCTTGTTTCAGGTGCGTCAATGAAGATTCTGAAAGAGCATAGGGGGTATCGTGCAAAAGATAAGCTACTAAAGATGCAGCATAAAGTGCATGAGGATAATATGCGCTGTTATAAGGTCCCCGATGGTGATAGCCTGAATAATCGGCTTTGATAGTCCCAAAGAAGCCCGGACCAAAATCAAGTGCATTATTCATATAAGAAGAAAAAGCTGTCATAGCTGCTTGCTGTTCTGTCAAATCAGTCAACGAAAGTGCATATATCAATTTAGGTAAAGCCAATGCACGAAGATTATCTGCTACTTCTCCCGCATGTTCAGGTTTCTGGTAGCATGCTCCGAACATAGTGAACCATTTCAAAGCTTTCAATTCCCGGTTCAACTGAGCTTCAGATAAATTGTCTTTTAGCAGAAACAACGAATGAAAATATCCTGCACTGCGTAATTTCTCAAAACATAATGTTCCCATTCCGCTACCATCAGCCCATCCCTGGTCATGAAACCAATCATAAATATAGAGTGCTTTCTTCAGGCTATTTTCTGATTTGTTTTTCCGATAGTCTAATGCCAGAGGTAATAGAATATACTTATTGATATCCGGGAAGGTAGCTACATTTGTTACACCTGCTTTAGAAAAGTATAATGGGAATAATCCTTCTCCCATCGCCACTCCATCAGCATCATATCTGATCTGAACTTTTTCCGCAGCTTTCAAACCCTTCTTTATAAAATCCCTCTCACCTCTTTTTCTGATTTCTACCATCGGATGATTATCAGCAGACTGATCTCCTAAATACCACTTCATCAATCTATTTTTAATTGTCTCAACTCCCTTTCTATTCTCATCTCTGACAATCACGTCCGAAAGATCGGGAAATGTATTCCGATATCCTATAAAATCGTGAATCAAACTATAATCCTTTTGATTCACCTTATATTGTGCGTCTGACATCTTCTGCCACGAAACTGTAGGAGTAAACTCTACATAGTCCAGATATATAGTCCCGGTTTCTACGTTTTCAGGCATTATCATAGCACAGGAGGTAATTATAGTTCCCGGCTTCATCAGCATATCTTCTCTGAACTTAGCCCACACACAACGCCATCCTTTAAAATCCATTCTAAAAGGTAACCGACACACCTCTGCTCCGGATTCATCAGCAAACGAGAAATACATATATTCTGTGACCGGTACCTTATTATATATCCATGCTGTAATCCCACCATTAACCGATCGGCTTGCAGCATCCAGAGACTCCTTTCCTGTAAAACGCACAATGGCATTTTTATCCCATACTACTTTAAGTGATTGTTTGCCTTCTTTATACTTTAACCGGGATACTTCAAGTTTTCCACCATCGATACTCCATTCTTTCGGCACTTTTTTATTCTCAAAAGAATAGACCTGTGCTTTCATCACCTCTGTAATGAAGCATAAGAGACAAACAATCAAAACCCAATTTTTTATTTTCATCTTTTAATTTACTAATTATTCACCACCGGTTGCACAGTTCATACAGCTTTATACATTCAATAGACAATGTAATATCTCTGCAAATCCTGCGATACCGGTGGTAAAACCAAATCCAATTTATCCCAAAAACAAACTTTAATAACCCGGATTATTCAATGAGCCCAATGCCTTATTCCGTTGTATTTCCATCAATGGTATCGGGAATAGCTCATGCTTACCTGTTACAAACCGATCTCCTTTACCTGCCGGAAAAGCATTCAATGCATATTTATATTTCTTCGGATCACCATCAGGAAATTTTTCGGTCGACTTCATATACGCATACATGTTCTCCAATGATTCTTTCAAAATACCCCAGCGAATCAGGTCATATTTGCGAGTACCTTCATAACACAGTTCAAAACCTCTTTCCCAATACAAGGCAGTTCTGAACTTGCCCGCAGGAGTAGAATCATCAATGAAGTCAAGATCAATCACTTTCGGTGCTTTATAAATCATAGCATAATTAGAGAAATCTTTTTTCAGTTCCGTTATACCGGCACGCTTTCTAACCATATTTAACAGTTCAACAGCCTCATCTGTCCTATCCAATTCATTCATAGCTTCAGCTACCATTAATACTACATCCGGATAACGCAAAACCGCATAATCTACATCCGTATTATTAGGATCTTTAGACATACCTACCCCAATCCATTCTCTTCTCCACTTGCCCGGATAATAGAATTTATTGGAAGGGGTATCCGGACTTGTAGCTGGTTTCTTCGGATCGTAAGGCTTAATATTATATACTTTCTGACTCTTATTATCAATTTTATATTGACATATATTTACATCCAGACGAATATCATTCTCGTCATAGAAGGAAGCCCAGGTAGGAAGGACTACAAAAAAGGAATTAGCACGTCCGTAAATACTGGCCTGATCTGTTGACGGACCAATGTAAGTACCCCACATACCTGCACCGGGAGCTTTTCCGTCAGGAGTATAGAATGCTATTTCCCAAAGCGTCTCTACCGGTTCATCTACATTCTGACAGTAGTTTTTCCAGGCTTGTTCATATCCTCCGGAATAGAAATTATGGAAACCACTCTTTTTGAAAGCCTCCCATTCTGTCAGGATTGCATTGAAATACTCTTTTCTTTTAGCTTCAGACGGACGTGAGAGCTTAGCATCTGCTTTCAGGCTATATCCGGCTCTTTGCAATAACGCTCTCATAGTTAAAGCTCTGGCAGCCCCCTGAGTTGCCCGTTCCGGACTTGTATTTGCATCAGCCCATGGAAGTTGAGTTCTGGCTATTTCCAGATCCGACATAATCTGATCATAGATTAATTCACGGTCTACACGAGGAGAATAAGCATCACTAACTGAAGCAGTATAAGTTGTTTTATACGGAACATCTCCCCAGTTTCTTACCAACTGCAAAGCTATAAAAGCACGGAGGAAACAAAGTTCACCTTCATACTTTTTCAATGTTTCATTACCTGTAGCATATTCTTTCATAGAGCGAATTCCATCCAATGCAAAATTCGCTCTGTCGAGTCCCTGATATTTTGCATTCCATGTAGATTCTATCCACTGATTATTTGTTGAAACCATATAATGTGATATATCACGACGCAAATTATCCGTATTAGTACCTGATACATAATACATATCATCAGAGGTAGGTATGGCCATTTCTGCTTGCCCGTAATGCCCCATACCTCCTAAAGTGTTGTACACAGCAGCAACGGCCATATTTGCATTAGGAACTGAAACGAAATAATTGGTTGAATCATAATAGGATTCAGGAGTTTCCGTCAAAAGATCAGTACAAGATGTCAGTCCGGACATCAGACAGAAGATTGCTATATATTTTTTCATGTTATTTTTCATCATTATCAGTTATTAAAAAGTAATGCTTCCACCACAAACAAAAGAACGGCTTCTCGGATATCCTCCCCAGTCTACTCCACGTGTAATTCCATTGCCCATTGTTGAAACCTCCGGGTCAAATCCGCTGTATTTAGTAAAGGTATGGATATTATTAGCCGTCAGATATAAACGTAATTTCTTGATAACCTTCGTTTTCTTCAACATACTTGCCGGGAATGTATATCCCAGTGAAATATTATTGATTCGCAAAAACGAGCCATCTTCAATGGCCCATGAATGCATAAACTTATCACCATCCTGCATATCACTGTAACAAGCCACTGTCTTGCCTGAATTTAAGCGTGACAATGCAGCGGGATCAGTAATCTTTTTACCATCTTCTCCAATCGTTACCCAACGGTTCGATGAATTGGCAATATCAAGTACTGTAGTGTTTCCTGTTCTTCCGGAAAGAGTATTAGCCAATTTCGTTGCATTCAGAATATCTCCTCCCAAACTGAAGTTAAGGAAAATACTCAAATCGAAACCTTTATAACTGAACGTATTATTCATACCTCCATACAAAATAGGATTGGCATCACCAATGACTGTCCTGTCATTATCATCAATAACCCCTTTGCTTGCCCCTTCATCATCTACGTTCTCAAACTTCCAGTACCCCGGTTGTGGAGTATTATTCGTATTATAAGGAATCCCCTCTTTCAAAGTATATTTTTTTGTTGCAGGATCATAATTGAAATCGTCCACCTGATATAATCCAACTGTTTTCCAACCATAAATCCGCCCTAATGATTTTCCTACCTCAACGATATAGTTATTCTGATTCCACCCGAATTTAGCTTCTTCCAGAAAACTATCCTGATCATTTAAGGCGATCACCTTATTTACGTTATGCGATAAGTTCAGATTAGTAATCCATTGAAAATCCTTAGTCTGTATATTAACAGAAGTAATACTGATATCAATACCTTTATTTTCAGTCTCGCCAATATTCTGAAGCATTGTGTTAAATCCCGAAGAGGTGGGGATCTTTGTATTTAAAAGCAGATTGGAACTACGGTTTATATAAAATTCCGGAGAAATGGTTAAACGCTGATTAAAAAATCCGAAGTCAAGACCGATATTTAATGTTTTGTTAGCTTCCCACTTCAGATCCTTATTGGGAATCTGCGTAGAAGCAAACCCATTGGTTATTCCTTCTCCATTCGGATAAAAATTATTGTTACTACCCATAATCGGTAACGAAGCATAGCTACCAATTCTATTATTACCAGCCAAACCATATCCTATACGTAATTTCAAATCAGAAAACACATTCAGATTCTTGACAAATGCTTCCTCACCCACACGCCATGCAGCAGATACAGCCGGAAAGTAACCCCATTTATTATTGGCACCGAACTTTGAAGAACCGTCAGCACGCATAGAAGCAGAGAATAAATATTTGTCTGCATACGAATAGTTCACACGTCCGAAAAATGACAAAAGAATGTCATCATCATTATAAGATGATTTCGGAGTTCCCGGAGTAGCTCCCAACGACATATCATTCAAACCGATATCATCATTCGGAAAGTTAGAAGCACTGGCACTGAACCAACGACTCCAACGTGCCACATATTCCTGTCCCAACATCACGTCATAACTGTGTTTTTTCATCTTTCCTGCATACGTCAAAGTATTTGAAGTTGAGAAACTACCTTGTTCATTATTTTGCAAAGTACCATTAATGCTCGAACGTTTGGCAGTAGCAGAAAGTGCCCCGTAAAATGTTTCTGTACGACGGGTAGAGAAACGGGCTCCCGTAGTATTTTTAAAAGTCAGTCCCTTCAAAAGTTCATAGCTCAGACTACCATTAATCTGTATAGTTCTCTGTTCTCTCTTCTTATGTTCCGAGAGAGCTGATATAATAGGATTCTGCATTGCATTCTGATCATCGTCATACAATGGGTCGTCATTATCAATTAACTGTTGATCATCTCCCAACATACCGGCAGTAGGACGGTAAGATAAAATAGACCCCATCTTATTAAAGCCATAATTATCACCGGAAGTCCCCATTCCATGTACCGTAGTATGATCAAATGAGATTGATCCCGAAGCAGTCAACCGGTCATTCGGTTTATGATCAACTTTCAGTTTAGCGTTATGCTTGCTACTCCCACTGGCCTTCATCAACCCTTCTTCATCAAAATAGGCATATGACATGTTATATCGTAATTCTTTTGTTCCCCCGGCAATGCTTATACGGTGGTTCTGCATAACTTTTGTTCCTCCGAAAACCTCTTCCTGCCAATCTACTCCTTTACGATTCGCATAGTTCTTTCCAATATCGGCAAAGTCACCATATAAATTGGTAAACCCATTAATATTACCGGCATCTATATCTTCATCCGAGAAGTTTCGTCTTTCATAATCCAGAAACACATACTCTTTTGTTGAAAGCATATCCAACTTGCAACTATACAATATAGAG
>QWCE01002269.1_pt1 | contig 42788 bp, 35 predicted proteins | sample 1972531 | NCBI WGS metagenome assembly QWCE01 (sample SAMN09866716, study PRJNA288562) | Human gut metagenome isolate term4_stool, whole genome shotgun sequencing... | reverse complement strand
ACGCGGCCTTCGATGGTCTCGGTGGAGCCGGCACCGTCAACAATGGTGGTCTCTTCCTTGGTGACGACAACCTTGCGGGCACGGCCCAGCATGGTGATGTCGGCGGTCTCGAGGGAAAGACCAACCTCTTCGGAGATAACCTGGCCACCGGTGAGAATGGCCATATCCTGCATCATGGCCTTGCGGCGATCGCCAAAGCCCGGCGCCTTGACGGCAACAGACTTGAAGGTGCCGCGGATCTTGTTGACCACCAGGGTGGAGAGGGCTTCGCCTTCAACGTCTTCGGCAATGATGAGGAGGGGCTTGCCGGACTGCATAACCTTTTCGAGCAGCGGCAGCAGGTCCTTAATATTGGAGATCTTGCCCTGGTTGATGAGGATGTAGGGATCCTCGAGGACGGCTTCCTGGCGTTCCAGGTCGGTGGCGAAGTAACCGGAGATGAAACCCTTATCGAAGCGCATGCCTTCGGTCAGTTCCAAGTCGAGGCCGAAAGTGTTGGCCTCTTCCACGGTGATAACGCCTTCCTTGCCGACCTTATCCATAGCCTCGGCAATGAGGTTACCGATCTCGGGGTCACCAGCAGAGATACCGGCGGTGGCGGCAATTTCGTCCTTGGTTTCAACTTCCTTGGCGGAGGTGAGGAGAGCCTTGGTGACGACATCCACGGACTTTTCGATGCCGCGGCGCAGACCCATGGGGTTGGAGCCGGCAGCAACGTTGCGGAGACCTTCATGGACGAGAGCCTGGGCGAGCACGGTGGCGGTGGTGGTGCCGTCGCCGGCGACGTCATCCGTCTTCTTGGCGACTTCCTTGACCAGCTCAGCGCCGATCTTCTCGTAGGGCTCTTCGAGTTCGATTTCCTTAGCGATGGAGACACCATCGTTGGTGATAGTGGGGGCGCCCCACTTCTTTTCTAGGACGACGTTGCGGCCCTTGGGGCCGAGCGTCACCTTGACGGTATCAGCGAGGGTATCGAGGCCCCGCTCCAGGCCACGGCGGGCCTCTTCGTCAAATGCAATCATCTTGGACATGTGTTGTTTATGTCTTCCTCTGTTGATGGGGGTGACTGGTGGCCGACACTGCCAAGCTGGCACAGTTCCCGCGACGGACGACCGGTGTGTCTTGTACGGGATGGTACCCGGTCTTACTTGCCAGCTTTGGCACTCCCAATGATTGAGTGCTAAGTCTTTTCTAGCACTCGAACTAGTCGAGTGCAAGAACGATTCCAGCAGCTTATGATGAACATATGGATTCCAAACTGATTAGCGTTTCCCGCACCATTCCCGCTTCTCCCTCCGCTGTCTGGCAGGTCGTCAGCGATATCAGCAGCATGGGCTCACGCAGTCCCCAATGCAAAAAGATGATCGGATTCCCTCCTAGCTCCGACCCGGTTCACCCCGATGGCATCACCATTAATATCAACCGCCGCGGCAAGTACACCTTCTGGATCACTACCGCTCGTTTCCTCACAGTGGAGCCTAAGAAGGAGCTATCCTTTCTTATTCCTGCCAACCACTACCTGTGGACTTACCGGCTAGAACCAGCGGAGAATGGCGGCACCACTGTCACTTTGGAGCGCCTCCTCGCAGATGCCCGCCCCAGCCTTATTAGTTCTGTATTTGTGAAGTTCTTCCTGGGTGGGGACGAGGCTTTTACGCAGGAAATGGCTGCGGGTATGCAGGAAACTCTAGCCAAGGTGGAGGAGCAGGCGATGACACTGCCCTACACCAGCTAGTCCTCCTCATTTTTTTATTTTTTCATTGTGCGAAAATTCTTTTCCATTTTTGTTGACAGATAGGGGTCACTCCCCTATCCTCTTAAATATGAACACGAAGCACCTAGTAGTAGCTCGCAGCCGCAGTAGGGTCGTCACTACGGACTAGCCCCCTACTGCGGTGGAGAGAAGCGCTGGCCCACACACTCACGGACCGCCCCGCATAGAAAGCTCTTCTCCAATGTCTACTCACCGCTTCCCCTCCTCCACTTCCGCCCCCTCCCGCATCACCACAACCGCCTCTCATCCAAACGCCCCCATGGCGCCGGCGACCACCCCCAATCTGCGGGATCACAACCCCTTCACCGCGCGGACTCATCACCCCCTCCCCATCGAACTGTGCCCCTTCGCCGCTGGCATGTCTGAGGACGAATTCGACCGCACCTTCCGCACCCCCGGCAGCATCATGCTGGGAGCCTTCGGTAGCCAACCCACCACCTGCGGCAGGTCACTCTACATCACCACCCTCACCATCGACGGCACCGTGTGCTGCACCGCCGCCGAAGCCGCCGGCCCCATCCAAGCCCTCTGCTACATGCTGGACAGCTTCGACATCCGCCTGGACATTAAAACGTTCCGCCAGCGCGAGACTCCAGACAACCCCCACTACCAGTACGCCACCTTCCTGGAGATTGAGAACCGCTACTTCACCCACTGGGCCATCGGCTACGGCACCACCAGCGAAGAAGCCAGCCTCTCCGCCCTCATCGCAGCCGCCAACCAGTACCGCCAGTACCAGACTGCCCGCCGCCACGGCACCACCACCGGCATCACCTACACGGGCAGCCTGGACGAAACCAAGCAACGCCGAGCAGCCTAGCCTGTGGCCCCAGGCGCAAGCTCCACAGTGGGAAGGGTAGGCTGGGAACCAGCTACCCACCCACTAGAGGAGTCCACCATCCATGACCGAGTCCTCCCCCCTGACTGGAACAGACCAGCTCCGCGCCCACATCGCCGGCCAAGGCGACCAGATCAAAGCCGACCTCACCACAGCTGTGAGCTTCGATTCTGTCTTCGGCACTAACAATGACTCCTGCGCGGCAAGCGCCGCCTGGGTCCAGCAGGCATTCACAGAAGTTGGCGTTGCTGACGTCCACTCGGTAGAGACTGTTGACGGGTCCATCCCGCTCTTCGGCTTCACTCCCCCCGCAGACGGCTGCCCCACAGTGCTGCTGTACTGCCACCACGATGTGCAGCCGGCTGACGACCAACCTGGCTGGAACTCCAACCCCTGGGAGCTCACAGAGAAGGACGGCCGCTGGTATGGGCGAGGTGCCGCCGACGACAAGGGAAATATGGTGGCGCACTTAGCTGCCCTACGAGCGTTGCGGGACTGGGCTCCCCAGTCCGACCACCCCGCACACCCCTTTGGCGGCATCGGCATCCGGCTGGTTGTGGAGGGCTCCGAGGAAGCCGGCGGCGAAGGTTTGGAGACGCTGGTTGCGGAGCGGCCCGAGCTGTTCGCGGCGGATGCGATTCTTATTGCGGACACCGGCAATGTGGCTGTTGGTGTTCCCACCATCAATATTTCGCTGCGTGGCGTGGTCACGCTGAAGGTAATGGTGAAGACGCTGCGCTCCCCTATTCACTCTGGCCAGTATGGTGGCCCCGCCCCTGATGCCCTCTATGCCCTGATTCACATATTGGCGAGCCTGCGGAACACGGAGGGTGGGCTCACCATTGATGGGCTGGACGCCAACCAATGGTGGGAGGGCGTGCAGTATTCGCCTGCCGAGTTTGCAGCGGATGCGGGTGTGCTGGAGGGAGTGCACTTGTCCACGGCCGGCACGCCTTCCGAGTTGGCGTGGGCCCGCCCGACGCTGACCGTGACGGGTATTGATGCAGCGAGCACTGCTCACGCTATTAATGCGGTGCCGGCAGAGGCAGCGGCGATGCTGAATCTGCGCGTGCCCCCGACGATGGATACGCGGGAGGCGGAGGAGAAGCTCATCGCCCATCTGCAGAACCATCGCCCGTGGAATGCCCAGGTGGAGTGTGAACCGCTGGGGGCGGGTGAGCCGTACATGGCGGATACCTCCGGTAGCGCCCATGTGAAAATGCAGCAGGCGTTGGCGGCAGCCTATGGCGTCCAGGCAGATGAGGTGGCGTTGAGCGCGGATGGCGGGTCTATCCCACTGTGTGCCGCGCTGAAGGCCGCCCACCCCACCACGCAGCTGGTGCTGTTCGGCGTGGAGGAACCTATCTGTGGCATCCACGGCCCCAATGAGTCCGTCGACCCGACCGAAATCACCGCTATCGCCACTGCTGAGGCACTGTTCTTAGCGAATTTTCGTTAAGAACCCATAAACACTGCTTAGCGAACTTTCGCTAAAAACCGATTGGCACTGTGCGGGGAAGGCCCGCAGCGCGTCCCTTATGAGGACGGCTGCGGGCCTTCCCTGTTGGTGTGATGTGTGGTGATGGTTGTGTGGGTTGGCTAGCTTTGGAGCTTGGTGGGTTCTGGGGTGCGTACACTGCCACGGGCGAGTTTGTTGGGCCACCAAATGGGGTTGCTGACAGTGGTGAAGATGGCGGGGACGAGGAAGGTGCCGAGGAGGACGCCGAGGACGACGATGATGCCGCATTGTGCCATGGCGATGAGCGGGAGGACGCCGAGGACGACGAACACTGCGGCGAGTACGATGCCGGCGGAGGTGATGACGCCGCCGGTGTAGGCGACGGCGCGGGCCATGGCTTCTTTGGTGCCGTGGGCGGGGGTGAGTTGTTTGGCGCGGACGACGAGGAAGATGGAGTAGTCGACGCCGAGGGCGACGAGGAAGCGGAAGCTGTAGATGGGGGGTGTGTAGTCGAGGGCGGGGAAGTTGAAGATGTGTTGGGAGACGAAGGCTCCGAGTCCGAAGGCTGCCACGGCGGAGATGGTGGTAGCGAGGATCATGAGGATGGGTGCGACGAGGGCGCGTAGCACGATGACCAGCATGAGGAAGACGATGAGGAGGATGAGGGGGATGGCAACTTTGAGGTCGTGTCGGGTGGTGTTGGCTTGGTCGTAGGATTCTGCGTCTGCGCCGCCGACGAGGGCTTTGTTGCCGAGTTGGGTTCGGAGGTTGGTGATGGTGTCAAGGGCGCCGGGAGTGGAGGGTTCATTTTTTCCAATGACGGTCCAGCGCATCCAGTTTCCGATGTCGAGGGGGTCGGGGCGGACGCTGGCGACGTCGTTGCTGGCGTCGAGGATGCGGTGGACTTCGGGGGCGTTCTGTTTCTCGGCGACGATGGTGATGGGTGAGGCCATTCCGGCGGAGTAGTGCTTTTCGAGGACGTGGAGGCCGTCGACGGATTCGGTTTGGGTGGTGAATTGTTCGGTTTGGCTAAGGCCAAAAGTGGTGCCGATCATGCCGCAGGCGAGGACGATGAGGATGACACTGCCGGCGAGGAGGGTGGTGACGGGGCGTTTCTGGACTTTTTGGGCGATGTGGTACCAGCGGTTGTCGGGAGTGACGTCGTCGGCCCCTTGTTGGGTGGGGGTGTTGTCTGCGTCGGTGGGTTTGGGGATGAAGGGCCAGAAGATCCAGCGGGGCACGATGGCGTTGACGGCGGGGAGGGCGACGAGGAGGCCGATGGGGCCGCTGGCGCCGAGGTTGCGGATGGCGGGGCTGTCGACGAAGAGCAGCATGAGGAGGGCGCCGACCACCGTGAGGTTGGAGGCGAGGATGGCGGGGAATGAACCTTTCCAGGCGGCGGTGAGGGCGTCGAGTTTGTTCTCGCGTTGCTGGAGTTCGTCGCGGTAGCGGGAGGTGAAGAGGAGTGCGTAGTTGGCTCCGGCACCGAAGACGAGGACGGAGATGATGCCGCCGGTGGATCCGTCGTAGGAGAATCCGGTGGCGAGGAGGATGGTTTCGGCGATGAGGGCGGCGACACGGTCGGCTATGCCGACGACGATGAGGGGGAAGAGCCAGAGGATGGGTGAACGGTAGGTGAGGAGGAGAAGGACGGCGACGACGGCTGCAGTGATGGCGAGGAGGCGGAAGTCGGCGCCTTGGAAGGCGTTTCCGGCGTCGGCTCCGAAGGCGGGGCCGACGGTGGTGTGGAGTTGGAGCTCTGCGGGGAGGGCGTCTTTTCCGGCGTTACGGACGTTGGTGACGATGTCCCCTAGCTGGGTGCCGGAGGCTTGGGTGGTGATGGGGATCATCACCATGGCGACTTTGCCGTCTTTGGAGGGGATGAACGGCGGGGCAATGCTGGGGGTGCTGTCGACGTGTCGGTCCACCTTGAGCATGGCACCACGTGTGTGGAGTACTCCTGCCATGTCGGTGCGGGTGAGGGCGCGGTGGTCACTGCGGGTGACGATGGCGAGGAGGGGGGACGTCGGTGGCGGTGGTGTTGTCGTCGATGATCTGCTGTACGCGGGCGGATTCGGCGGAGGGTGGGAGGGAGTTGGGGGCTGCTCCGCCATCCTTTCCGGGGGTGAGGCCGAAGAGGATGCCGAGGGCGGCGGCAAGGGTAACGACGATGGTGATCCAAGCTGCGATGACGCGTTTATCCATATCTCCACGGTACGGGGTGTATAAAAAAGAGACAGCCTTTTAGCGACAGGCTGTCTCTTTTTCTCTCTTGACTGACGTGGAGTAGGAGAAAAGGGCATGCGGACGGCGGAGCACACCGCCTCCACCGGGAGGAGGCCGTGTGGGGAGGAGGCGGGGCAGCCGCTACATGTTAGCCGTTCGCAAGAACCACAACGACGTCTTCGGAGTGCTTGTTGAGCCACTCGGGACGGACGGCAGTGGTGAACTTAAGCTGTTTGGCGATACTTTCCGCGGCGGCCTTCGACTGCGGGTTGTCTTTGTAAAAGACGGTGGAGGCGCTGAGGGATCCGCAGGCGCCTTGCGGGCAGTTGGCGGCGGCGGTCTGGTTGGCCCAGCCGGCGTCGCGGAGTTCATTGCTAGTGCGGCCAGCGTAACCTTCGCGAGTGGTGTTGTTGAGGACGATGACGCGCACGGCAGCCTTGTCGACCTTCACCGGCTCATCCTTCTTCTGCTGTTCCTTGGGGGCAGCTTCGTTCTGGGAGACGGAGGAGCTGGTGGTGGGGTTGGTGCGGACATGCACCTGGTGGCGACCATTGTCGACCAGCATGAAGATGCCAACGATGGCGCACACCAGTGCTGCGGCGATCAGTACCATGGCGATGGGTGCTCTTGTTCATATCAGCCACGCTGCTAGTTTAGCGGTTATTAGGGGAGGCCGTACGCTGACGGCGCGTTTCGATCTCAAAATTAGTGCGGATAGCGGCAGTTAGGCCCTTTTTCCACGCTGGTGACGGGCCCGTGAGCGGGAGTCTGCCACTCGTTGGAGACGTCGGACCAAAGCCGGATCCTCCGCCATCGCGTCGGGGTTGTCGAGTAGGGCGTTGAGCTTTTGGTAGTAGCGGGTGGCGTTCATATTGAACTGCACCCGAATAGCGTCTTCCTTGCTGGTTGCGTAGCGCCACCATTGACGCTCGAAGGCCAGCAGCGCACGCTCGTCGTCCGTCAACACCCGGATCTACTCCTGCGGGGTGAGAGTGTTGACGATGATGTCCTTCACCGCCTGGGTGTCGTCGGGGACGTCCACCACATGTCGTGGGAGGTCTTCGATGCCCTGGAAGCGTTCCGGGGTGTCGGGGAGACGGCCGGTAGCTTCCTGGATGGTGTCGGCGAATTTCACCGGCAGGGCGGTTTCCAGGCAGATGATGGGGGTGGTGACGGTACCGTCGGCGGTGAGCTCGCGGGCGACCTTGACACCATCTGCGGTGTGCGGGTCGACCATGATGCCGCTGTTTTCCCAGGACGTGCGGATGGTCTCGAGGCGGTCCTGGTGGGTGGACCGGCCGGAAAGAAATCCATACTCGCTTTCGACGGTGGCGAAGGCGGGGTCGGCGGAGAGATCGAAGTAGCCTTCCACCGTCAGCTGGTTGCCGAAGAGGTCGTCGATGCGGGCGGCGTCACGGCCGAGCAGGTCAGCGATGAAGCGCTCAAAGTTGGAGGCCTTCGAGATGTCCATGGAGGGGCTGGAGGTGGCCAACGTCTGCTCGGCGGAGCGTACCCGGTAGACACCGGTGGTGAAGAACTCGTTGAGTACGTCGTTTTCGTTGGTGACGACGATGAGGCGGTCGATGGGCACACCCATAGTGCGGGCGACGTGCCCAGCGCAGACGTCGCCGAAGTTGCCGGTGGGCACGGCGAAGCTGACTGCGGTGGTGTTTCGTTGGGCGGGGTCGACCTGTTCGGTGAGACGGATCCAGCAGCAGATGTAGTAGACGATCTGTGCCATGAGCCGCGCCCAGTTGATGGAGTTGACGGCGCCAATGCTCCAGGTGCGCTTGAACTTGAGGTCGCGGCTGACGTCTTTAACGATGTCTTGGCAGTCGTCGAAGACGCCGTCTACTGCCATATTGACGACGTTGGGGTCGTCGATGGAGAACATCTGGGCTTGCTGGAAGGCGGTCATGCGGCCCCGCGGGGTGAGCATGAAGACGCTGATGCCGTCGCGTCCGCGCATGGCGTATTCGGCGGAGGAGCCGGTGTCACCCGAGGTGGCGCCGAGGATGTTGAGGACCTGGTTGCGACGCTTCAGTTCATACTCGAAAAGTTCACCAAGCAGCTGCATGGCCATGTCTTTGAAGGCGGCAGTGGGGCCGTAGGAGAGGCCGCCAATGTAGATATCGTCTTCCAGATGTTTAACGGTGACGATGTCGTCTTCGGAAAACTTGGGGGTGCAGTAGGCGCGGGCGCAAATGTCTTTGAGGTCGTCGGCGGGAATGTCGTCGATGAAGAGGGTGAGGACGTCGGCGGCGAGGGCTGCGTAGCCGTGCTCGTTGAGGAGGTTCCGCCAGCGGTCGAGGTCAGCAGTACCGATGGTGGGGTACTGCTCCGGCAGGTAGAGGCCACCGTCGGGGGCGAGGCCTTCCAGCAGGATGTCGCAGAAGCTGGTGGTGGTCTGTTCTTGGTCGCGAGTAGATAGATAGCGCACGTGTCTATTCTAACTGAGCTTTGTGCAGGTCACGAACAGCAGGTTGAGAGCACGGAGGGTCCCCTCAGCAGCGGGTAAGCTGGGGGCATGACCGTACGCCCTATTGTCATTGCTGGTGACCCCGTCCTGCACCATCCCACCGAGATGGTTGACCTCAGTGGTGGGGTGACGAAAGAGCTGCACAGGCTCATTAAAGACATGTATGACACGCTTGCCGCGAGTGGTGGAGTGGGATTGTCTGCCAACCAGATTGGGGTGGGTAAACGGATTTTTGTGATTGACTGCCCGGATACGGATCTCCCGTTGGGGAAGGAGATGACGCCCGACATGATTAGGGAGCGGGCGGGCAGACCAGGCTGGAGCAAGAACGGCATGAACCGGATTGCCTGCGTCATTAATCCTGTTCTCACGGTGGACAATCCGCCTAATGGGGAGCCGGTAATGATGCGGGAGGGGGAAGGGTGCTTGTCTGTTCCCGGTGCCCAATTTGCGTTGGACCGCTACGACTGGGCGCAGGTGACAGGTACTGATGCGAAGGGGCAACCCATCACGTTGGAGGGCTATGGTTTCTTTGCGAAGTGCCTTCAACACGAGGTGGGGCACTTGGATGGGCATCTGTATACAGAGTTTGTGCCAGTGTTTGCCCGCCCGAAGGTGAAGCGCCTGTTTAGGAACCGGAAGTGGAATCAGCCAGGGCAGTCGTGGATGCCGGGGGTGGACCCGGACCCCTTCGCCTAGCGGGTACCGTCTTCCCGCTGGGACCATGGAGGTAGACTGCAACCATGCGTTTGGCTACCTGGAATGTGAACTCTATCCGCGCACGCGTCGACCGTGTGACCGACTGGCTCCTGGCCAATGACGTTGATGCCCTTTGCATTCAGGAGACCAAGTGTAAGGACGCACAGTTCCCCTTCGAGCGTTTCGAGGAGATTGGCTACGAGGTGGCCCATGTGGGCTATAACCAGTGGAACGGCGTCGCCATTGTGTCCCGGATCGGGATCGAGGATGTCGAAGAGCATTTCCCCGGCCAACCTGGTTTCGCCAAAGACCCAGAGGCGGAGCAAGTGGTGGAAGCGCGGGCGCTGTCTGCCGTGGTTGGCGCACTGGAGCCCAGCGGACCCCTCACCCTATGGAGTCTTTATGTTCCCAATGGGCGTGAACTCACCGACCGCCACTACACCTACAAGCTGGAATGGCTGCACAAGCTGCGGGACGCGGCAGCCAGCTGGCTAGCGGGGGACCCAGACGCGCAGATGATGCTGGCAGGCGACTGGAATGTGGCCCCACTGGATACGGATGTGTGGGATCCTGAGTTTTTTGTCGGCAAGACGCACCTGTCGCCACCGGAGCGAGAGGCGTTTGCGGCGCTAGGTGAGGCGGGTTTCCGGGAAATCACCCGGGAGTTCCTTCCCGAACCTCACACCTACACGTATTGGGATTACACCCGGTTGAGCTTCCCTAAGGACTATGGGATGCGGATCGACTTTGCGTATCTGAGTCCGGTCTTGGCGGGTCGAGTGACGGGGGTGTCCATTGACCGCAAGGAGCGGAAGGGCCAGGGGGCCAGTGACCATGTCCCGGTGCTTCTTGAAGTGGCGGATTAGCGTCTGCCGCCCCCGTTCCCAGCTAGTCTCCAGGCTTCCATAAATTTGCTCCAAAATTGCTGCCTAGCTGCGAAGATGAACTTTTCGCTAAGTGGGGTTTACACCTTTAAATTTCTCTCGTAGCAACCTACCATGGAGGTATGATACGCCTCACTGCACTATCGCTCGCGTTGACCACTGCTTTCTTCACCCCGGTTGCCGTAGTGCCTGTTATCGCTCATGCGGCAGAGCACCCGCACTGCAATACATACACCACCGGCCAGGAGGCTGGTGTGACGTGCACCAACCCCACAGATAAGGCCTTCACCGGCAAGCTTGTGGTGCAATGTGCCAGCCTGGACGATCCGGAGCGTGTGAAGTTCCTCAGCCGTAAAGTCACCATTCCGCCATCGCAGGAGAATGTACTGGCCTCGGTGAGCTGCCCCGCTGGTACGGAACCGCTTCCTCCCCTCTTTACCGGCCCAAACGCCAAATAACATCCATCGTGTTGATTCGTTGTGGTACTGCCACAACGAATGTGGGAATCCCCAGGGAACTTTTGACCGCTTGTCAGGATTCTCTAGCATCTCCCCACTAGACTTGGTTTTTAACCGGACAAAAAGGTTAGGAATGGAAAACCGCGAACTTCGAGACTACATCGACCGCCTCCGTGACGAGGGATACACCGTCCGTGACGACCACGGTGAAGACCCCGACCTCATCGACATCAACGGCAAGGCCGTCGATACCTGGCGGGAAAACTATCCCTACCACCACCGTATGCACCGCAACAGCTACGAGGTGGAGAAGTACCTGCTGCAGATTGAGCTACTAAAATTCCAGAACTGGTCGGTGGACAATAAACGACGCCACCTCATTATCTTCGAGGGCCGCGATGCCGCCGGTAAAGGCGGCACTATCAAGCGCTTCAACGAATACATCAACGTCCGGCACGCCCGCGTGGTCGCGCTCTCCAAGCCCACCGAGCGAGAAAAGAACCAGTGGTACTTCCAGCGCTACATCGAACATTTGCCCTCTGCCGGTGAGATCGTCATGTTCGACCGCTCCTGGTACAACCGCGCCAACGTCGAACGAGTGATGGGTTTCTGCACGCAAGACGAGTACGAACTCTTCATGCACCAGGCTCCCAAATTCGAGAAGATGCTCATCGAAGACGGCATCTCCCTTACCAAGTTCTGGTTCTCGGTAAGCCAGCAGGAGCAACGCACCCGCTTCGCTATCCGCCAATTGGACCCGGTGCGCCGCTGGAAACTCTCCCCCATGGACCTAGAGTCCCTGGACAAGTGGGAAAAGTACACGGACGCCAAAGAAGAGATGTTCCGCCGTACCGACAGCGACTGGGCCCCCTGGACCGTCATCAAATCCAACGACAAGAAACGCGCCCGCATCAACGCACTGCGCTACTTCCTCAACAAGTTCGACTATGAGGACAAGGACACCCAGGTGGTGTTCAGCCCCGATTCCAAAGTGGTGCAGCGCGGGAAGGACACTCTGCCGGAGAACCAGTACGGCAAGAAAGCCCAAAAGCTCGCCCACCTGGAGTGAGCCCGATAGCCTCTGAGACCGTTAGCCTCCGCTCCCCTACCCGACACTAACCTAGCCGTCAGCCCGGTAGCCTCCTGCACTGGAGAACTACCGGGCTGACGGCGTGTGGAAACTGGATGTCACTCCACTTCTAGTAGCTGCGCAAGGTGGAGACGGTACTCACCAGCGGCATTGCCAGGCCGTCCACTGGGGAGTTAATGACCTCCATCTGGTTGCTGGTCACGCGCAGGTAGATCTCGTGGACACGCTCACCTGCCATGTAGATCTTGATGAAGGCAGCCAGTTCCGGGTCACTCTTAGCCGTGGCCCACAGTTTCTGCGGAATCTCGAAGGCAGCCACGTAGTTACGCTTCACTGTGGAGACCAGTCCTGCCGGACGGGGGCCGAACTCACCCTCGAACGGCTGCATACGCATGGTCAGCGGGGTACCCAGGCGGCCATCCACGCTGTGGACCAGCACCTTGTAGGTCTTGCCCTTAATGGTGAGCCTCACCGGGCGAGTCACTGAGGCGTAGGCGAACTCGTGGACATCCAGCTGCACACCCGGCACCAGGGTGCCACGGAAGTTGTAGGGGGATGGGGCGCGCAGAGTGTCGCGGGAACGGTCCTGCGCCGGGTTCTGCAGCACCTTGCCTTTGAGAGGCTGCCCGGTGGGGGTAAAGACCCACTGCTGGGCGTCCACCATCTTGTGCCAGAAGCCGGTCACGCCACCTTTGACGCCCTCCACACGCAGTTCACGGTGCTGGGAGCCGGGTGCGGTGGAGTGGATGGAAATGCGGTCGGTGATGGTGCCGGGGATCTTCGGCTGGTGCTGCCAGTCCTTCGGAGGCAGCTTAATGGCAGCAGTGCGGGGGTCGAGGCGATGCTGCAGCGCATCCTTGGCGGCTGGCCGGTTGTCCTCATGCCAGGTGTAGCGGAACTGGGCCGGGTCAGAGCCGTTGATATCGAAGTCCGACTGGCGGACATACATATCGCCATACTTGTTAGTGATGAAGACGACGGAGCCGGAGGCGGACATGGTGTGGACGAGGAAACGCGAGTTCAGTGGGGTGCCCACCTCGTAGGAGTAGTCGGTGGCCAGCCACGGGTCCATCGAGTAGATGTGGCTACCGTCCTTGGAAAGGGCGATCACCTGGGTGCACTTGGCCAGAGAAACGGGCTGTTGCTTGCCGGAGGGGTCCTGGTAGGTCTTATCGGTACGGTTGCCGATGAGGCTGAAGGACCACTTGCCGTTTTCGGTGTTGGGGGATTGCTCACCCTTCCCGAACCACACCGGGCCGCCCCAGGCGCGGATCCAACCCCACTTGGAGGGGGAGGACAGCAGCTGGCTCATGGTGTAGATCCAACCACCGCGATCGAGGGCTACCATGGCGCCTTCGTTAATGGAGATGCCAACGATCTTGCCGCGCAGGCAGCTGGGGGTGGGCATTTCCCGCCAGGGCTGATTGCCACCGCGAAAGCGGACGAAGATATTGCCGTCACGCAGGGCGACCTCAATGCGCTGGTTGAAACCTTGGGTGCTATCCCGCAGGTCCACACGGGTGGGGAGGTTCTTTTCCCGGGCGAGGGGAAGTTTGTCGTAACCATCTGTGCCGTAGTCCGGGGCGCGCAGGCCCAGCGGGTATTGGCCGTACCCCTTGACTGGGTCACCTACGAAGGGAACGCACTCGGCGGGGGCGGAGGTGCGGTCAATCTGCGGCTGGGGGGTATCGGGGGCAGCTTGAGCGACACCCACTCCAGCGGGGAGGAGGGCAGCGGAGACAAGTACTGCGGATGCTGCGGACAGCATGGTACGTGGGCAGCGGTACATGGTGGTGTTCCTTAAGAAAATGGGAGGCGGGACTGTGTGTGTTCCGCGTTTCCTTCAGCATAGGAAAATAGTTTTACACTTAACACCAAAGTGGAAACCAGTGGAAACAAGGCACACGACCAACACTCCTCACCACCAGTGAAAACGCAGAAACGCTTGCCAATGAGGTGCAAAAAAATCTCTATCCGCTACGCTCGAAAATGCAACAACACAATTGCGGGTGCTCCACCGAACCTGGGGCTGAGAATGCAAAGGCGCTTGCATGACCGCCATGACCTGATCGGATAATGCCGAAGAGGGAGTCATAATGAACGATTCTGCCCGTAGCTCCATATCGACGATCACCACGGGACCCATCTACCACAGCGAGAAGCACTACCTCGACGTGCCTTACGACGCAGCGGAATCCGCCCCCGGGGCAGCCCTCCTTGCGGGCTCACCCACCACCTGTACTCTCCGCATACCCGTCCGCCGCATCAACCTCACCAACGGTGAACACTGCGACGTCTACGACACCTCCGGTATCTACACGGAAACCCAGTACGCCCCCACAGAAGATGGCAGCTACCCCACCCAGCCGGACCTCGAAGCCGGGCTTGAGCGCCTCCACGAAAGCTGGCCCCAGTTCGCCGCCGTCCCCGCCGATCCCACCAGCAACACCCCCGAAGGGCAGAAACTGGTGCGCACCCAACTAGCGTGGGCACGCAATGGCATCATCACCCCGCAAATGGCCTTCATCGCCGCCCGCGAAAACATGCCTGCCGAACTAGTGCGGGAAGAAGTCGCCGCCGGACGCGCCGTCATCTGCTGCAACCACAACCACCCAGAGGCGGAGCCGTGCATCATCGGCAAACGCTTCGCCACCAAGATCAATGCCAATATCGGCAATAGCGCCGTCACCTCCTCCATTGCGGAAGAAGTAGAGAAGATGGTGTGGGCCACCCGCTGGGGAGCCGATACCATCATGGACCTGTCCACCGGCAAGGACATCCACGAAACTCGCGAATGGATCCTCCGCAACTGCCCCACCCCGCTGGGTACCGTCCCCATGTACCAGGCACTGGAGAAGGTGAAGGGTGACCCCACCAAGCTCACCTGGGAGATTTACAAGGACACTGTCATCGAACAATGCGAGCAGGGCGTGGACTACATGACCATCCATGCGGGCGTACTGCTGCAATATGTGCCACTTACCGCCAACCGCGTCACCGGCATTGTGTCCCGCGGTGGCTCTATCATGGCCGCCTGGTGTCTGGCCTACCACAAGCAGTCCTTCCTCTACGAGAACTTCGCCGAACTGTGCGACATCCTGGCCAGCTACGATGTGACATTCTCGCTGGGTGACGGTCTGCGCCCCGGCTCCATCGCGGACGCCAACGACAAGGCACAGCTAGCCGAACTACACACCCTGGGCAAACTGACCAAGATTGCCTGGGCGCACGGTGCCCAGGTGATGATCGAAGGCCCCGGGCACGTGCCGATGCACAAGATCGTGGAAAACGTGACGCTGGAAGAGGACTGGTGCCACGAGGCCCCCTTCTACACACTGGGCCCGCTCGCCACCGACATTGCCCCCGCCTACGACCACATCACCTCCGCTATCGGAGCGGCGATTATTGCCCAGGCCGGCACTGCCATGCTCTGCTACGTCACTCCCAAGGAACACCTGGGCCTGCCCAACCGGGACGACGTCAAGGTGGGGTGCGTGACCTACAAGATTGCTGCCCACGCCGCCGACCTGGCGAAGGGGCTGCCGAATGCGCAGGCCCGCGACGATGCGATGTCCAAGGCTCGCTTTGAGTTCCGTTGGCGCGACCAGTTCGCGCTGGCGCTGGACCCGGATACCGCACAGGACTACCACGATGAGACGCTGCCTGCCGAGCCCGCCAAGCACGCCCACTTCTGCTCCATGTGTGGCCCGAAGTTCTGCTCAATGCGCATTTCGAAGGATGTGCAGGACTACGCCCGCGAGCACGGACTGGATAGCGAGGAAGCTATTGCGGCCGGGATGGCAGAGAAAGCTGCCCAATTTGAGGCTGTAGGCGGCGAAGTCTACGTGCCTGTCGAGGAGCTGCAGGCGACCACCACCCTCTAAAACACGCCCTCATAAAATGGGTGTTCAAAGAGGGTAGGTCTCCGCGACGCTAATTGGAGATAACGAAGCCGGGACAGTGCGAGACTGTTCCGGCTTCGTTCTGTAGTTTTACGCCACTGCGGGGGCGAGTTAAAGCTCGTGGGCGCCCTTATTGGGGTCACGGCGTTCCGCAGCGTCACTGGGCGGCACAGGCGCACTGGGTTGAGCGGGCCGAGGGGACCGCGACTGTACCGGCGGCTCTGCGCCACTCGTTTGGGGAGGTACAGGGAAGCCAGTGCCGCCCCGGTTAGCCCAAGGAACCTGCTGCAGCCGGGATTGCGGCGCCGTAGGGGCGGCGGTGGCAACATCGGTCGCAGGGGCCGTCGGGGCGGAAGGCAGTGCGGAATTCAGAACCGGAGCATCTGCGGTCGCTTTAACCGCCACCGATTTCGGGCCACTCTTGAACTTTCGCAGTGCCGGATCAGAGACAAAGAGGCCAATGATGAAGAGCAGCGCCGCAATGCCGAAGAAGTAAGCACCGGCTCCAAACTCGTTCCATTTAAAGGTAAACACTGTCGTGGTCGTCGAGCCATTAATGAAGTAGTAAAGGTTCTGGAAGGGCAGGAAAGGACCAAAGTTCACTTTGGCGGAGAAGACCAGAAGGATGGTTTCAATAGCCGTCATCCACACCACCAGCAGCGCAATCGCACCAGCAGTATTGCGGATAATCATGCCGATTCCCATCGACAACAGTGCCAGCAGGAAGAAGGCGACCGGGATACGCCAGTAGTAATTGGCCCAGTTAGAGGAGAAAATCTCGACGTTACCGACATTGATGGTGACAAGTTTCGCGGCCAGGCCGGCAAGGAAGGTGGTGACGAGACCCACCAACGCCATATAGAGACCGCCCACCACTAGCTTCGCAAGGAAAACAACGGGGCGGCGCGGGGTACCGCGGAATGTCGACTCAATAGTGAGGGTACTGTACTCGGTGGTCACCAGGGTGACGGAGAAGATGAGCACGACAAGAAAACCAATACCCGTCACGCCCATGAGGAGTTCCTCCGGAGGATACGCGAAAGCACCACCAACATTCCGTCCGTGCAGCAGTGAGCGGTACAGCCAAGCGACAAACGCGGAGCTAGCGACACCAAAAACGCCAATGATGATGGTGGAGACGAGGGCGGACCGGATGGACCACATCTTGATCCACTCAGCGCGCATAGCGTTATAGAAGCTCTTCATGCTACTTTGCCTCCTTTCCGGTAGAAGCTGGGACAACCGGGGCAGTGCCAGCCACGCTACCGCTGCGATATTGTTCCCACTCCTGCGTCATCTGCAGGTAGACGTCTTCGACGGTGGCACCCACCGTCACCAGCTCGTAGAGGGGAATGTTGTTCTCAGCTGCGAGGTCCGCGACGGCGGAGGTACTTTCCACATCCACCAGCACGGCTGCGCCCAACGACGGGTCGATACTGAGATCGGTGGGGTCGATGACGGCAGAGAGGCCGGCCCCGGTGAGTACCTGCACCAGCTGCGGAGCGAACTTCGTGCGGGCCCGAACCTGGGTGGGAGCCTGCTTAGCGAACTCCGTCACCGTAGTATCGGCAAGCAGTTTGCCCTGGCCGAGGACGACCAGGCGGTCTGCTGTAAGGGAGATTTCCGAGAGCAGGTGGGAGGAGACGAGAATGGCGCGCCCCTCCGCGGCAAGACTCTTGGCAAAGTGACGGAACCAGGCAATACCCTCGGGGTCCAGACCATTAATCGGTTCGTCGAAGAGGAGACAGCTGGGGTTGCCCAGCATAGCCTCTGCCATGCCGAGGCGTTGGCGCATACCCATGGAGTAGGAACGAGTGTGGTTGTTTGCGGCTTCCGTCAAACCCACCAAGTCGAGGCACTCGTCAACACGTTCCATCGGGATACCGTTTGATGCGGCCATGTAGCGCAGGTGGTTCCGCCCGGAGCGCTTCGGATGCATACAGCGAGTGTCTAGCAGTGCGCCGACCGTACAGAGCGGGTTGGTGAGCGAACGGTAGGGCACACCGTCAATGAGTGCAGTGCCGGCATCGGGAGTTTCCAAGCCAACGATCATGCGCATGGTGGTCGATTTCCCTGCGCCGTTGGGGCCGAGGAAGCCGGTGATATGTCCCGGTTCGACTGTAAAGGTGAGGTCGTCTACAGCGGTCTTTTTGCCGAACCGCTTAGTGAGCCCAGAAATCGTGATCATAACACCGAGCATTCACCTGAAACCTGGAGTCTTCCTGTGAACACACTGCTGGGTGGGTAAAACTTTGCGACTAATCGTCCTCGTCGGAAAGATCGAAGTGACCGGCCGGAGAAGACGCCTTACCCCAGAACCGCTTTGACATACGACCAGCTCGGTAGGCAGCACGGCCGGCCGCTACCGCGTGACGCATCGCCCGCGCCATCATTACCGGCTCTTGTGCCCGAGTAATAGCAGAAGCCATCAATACTGCATCGCAGCCCATCTCCATGGCAAGGGCAGCATCCGAGGCGGTACCGATACCGGCATCGCACACCACCGGAACATTCGCCTGAGCAATAATCATCTCCAGGTTGTGCGGGTTGCGGATACCCAAACCGGTACCAATGGGGGCAGCCAGCGGCATCACTGCCGAACAGCCCACCTCCTCCAGGTAGCGGGCAATAATCGGGTCGTCGGTGGTGTAGGGCAGCACCTTAAAACCGTCATCAATAAGTTGCTCGGCTGCGTCTAGCAAGGCAACCACATCGGGGAGTAGGGTGCGGTCGTCGGCAATCACTTCCAGCTTGATCCAGTTCGTGCCCAGTGCCTCCCGCGCCAACTGGGCGGTCAACACAGCCTCGCGGGCAGTGCGGCAGCCCGCCGTGTTGGGAAGCGGATCAATAGTGAGATCCTGCAAGAGCTCCAGGGTGCTGGCGGCACCTGTCCCGTGACCCAAGCGAGCATCCACCCGGCGGATAGAGACGGTGGTCAACTCGGTGCCGGAGGCGTCCAGAGCATCCTTCAGTATCTGCTGGTTAGCGGCGCCGCCGGTACCCATAATGAGACGCGAGCGGAAGGTACGCCCCGCAATGGTGAGCAGATCCTCACCGGCATCGGCATGGTCGTCGGCGGTGAGGCGCTGGGTGAGCTCCTCTGCCTGGTTCTCGTCGCGCATAAATTAGCCTCCCTGGACAGCGGTAAGAATGTCCACTTCAGCACCCTCCGCGAGGGTGGTGGTGGCCCACTGGGATGCGGGAACAACGGCGGCATCAACGGCAACTGCGGTGCCCGCACTAGTGAGCTGGCGCTCGGCCATAAGGTCAGCGACAGTAGCGTTATCGGCGATGGTGATCGCTTCACCATTCACAGTAATGGTCATGGGGTCCTCCTGTAGTCGGAAAGGGCAATGGCCCTCTGCGGGATGACGGGGGTAACGAAACTCGTTAAAGAATAAAGTTCGGGATACGGTGCGGGTCGCAGGACTTTGCCTCCGGCAACTCCTGGCCCACCAAGGCAGCCACCGCTGCCACAGCGGAGAGCGGCGTGTGGAGAATACCATTACGGCCATGCCCGGTGGCCACCACCAGGCGACCATCCAAGGCCTCCTCCACCCGGCCAAGATAGGGCAGGTTGTCGATACTGCCCGGGCGCAAGCCGGCGATACACTCGTAAAGCTCGTAGTCGGAAACGCCGGGGAAGAGAATCTCCGTGTCCTCCAGCAGCTGGAGCACACCACCCACCGTCACCTGACGGTCCTCCCCATGCTCATATTCAGTGGCGCCGATGAGCAGACCCCACGGGCGCGGCACCAGATAGATGGGGCGGCCATGCACACGGCCACGGATAGTACGCTTGGGCGGCTCCGGCACACCAGGGCGGAAGTGGAGACGCAGCACCTCCCCCTTAATGGGACGAATAGGGAGGTTGAGGCCGACTGTGGCAGCAAGTGCTTGGGAACCATTACCTGCCGCCAGCACCACCTGGTCGTAGTTGCCCACTTTGCCGTTCACCAGATCGTGCAAGTCATCAATCTGACGCTCGCAGAGGGTGACGCCATAGGTTCCCTCACACTGCTCCCGCAGCGCCGCCAACAATTCGCGGTTATCGACGGAACGCTCCCCCTCAGTGAGGAGGGCAGCTCGGGCGGCACGGCTCAACGACGGCTCCAGCGTACGCAGCTCGCGACGGGTGATCTTACGCATCCGCGCATCCACCGGGTTATCCGAACCGGGGGCCAAGAAGGGCGCTACCCCATCGATGGTGCCGCCGCGGGCCCACAGATCCTCCCGCTCGGTGACGTACTGATAGATCTTCTCCAGGTCCTCCACGTCGCCCTCATCCACACCCACATTGAGAGTACCGGCCGTGGAGGTGAACACGTTGGGGTGGTTGGCGTTCAATTTTCCGCCGAAACCCGGCCAGTGGCGCAGCGAGGCAGCCCCCAAGCGCAGCTGTTCGTCCTCCCCCGGCCACGCCTCGGTAATACCGCCGAGCATGCCGCCAGCACACCAGCCAGCCGAGTTCCCCCAGGAGAGGGAAGGGTCATAGACGGTGACGGTGAAGCCCGCCGACGCCGCTTTAAGGGCGGTGGCGAGGCCGATAACAGATCCGCCGACAACGGCGATGTTTGTCCCTAACGTCTTACCATTGGAATCAGTCGCAGTAATACGTGAGCTGAGGTCAAACATAAAAAGCGCACTCCCTTCGCCGGAATTATCCGGAGCAGGTTCAACCGGTCGGACTCCACGAGTCCCTCTCAGCCTCTCCACTCGGTGACGACATCACACCTCACCAGCGGAGGATCCGTCGGTAGTTGGCAGCCTGCCACAGACCGGACAGACCCGGAGGCTCCCGGGAAATAAATCTGTTCTTTATCTACCTCTCTACCCTACTCGCTGAAATGTGGCACGCTAGGAGATGTGAAACTTATGCCGTCAGAACACTCCTCCCGATCCACCGCGGCCCGCAGCCAAAACTCCGTCACCCCCCGCGAACGACTCCAGGACGCCCACCTCTACCTGTGCGTCGACGCCCGGCGCCACCTGGACGGAGACCGCCCCCGCTTCACCGCCTTGCGGGAACTCGCCGAGCAGGTATGTGAAGGCGGCTGCGACATCATCCAGCTGCGCGACAAAAACTCCGTAGGGGAACGCGAACTGGGAAAGATGACGATCATCGAACAACTGGAAGCGCTGCGGGTGCTAGCAGAGGTGGTGCACGCACACGGGGCACTACTGACCGTCAACGACCGCATGGATTTGGCAGTGGCAGCCGGCGCCGATGTTGCCCACGTCGGACAAGACGACATTCCCACCGAGGTAGCCCGACAGATTCTCGGTGACGAGGTGGTCTTGGGCCTTAGTTGCCACTCCCCCGCCGATGTGGATGCCGCCATGGCCAACCCCTACATCGACTACTTCTGCGCTGGCCCCATCTGGGCCACCCCCACCAAACCCGGGCGCCCTGGCGTAGGCCTGGAGTTGGTGGAGTATGCCGCCCGCCAACAGGCCGAAGCCCGCCAACCGATGGTGAAACCGTGGTTCGCTATCGGTGGTGTCAACACCACCAACGCCCCCGACGTGGTGGCAGCTGGGGCGAACCGGCTGGTGGTGGTGCGCGCCCTCACCGACGCCCCCGATCCCGTCGCCGCCGCCCGAACGCTTCGCACCTGTGCCACTGGCGAATAAACGAACACGATCCGCCCCACGAGCAACCAGACAAGTAACGCAAAAGCTGGCAGAATCGACACTATAAGTAGGACTAACTGCTGCCCGCTGGTGCTCTCCGGACAGCACCAGATGCACGAGCCGCACCAGCTATGCCAGATAGATGAGCTGTGCCAGAGGAATCGCTTGAGGAGGTTGTTCACCGATGCGTCTCACTCCGCGTCAACGCCTCCTCCCCGAACGCCCCCTCACGGAACTCCGTAACGCCGTCCAAAACCGCAACATCGACAAAGCTCTCAACGTCAGCTTTGACTACGACGAAACCTCTGATAACCCCGTCGACAATCACGAATTCAGTGTGCGGGAGCGGCTCTCCTTCCTCCGCGGCTTCCTCTCCACTACCCCCGGAAAATTCTCCATCGTCACCACCCTGCTGCTGTTGTGCTGCATCGTTCTGGGCGGTGCCTCCGTCTCTCTCACCTTCGACCGACAGCAACAGCTCGACACCATGCTGCGCGAGTCGGAGCCCCTCGCCCACGCCTCCCAACAGCTCTACAGTTCCCTCTCCCTCGCCGATACCGCTGCCACCACGCAGTTCATGATTACAGAAGAGAGCGACCAGGTGACGCGTCAATACGAACGCGCCATCATTAACGCCTCCACCAGCGCGATCGGTTCCCGCTCCGGCGCCTCCACCTTTGACAAGGCTAACCGGACGTTGCTCGTGAAGATTAATGCCAACATCCCCGTCTACACGGCGCGCATTGGGCAGGCTCTCGCCGAACAGAGTATGAACAACCCGCTCACCATCATGCACCAGGCCGATGCCCGCTCCATTATGGAAGAGCATCTGCTCCCCGATGCCGAACAGCTCTATAAAAACCGCTACGCCTCCATCAACGTGGCGCAGAAAGCCTGGGCACGCCCTCTCTACGCTGCTGGTTTCTGCCTGATCCTGCTTATCGCCACACTGGTGGCCGCACAACTGTGGCTCACCCACGTCACCCGCCGCCGCTTCAACCTGGGGCTCCTGGCCGCCACCGTGCTGGCGATCGTCTCCCTCCTGTGGGTGCTGGTCTCCTCCGGAATCTCCTTGGCCACCGCCGACAGCAGCGCCCCTGACAACCACTCCATTACGGAGATTCTCACCGACTCCCGCATCACCGCCCAACAGATGCGCTCTCATGAGATGGTGGAACTCTCCCAGGCGAACGCCGGTTCTACCATCGACTCCGCCCCGTTCCTCAAGAACATGGATAAGGTGACGGGCGCCATCGATACCTTCGCAGAGCGCTCCGGCTCCGCGGAATCCGTCAAACTCACCGATCAGACTCGGACAGCTCTCGACGCCTGGCGAAACACTCACCAGGAGATGGTGGACCAGTTGGCTGACGGGAACCGCAAGCAAGCCACCGCCATCGCCACCAGTATGTCCCGCAGTGCCGGCGGTGGACAGTTCAACGAGGTCGACACGCTGCTGCAACGCTGCATCAGTTCTGCCCGCGGCCAAGTCCGCGATAGCGCCAACCTAGCCCACAGCACCATCTTTGCCACCGGCGTGGGACTCGTCATCCTGCTGGTGCTGGAGTCCGTGTGCGTGGTCGCCGGGTTCCTCCCCCGCTACCGGGAGTACGAGTAATGAGCGAAGACACTACTGAACCCACCACTGAACCGACCGGCCCCACCAGTACGTCCGGTCCCATCACTGGGCCGACCAGCGCAACGGGACCAACTGGGCCAGCCACCGGCCCCGCCAGCGAGCCTGCCACCGCCATGACCGCCATGACCGCCGCCGTCCCCTTCAACCCGGACGACGATGACGAAGACGAGTACTCGCTCTCTGAACTCCTCGCCATGGGTGAGCCCACCGGGCCCGCCAACACGTCCACTGGCGGTGCCGATGAAAAAAACAATGCCGGCGCAGAAAGCAGTGCCACCACCACCGCCACGCCTACGCCTTCCCCTCACGACGACCCCACCGGCACCCCCACTGCCGCCGTCACCGCACCCGACAATGACGTCGTCAGCACCGTTGGTGTCGTCAAAGTCCCCGTCTCTCCCGGCATCAACGGCGGCGAACACCCCCACCGCACCGACACCGCCGACCGCCTCGATACCGAATTCGAAGTCCAGCAACGACCCGGCCGCCGCGTCGCCGACGGACTCGTCACCATCCCCTTCATCACCCCCTACGACCCCCTCGACGCCCTCCTCAGCAAGGAAAAAGTCGCCAAAGTCGCCGAACAAAAAGGCGTCCCCCTCCCCCGCCTCAAACCCGGTGACTGGGTAGGCGACCAATACGAAATCCAAGGCGTCATCGCCTACGGCGGCATGGGATGGATCTACATTGGCCGCGACCACAACGTCTCCGAACGCTGGGTCGTCTTCAAAGGCCTCCTCGACACCAACCGGGAAGAATCCCTCGAAGTCGCACGCGCCGAAAAAGAATTCCTCGCGCAGGTCACCCACCCCGGCATCGTCAACATCTACAACTTCGTCATCGACCACAACCCCGCCCACTACAGCGCAAACCAACCTGGCGACGCCGACTACATCGTCATGGAATACGTCGGCGGCCCCTCACTGCACACCGTCCGCAACTCCAACCCTGGGCACGTCCTCGACGTCACCCTCGCCATCGGCTACATCCTGGAAGTCCTCCCCGCCCTCGACCACCTCCACTCCCTCGGGCTCGCCTACAACGACCTCAAACCCGAAAACATTATGCTCACCGAGGACCAGGTAAAGCTCATCGACATGGGAGCCGTCACCCCCATCGGCAAATTCGGCTACATCTACGGCACCCCCGGCTTCCAGGCCCCCGAAATCGCCACCAGCGGCCCCTCCATCGCCTCCGACATTTACACCGTCGGCCGCACCCTCGCCGCCCTCATTATGCGGCTCCCCCACGAAGACGGCGTCTACAAACCGGGCATCCCCTCCCCCACGGACGAGCCGCTCATGCATAAACATGACAGCCTCTACCGGCTCCTCCGCCGCGCCACCGACCCCAACCCGAAGCACCGCTTCACCTCCGCCACCGACATGTCCGTGCAGCTCATGGGTGTGCTACGGGAAATCCTCTCGGAGCGGGAAGGCCGCGAATACCCCTTCCTGTCCACCCAGTTCTCCCCCCAGCGCAACACCTTCGGCATCACCAAAGAGGTAGCCCGCACCGACTTCCTCCGCGACGGCCGTATGCACGACTTCCTCCTCAACCCCGAATCGCTGGCGGAAGCCCTCCCCCTCACACTCTCTGACCCAGACGACCCCGGCGCACAACTCATTACCGCCACCAGCTACTCCACCCCGCAGGAACGCATCGACCAGCTGATGTCCGCCCTGCAAAACCCCAACTCCCCCGCCCGCCACTCCACCGAAGTACCCCTCGCCATCGTGCGCTCCTACATTGACCTGGGCGACCCCACCATGGCCAAAGACATCCTCACCCAGATGCATCCGCACATCCTGGACTGGCGCTACGAGTGGCACCAGGGCATCACCAGCCTGCTCAAACACCGCTACCGGTCCGCCTACCGGCACTTCGACAGCGTCCTCGACAGCCTCCCCGGCGAAACCGGCCCCAAACTAGCCCTCGCCTCCACCTCCGAACTCATCGTGCAAGACGAGCCAGACATGTCCCTGGCAGAAAAGGAAGAATGGCAGGCCATCGCCCGCAGCTACTACCGCACCTGCTGGCGTTGCGACCACACCACCGTGTCAGCTGGCTTCGGCCTGGCGCGCCAGCTCAACCATCTGGGAGAGGTGGAGCAAGCTGTAGCTACACTGTCTGAGCTGCTCTCCAACAACCGCCACTACCCAACTGCCGTGCTGACAGCCGTCCTCATGATGGTGCGCCGCCCGCCCGCCGAGCTGACGGAGGACGCGCTGGTGAAGGCAGCCGACATGCTGTTGACGCTGCCGGAGACCGAACCCCGTATTCGGCAAATTCGCATCGTGGTGTTGGAGGCGGCCCTGCGGTGGCTGCGCTACAACAAGCTGCGGCGCGCCGAACACCACAAGGCCATCTTCAACCTGCACTTCTCCCGCAATGCTGTGCGTGGCGGGCTGGAGCGGAGCCTGCGTATTATGGCTCGCAATGCCCCCACCCGGGTGCACCGATACCGCCTGGTGGATATGGCAAATACAGTGCGGCCGGTAACGCTCTTCTAAGAGCTCCCGGCAGCCCCACCCGAGCGCGCTATTTCGCGAACGCGAGAGCCATCCGGGAAATCGCAAGCTCTTCGTTGGTGGGAACCACGATAGCCGTCACCTTGGACTCGGGGGTAGAGATAACACAAGGTTCCTTGAACTTGTGGTTATTGACCACTGGGTCAATCTGGATACCCAGCTCTTCCAACCCCTCCAGGCAAGATTCCCGCATTTCGGGGGAATTCTCACCAATGCCAGCGGTGAAAGCAATGACGTCCACGCCACCCAACTCCGCCATGTAGGCACCCAGGTAGTGCTTGAGGCGGGTGACGTAGACATCCCAACAGAGCTGGCCTTTAGGGTCGTGGACAGCCATGAGGTCGTCCAGGGTGCGCATATCAGACGTACCGATGAGAGCCTTCACACCGGATTCACGGTTGAGCATATGGTCCATCTCATCCACGGTGTAGCCGCCCTGCCGCATGAGGTGAAGCACCACGGAGGGGTCGATATCGCCACAGCGGCTACCCATGACCAGGCCGCCCAGCGGGGTAAGCCCCATAGAGGTGTCAATCGGCTTGCCGTTCTTCACTGCGGAAACAGAGGCCCCGTTACCCAGGTGCATGATGATCTGCCGCAGATTACTGGGATCAAGGTCGAGGAGTTTGGGAACCTGCTGGGAGACATATTGGTGACTCGTGCCATGAGCTCCGTAACGGCGAACCGCATAGGTGTCAGCAATATCCTGCGGAATGGGGAAGATGGCGGATGCTGCGGGGAGGTCAGCAAAGAACGCGGTGTCAAATACGGCCACATGGGGGACACTGGGGAGCAGTTTGCGGGCAACTTTCATACCCAGCACGTGGGCCGGATTGTGGAGAGGTGCCAGCGGGGAGAGACTCTCAATCTGGTCCATCACCGTGTCGTCAATTTCTACCGGCTCGCGGAAAAGGTTGCCACCTTGCACAACGCGGTGGCCAACAGCTACGACATCTTGCTCATCAAGGTTGAGCCCGACTTCCGCGAAGAGGTCGACAACGAGCTGCAGACCGATGCTGTGGTCGGGGATTGCGGCGGTGTGTTCGATCTTTTCTCCGTCGTGCTTGATGGAGTATTTGCCTTGCTCAAGGCCGATCTGGTCGACGAGGCCGGACGCGACGACGGCATCTGCACCTTCCAGAGCCGGGTTGATGAGCTGGTACTTGATGGAGGAAGAACCAGAGTTAATGACGAATACAGTGCTCAAGTGGGGCTCCTAAATGCTCTGAGCTTGGGTAGCAGTGACCGCGACGGTGTTGACAATGTCCTCCACGAGGGCGCCGCGAGAGAGGTCATTGATGGGTTTCTTGAGACCCTGCAGGATGGGTCCGACGGCGACAGCACCGGCGGTACGCTGCACTGCCTTATAGGTGTTGTTGCCGGTGTTGAGGTCGGGGAAGACCAGTACGGTGGCGCGTCCGGCAACAACTGAGTCGGGGGCTTTGGCAGCGCCGACGGTGGCATCCACGGCCGCGTCGAACTGGATGGGACCGTCCACCGGGTACGGCATGTCGCTGTCTTTGACGATGGCGACGGCTTCGCGCACCTTGTCGACGTCCGCGCCGGAGCCGGAGGCGCCGGTGGAGTAGGACAGGAGGGCGACGCGGGGTTCCACGCCGAACTGGCTGGCGGTCTCGGCGGAGGAGATGGCGATGTCAGCGAGCTGGGCGGGGGTGGGGTCGATGTTGACGGCGCAGTCGCCGAAGGCCAGCACGTGGTCCTCCAGGCACATGATGAAGATGGAGGAGACGGTGGCGACGCCGGGCTTGGTCTTGATGATTTCGAAGCTGGGACGGATGGTGTGGGCGGTGGTGTGGGCGGCGCCAGAGACCATGCCGTCGGCTTTGCCGAGGTGGACCATCATGGTGGCGAAGTAGCTGATGTCCTTCATCTTTTCGCGCGCGTCATCGATGCTGATGCCCTTGTGTTTGCGCAGCTGGAAGTAGGTTTCTGCGAACTCTTCCAGACCGTCGTAGTAGGCGGGGTCGAGCAGGGTGGCGGCGGAGAGGTCGAGTCCAAGCTGCTTGGCGCGGGTGAGGATGGAGTCTGGGTCGCCCAGGATGGTGAGGTCGGCGAAGCCTTCGTGGAGAATGATGTCGGCGGCTTCGAGGATGCGGTCGTCGTCACCTTCCGGCAGCACGATGTGCTTCTTGTCCGCTTTGGCCCGCTGGAGCAGCTGGTACTGGAACTTTTGGGGGGTGACGGAGGTGGGTGCGGGGGTGGCGAGGAGGTCGTCCAGCGGGGTGGCGTCGAACCAGTCGGTGGCGAATTCTTGTGCTTTGGCCAGTTTGTGGGTGGCGCTGGTGCGCAGTACACCGCGGGTGTTATCGATGGTGGTGGCGGTGGCGTAGGTGCCCAGTTGGGTGCTGAGGATGGGAACCTGGGTGTTGGCCTTGGCCATCTCGAGTTGTTCGGGGGTGGGTTCGACACTGGCGGTCCAGATGATGCCGACGATATTGGCGGTTTCTGGATCGTCCTGGTTGGCGAGCAGGGTGGCGATGGTGCTTTCGCGGTCGGCGGGGACGACGACGATGGAGTCTTCGGAGATGTGGTAGAGGATGCGCTGTGAGGTGACGCCTGCGACGGTGACGGCGAGGGCTTCATTGTTGAGCAGCTCGGGGTCGACGTCGTTAATCGGGGTGGCGTTGACGGCACGCTGGAGCTCGGAGACGGTGGGGGCGTGCAGGAGCGGAATTTCGGGGGTGGTGAGGACGGGGAGGTTGAGGGCGTCCCCGAAGGAGCCCCGGATTTCCTGTGCGAGCTCTTGGTAGTTGTCGCCGTCGGTGGGGATCCGGTTGACGATGAGGGCGGCCGGGTTCTGGTGGTTCTTGCGGAGGTGTTGGACGGCGGCGAAGCAGATGGAGCGGAGGGTGGTGACGTCGCGGTCGCGGAGGCTTTCGACGAGGAGGAGGCGGGCTCCCAGGTTCATGGCGATTTGGCCGTTGAGGTCGAATTCGTCGGCCATGCCGGTGGAGTAGTCGCTACCGAGGACGACGACGATGTCACATTTGGCTTGGATGGCGTCGAAGCGGGAGATGATGGTGGATAGCGCGGTGTTGCGGTCTTCCAGCAGGTCAAGGTAGTTGACGCCGGTGCAGTCCTGGTAGGTGAGGTCGGCGTTGCTGATCTCGGTGAGGGCCTGCAGCATGGGGTCCCCTTGTTCGGAGGGGATGACGCTGGCGGGGAGGATGGGGTTCACCGGGCGGAAAATGCCGACGGTGTATCCGGCGTCCTTCAGGCCGTAGATAAGAGCTGCGGTAATGATGGAGGTGCCGGCGTTGGCTGCCGATGCCATGACGTAGAAGGGGGCTTGGTTCCGCTCCATAGAAGTCACCGATTCCTTGCGTTTCAAGAGTTGTGCGGATTTGTCGCATGGCGACACTGTCGTTGTCGTAAATTAGCTATAGCTCGGGTGTCTTGTGGATCCCCGGGTTGCGCCCTTAGCGCTTATTCTAGTGAGCACGATTAGCTACAGACGAATTTTCTTGGCGCGCACTCTGTGCCCTGCAGCGTGTCTGCTCGGTTCGGTGTGTTTGTCGCGGTGTGGAACTGCTCGTCGCGGCGTGGTCTATTCGAATACGCACTGTTCTGGTGATCTCTACCAGAAGCTAGCTTTTTCGCTGCGACCTGAGACAATAGAGATATGACAACGAAAGACAAGACGGCACGAGTGAGTGCAGGTTCTGCCGAAAATATGGAGGAGGACTCCGCATTGAAGAAGCAGCAGGACAAAAAAGAGGAGAAAAAGGACACGTCATCGTCTGTGAAGTGGAACTTCCTGACTGACATGGATGGCGTTCTGATTAAAGAGAACAAGCCCGTTGAGGGCGCTGAAAAGTTCCTTAAAGAGTTGCAGGACAACGACACCAACTACATGGTGTTGACGAACAACTCGATTTTTACGCCACGCGATCTGTCCGCCCGGCTTGCCCTCAGCGGCATTGACATTCCTGCGGAGCGCATCTGGACCTCCGCGCTGGCCACCGCCGCCTTCTTGGATGAGCAAAATCCTTATGGCACTGCCTATGTGGTGGGTGAAACCGGACTCACCACCGCCATCCACGAAGCTGGCTACATTCTGACCGACACCAACCCCGACTATGTGGTGTTGGGCGAAACCCGCACGTACAGCTTCGAGGCCATTACGAAGGCCATCAACCTCATTATTAAAGGTGCCAAGTTCATCTGCACCAACCCTGATAACACGGGTCCCGCCCCGGAGGGTGTGCTGCCGGCAACCGGTTCGGTCGCATCCCTCATCATGGCGTCCACTGGCAAAGAGCCCTACTACATTGGCAAGCCGAACCCGATGATGATGCGGTCTGCGCTGCGCGCGATGGGTGCACACTCCGAGGAGACCATTATGATTGGCGACCGGATGGACACGGATGTGAAGTCTGGCTTGGAAGCTGGCATGCACACGTTCCTGGTGCTCTCCGGTATCTCGGATGTGAAGGAAGCGAACAGCTGGCCCTACCGTGCCAGCCGCATTATTGATTCGGTTGGGGCACTGGTGGGTCACACGAAGGATCCGCTGAGTGTGGAGGATTCCGACCTGGTCAAGGACTAGCAGCACACTATCCCGGAGACGGCGAGGGCCTGCGCACTACTGCGCAGGCCTGTGCTTTATCTGGTCTCTTCGCTAGCGGAAGAGGCAGGTGTTGTCCCAGACGTGGGTGAAGTTCTGCGGAAGCTCGTTGATGAGTTCTTCATTGTCGGTGACGACGATGGTGTCCCGCCGCTTCGCCACATTCTCCAATACCATCTTCTGCACGAGGGACGCCGAGTCGCTTTCTGCGTCGAGGGTATGGAAGTAGCTTTGGGCGGTGTAGGGCAGTGCGTGGTCTTCCTGTGCACCCACAATTTTTCCACCGAGTACGACGGTGCAGTGGGCAGTCCAGTAGAAGCCGGGTTCGTCCACGATGTTGGCGTAGCCGTCTTCGTCGATGAAGTCCATGTTGTGGCGGCGACGCCACACCCAGGGGCGACTCTTCGCAATTTTCCCCAGCATATGGTCGGCTTTGCTGCGTCGGCTCTGCCACCAGTGGGTTTCGCGGCCGGCGTAGACGGATTCGCCGTCCACAATGAGGTCCGCTTCGATGGTCTGGAGCCCGGTCCAGGCGTGGGCGAACCCGGGGATGAGTTCGAGTTGGGAGACGTCGTCTTCAGAGAGCCATGCGAGTTCTTCGGATTCTTCGTCTGCTTCGTAGTCGGCAGGTGCGTTGAGGTCGGCGACGACGGTGGAGTAGGTCCACAGGCCGCGTTCCATGTCGACGCGTTCGAAGTAGCGGTCACCGTTGCGGGCAACGCGGTCTCCGAGGGGGTTGAAGTCGCGGGTGAGGCGTTTAATGTAGTGCATGCCGGCGGTGGGTCCGTACCAGCGGGCGCGGGCAGGGTCGACGGTAATGTGGGTTTCTTCGTAGACTTCCCGAAGGGCTCCGGTTACTGGAGTTTCGTGGGAGTCGATGGCGCCGCCAGGGAGACCCCACGTGCCGCCGGCGTTGGTCCATTGTGCGCGGTGCTGCATGAGGATGAGGGGGGTGCCGTCTTCAGCGGGGGCACGGAGGAGAAGTCCGGCTGCGCCGAAAACCCCCCAGCGATGCTCGTCTTGGGGGCCAATGCACATTCCATCGCCATCATGATCCACGATGCCTACTTTACTGGTGAGAGAGGTGGGAGCGGACTATTCGTGGGTTCCGTTCGCTGCTGGCTGCAATTTTACCCCGAAAATGGGAGGAAATTACCAGCGACCCCCACCGGAGCGCGTGTGTGGGGGCCGTTCTGTAGAATAGAAACCACAACTGACCTCGAATGTAGAAGAAGTGATTATGACCCGACCTATTCGCGTCGCCATCATTGGTTCTGGCCCTGCCGGCATTTACGCCTCGGACTGCCTCATGAAGTCCGCCGCCGCCCAGGACCCCGGCGTGAGTATTGACATCCTCGAACGCATGCCCGCCCCCTTCGGTCTCATCCGCTACGGTGTCGCCCCCGACCACCCGCGCATCAAGGGCATCGTCAGCTCCCTGCACCAGGTCCTCAACAAGCCGCAGGTGCGCTTCTTCGGCAACGTAGAGTTCGGCACCGACGCCACCCTAGACGACCTGCTCCAGTACTACGACGGCGTCATCTTCGCCACCGGCGCCAAAGCAGACCGCGCCCTCGACATCCCCGGCATCGACCTGGACGGCTCCTTCGGGGCAGCCGAATTCGTCGCCTGGTACGACGGTCAGCCGGAATTCCCCCGCGAGTGGCCCCTCGAGGCCGAAAAGGTCGCCGTGGTGGGTGTCGGCAACGTCTCCCTAGACGTCTCCCGCATCCTCGGCAAGACCGCCGAAGAACTCCTCGTCACCGAGATCCCCGACAACGTCTACGCGGGTCTCACAGCATCCAAGGTGAAGGAAGTCCACGTCTTTGGCCGTCGCGGCCCCGCCCAGGCCAAGTACACCCCGGTTGAACTGCGCGAACTCGACCACTCCCCCAAGGTCCAGGTACTCGTCGACCCCGAGGACATCGACTACGACGAAGCATCCGAGGAAGCCCGCCGCGCCGCCAAGGCAACCGACATGGTGTGCACCACCCTCGAGAACTACGCCATGCGTGACGAGGACCCCAACCCGAACATCCGCAAGATCTACATTCACCTCTTCGAATCGCCCGTAGAAATCCTGGGCGAAAACGGCAAGGTCGTAGGGCTCCGCACCGAACGCATGGAGCTCAATGGACAGGGTGGCGTTACCGGCACCGGCAAAATGACGGACTGGGAGGTCGGCCAGGTTTACCGCGCGGTCGGCTACCTGTCCTCTGCCCTGCCCGGCATCCCCTTCAACCACACGTTGGGCACTATCGACAATGTGGCGGGACGCGTCATCGACCAGACCGGTGAACACATTGCCCCGCTGTACACCACTGGCTGGGTGAAGCGTGGCCCGGTGGGCCTCATCGGCAACACCAAGTCCGACGCTAACGAGACCGTGCAGAACCTGCTGGACGATTGGGCCAGCGGCAAGCTGAACGAGCCTGCCCACCCGGCTCCCGAAGAGGCCAAGGCCTGGCTGGATAGCCTGCCGAAGAAGGTCACCGACTGGTCCGGCTGGTACCGTCTGGATGCCCACGAGAAGCGGCGCGGCGCAGAAGAAGGCCGCGAACGGAACACGCTAACAGCATTTCCACCAGACATCTCTCATCAGTGAAGGAGCGAGATATGACTACTGCTGTTGTTGTTCTTATTGATGGTTTCGAGGAGATTGAAGCTCTGGCAACCGCGGATATTCTGCGACGCGGCGGAGTGGACGTCACCACCGCTTCCCTGACCGATTCACAGGTGGTGACGGGTGGCCACAACATTCCGGTACAGGCGGACGCAATGTTCGCCGACGTGGATGCGCAGGGCGCGGATGTGCTCATCATCCCCGGTGGTACCACCGCGTTCGACGATCACGAAGGCCTAAAGAAGGAAGTCGTGGCCCGCGCAGAGGCCAACAAGTATGTGGCCGCGATCTGCGCTGCCCCCATGGTGCTGGGTGGGCTGGGCTTGCTGAAGGGCAAGAACGCAACCTGCTACCCGGGTTTCGAGAAGTACTGCGAGGGTGCAGTCATTCTGGATGCTCCCGCGGTGGTGGATGGCAAGATCATCACCGGCCATGGCCCCGGCTGGGCGCTGGAGTTCGCGCTGTCTATTCTGGCTGAGGTGATCTCGGTGGAGAAGTCGGCCGAGGTTCGCAGTGGACTGCTGCTGGATGGCCCCAACGTTCCCTAGTAGAGCTTCTCACAGAGCGCCGAACGGAGGCCCATCCTGATCCGGTGTCCTTCGGACGCCGCCGTCCTGATAGCTTTATCACCATACGTCCCTGATAGCACATGCTGCCAGGGTCGTGTGTGGTTGGGTGCAGAGGGTGCGGAGCGGGGGTGGTTGAGGGCCGCTCGCCGTGCTTAGAGGATGCTGCGGCGCCCTTGGAGGGCACGGCCGAGGGTGAGTTCGTCAGCGAACTCGATGTCTCCACCCATGGACAGACCGGTGGCCAGGCGGGTGATGGTGAGGTTGGGGAAGTCTTTGAGGATGCGGGCCAGGTAGCTGGCGGTGGCTTCGCCGACGGTATTGGGGTTGGTGGCCAGGATAACTTCGCTGATGTGGATGGTGGTGGGGTCCCCGTTGTGGTCTTCAACGGGCTGGCCGATGCGGGTGAGGAGGTTGCGGATGTTGAGTTGGTCGGGACCGATGCCTTTAAGGGGGTCGAGCGCGCCACCGAGGACGTGGTAGCGGCCATGGAATTCGCGGGTGCGTTCAATGGCTTGCACGTCTTTGGATTCTTCGACGACGCAGATGACGTCGAGGTCTCGTTTGGGGTCGGCGCAGATGCTGCAGGTGTCGGTTTCGGCGACGTTGCCGCAGATGTGGCAGTAGGTGACGCCGTTGCGGAGGGCGGCAACGGCATTGGCAAGGCGGTCTATAGTCTCAGGCTCTTGGTTGAGGAGGTGGAAGGCGATGCGTTGGGCGCCTTTTGGCCCGACTCCGGGGAGACATCCGAGCTCGTCGATGAGGTTTTGGACGGGTCCTTCGTACACTACTTATCCTCCAAGAGCGTGGCGCCCAGGGTTTCTTGCAGGCGTTCAATGGCGATGTCGACGGCGCTGCGGTGGTCGAGATTCTGTTGGGTGGGGTCGGCGGCGTCGGCCAACATTTCGGCCAGGGCGTCCTCGTCGCTGGAGCCGCTGTCCTCCGTCGGCCCACTGGGAACCTGATCGCTGGGTGGCGGATCACTGGATGACGGATCACTGTGCGACGGCATACCGGGGGCGGATGCAGCACCGTTCGCGGGTGCCGCACTGCCGGCTGGTGTGGTGACGGCCTGTGGGCCGGTGGGGGTGCCGGCTGCTGAGGTTGCGGTGGCGGGAGCAGCCTTGCTGGAGCGCCGAGGGACCTTCGGCGCGGTGAACTTATGGGCTTTTCCCGCTGTCCCGCCCCCGTTCTGGGGTGCGGGGGAGTTGGCGGCTCCGCGGGCGGCATCCTGGCCGGTGAGGCAACGCACATGCACCTGCACACCCATTATTTTGGCGATGGCCTCGGTGAGGATAGTGAGGTGACGTGGTTCGTTGATGCGGCTGACCAGTGGGCCAGAGGTGTGGCTGATGGACAGTTGGGCACTGTCGGGCTGGTAGTCGATGACGCGGGCGGTGGCCAGCATGACGTCGAGGGTGCGGGAGGCAGGCCGGACAGCGTTGCGGATGGCGACCCACTGGGAGGAGAAGTCCTCTGCCGTGAAGTCGGCGGCAGCAGCCGCAGCGGGGGACCCCTGCTCTTCCGGCGTACTGGACACGGAAGCTGATGCGGGAGCTGATGTAGCAGCCGCAGAAGCCGACGCGGCAGCCGACGCGGCCTCTTCCGAGGGTTCATTGGCAGGTTCAGGGGTGACGGGGGCCCGCCGCGGGGCGGCACCACTACTTCCCTGCAGGTCGACACTGGTACTCCCCTGCTGGGAGGCAGCCTTCTTCTTGGCTTGACGCTCCGCCATCAGGGCACGGGCGCGGGCGGCACCTTCGGCAGCACTATGGGCGGCCTCGGCTCGGGACACCCGGGGGGCGGGCGAATCCTCCTCCAGGGCGGCGAAGCCCACAGGTTCGGCTCCTCCGTCACCGGCCATATCGCCGGCATCCCCCGTGGCCATCGCAGTGGCGGTGCCGTCACCTTGCCGAGCAGCATCAGCAGACTGTGGTACCGAAGAGGTGGGGGAAATCCGTGACCCCACACCACGTTCCAGCTGCTCTACCCGTTGTAGCAGCGCCTCGTAGGAGTCGTCGACGGCGGGCAGCAGCATCCGGGCAGCCATAATCTCCAGCAGCAGCCGCGGGGAGGTGGCACCGCGCATGTCATTGAGGCCGGTGCTCAGTACATCGGCGAAGCGGGTGGCGGTGGCGGGGCCAAGTTCCTTCGCCTGGGCGAGCATCCGCTCCACCTGGTCGGCGGGGGCATCAACCAGCCCGGAATCTGCCGCGTCCTGCACGGACTGCAGCATAATGAGGTCGCGGAAGCGGTCCAACAGATCGCTGGTGAAACGGCGCGGGTCGTGCCCAGCAGAAATAACACGCTCGATAGTGCTGAACATGCCCGGCCGGTCCGCCGTAGCCAAGGCCTCCACCGCATCATCAATTAGGGCAATGTCGGTGGCCCCCAGGAGTGCCAGCGCATTGTGGTAGGTAATGCCCTCGGACCCAGACCCGGCCAACAGCTGATCCAGCACCGACAGTGCGTCACGCGGGGAGCCGCCACCGGCACGAATAACCAGCGGGAAGACCGCCGGATCCACCTTCACCCCTTCCTGCTCGCAGATACGCTCCAACAGGCCGCGCATGGCGTTGGGGGCGAGCAGGCGGAACGGGTAGTGGTGAGTGCGGGACTTAATAGTGGGGAGGACCTTCTCCGGCTCCGTGGTGGCGAAGATAAAAATGAGGTGCTCCGGCGGCTCCTCCACGATCTTCAGCAGGGCGTTGAAGCCGGCGGAGGTGACCATATGCGCCTCGTCAATGATGAAGACACGGTAGCGGGACTCGGCGGGGGCGTAGAAGGCGCGGTCGCGCAGGTCGCGGGCATCATCCACACCTCCGTGGGAGGCGGCATCCAGCTCGGTGACGTCGAGGTTGCCGGAACCGCCCGGCGCCAATGCGAGGCAGGAGGGGCACTTCCCGCAGGGAGTGCTGGTGGGGCCTTCAGCGCAGTTGAGGGAGCGGGCGAGGATGCGGGCGGAGGAGGTTTTACCGGTACCGCGTGGGCCGGAGAACAAGTAGGCATGGTTAATGTGGCCGCTGTCCAGGGCCTGCATCAGCGGTTCAGTTACATGCTCTTGCCCGACTACTTCCGCGAAGGTAGCGGGACGGTACTTATGGTAAAGCGCCACGCTTTAGAGCCTACCCGGCTGGTGCGACAAACGCGGATTATTAGGGTTGCCGGCCTCGCCACCTGGGCTTTAGCGGGCGCCGTCACCGGCCAAAAATTTTTTAAAGTTTTTTCAAACGCTGTCGAAAGGACTGTTACCGCAGGTGGAATAGTTTTTTTAGGGGTTGATGGGTCCCTGTGGGGGAAAGTAGCTCCCCCATGAGCTGCACACATCCTCCATACTGTGCGCACTTCTAGACCCCCCAGGAGTAAAAGCATGGTTTATTCAGGATTCGGTGGCGAGCAACAGAATGCCCAGCTCACACCACCCAGCGGCGAGACCTCTCCTCTCTCCGCCTACCCGCCAGCCCCCGACGGGTCTCCTACCGCTCCCGACGGCTCCCCTACAGCCCCCGACGTGTCCCCCGCAGCTCCCCCAGTTAATCCTGAACCCGCCGAACGTCCCTTCCTCCTCCCCGACGACGTTGACGAACCGGCCCCCTTCCCCGACTCATTCGAAGCCGCCTTCCCGGCCGCGCACAAAAACACCACGCCCCCGCCCTTCGTCAACCCCTACACCCCCTACCTGGGAGGCGACGGTTTCCCCGGTAGCACCGGTGCCCCCGGCATGGGGGACGTCTCCGCGGGCAACATGGCCGGCACGGGAGGCATAGCCGGCATGGGAGCCATGGGAGGCATGGGAGGCCCCACAAGTGCGTTAGGTGTCGGCATGCCCGGAACCACTTCGCCGGGTGGACTGAATCCGCTCTCCCCCACCTCCACCACCGGAGCTGCCAACAACACCGTCAACAACCTGCAGCTGCTACAACAGAAGAAAGCCACGCCCCGCTCGGGCTGGCGCAAATTCATCTACAAGACCACCGGCGGCGCCATCAACCCCGGCCGCTCCTCAGACGAGAAAGAGCTGGAGGCGCTGGAAGAGCGCGTCCGCCAACCTGTCCGCGGAGACTACCGCATTGCCTGCCTGTCCCTGAAGGGCGGCGTCGGCAAAACCACTACCACTATTGGCTTGGGATCCACCTTCGCATCCCTACGCGGCGACCGCATTATTGCTATCGACGCGAACCCGGACTTGGGCACCCTCGCCCAGCGTGTCCCCCAGCAGACCAACTCAACGGTCCGCGACCTCCTGGAGGACCCATCCATCCGCCGCTACTCCGATGTGCGCGCCCACACTTCACAGGCCCGCTCCCGCCTGGAAGTGCTGGCCTCGGAATCCGATCCGGCTATTAGCGAAGCGTTCTCGGAGCGAGACTACCGCCGCACCATCGACATTCTGCAATCCTTCTACAACATCATTCTCACCGACTGCGGTACCGGCCTGATGCATGATGCTATGCGCGGCGTGCTCGACCTGGCCGATTCCCTGGTGCTGGTGTCGTCACCCGCCATTGACGGTGCACGAAGCGCCTGGGCCACTTTGAATTGGTTGGACGCCCACGGCTACCAGCATTTGGTGGAGCGCACCGTGGTGGCGATCTGCTCCAGCCGGGCCGGCTCCGCCAGCATTGATATGGACCAGCTGCGGGCAACGTTCAACCAGCGCTGCGCCGCCGTCCACCTGATTCCCTTCGATGAGCATCTGGCGGAGGGCGCAGAGGTGGATATTGACCAGATGAGTAAGGGCGCACGCCGCGCCTTCATTGAGCTTGCCGCTTCTGTGGCGGACGGGTTTTCACAAACTCTCGTCCCGTCCAGTGTGAACCGGCGGGAGAAGCATCACCCGGAGGGACCAGCCACTACCATGCACCCTTAGGCTGGCCCTTGGTGATGTGAGGAAAGCCCCGGTCATATTGGAGAGTACGACTGGGGCTTTCTGCTATTTCTTTATGTATTTGTGGGGGCTGCCGTGAGTTGAGTTAGGCAGCGAGCGCCTTCTCGAGGGCGGCCTTCAGCACGCAGGTGGCAACACCATCCATAGCGACGGTGACCTCCTCCAGCGGGGGCAGGGAGGGGGCGAGACGGATGTTGGTCTCGTTCGGGTCCTCACCCTTCGGGTAGGCAGAGCCGGCGCCGGTGAGCTTGATGCCAGCTTCGGCGGCGAGGGCAACGACGCGCTTGGCAGTACCGGGCACCACATTGAGGGAAATGAAGTATCCACCCCTCGGCTCAGTCCAGGAGGCCACCTCGTACTCGCCCAGGCGATCGGCAAGGATCCGCTCCACCGCATCAAACTTGGGGGCGAGAATGCCCTTGTGCTTCAGCATGTGGGCCTTAACGGCGGCAGCGTCACCGAAGAAACGGGCGTGGACCAGCTGGTTGACCTTGTTCGGGCCAATGGTGGCGATACCCAGGTACTTCTTGTACCAGGCCAGGTTGGCGGGGGAGGTGTTGAGGAAGCTCACACCAGCACCCGCGAAAGTGACCTTGGAGGAGGAGGTGAGCTGGAAGACGCGGCCCTCGTTGCCGGCGTCCGCAGCCATCTGCACGATCGGCAGAATCTCCGGGAACTCGTCGGTGAGGGTGTGGATGCAGTACGCGTTGTCCCACATGATGGTGAAGTCGGGGGCGGCGGTCTTCATGGAGACCAGCTTCTCGGCCACCTCGCGGGAGGTGACGGCACCGTCCGGATTGGCGAACACGGGAACGAGCCACATGCCCTTAATGGCAGGGTCGTTCGCGACGAGTTCAGCGATAGCGTCGGCGTCGGGGCCGTCTTCGTTCATGGGGACCTGGATCATTTCGAAGCCCAGGGTCTCGGTGATGGCGAAGTGGCGGTCGTAGCCGGGGACAGGGCAGATCCACTTAAGGGTCTCTTCCTTCACCCACGGCTGGGGGCTGGTGGGGAGGCCGTGCAGCATGGCGAAGGTCAGCACATAGTGCATGATCTCCAGGCTGGCATTGTTTTCGGAGATGATCTCCTCGACGGGAACTCCGAGGAGTTCGGCCCAGATGGCACGAATGGACTTCAGGCCAGCCAGGTTCCCGTAGTTTCGAATGTCGGTACCGTCTTCATCCTTGGTGGAGCCTTCACCGGGCAGCGTCAGGAGACCGTTGGAGAGGTCGAGCTGCTGGGCGGAAGGCTTACCGCGAGTGAGATCCAGTGCGAGGTTCTTGCCCTTAAATTCTTCGTAGCGGGCGTTGATCTCTTGGGAAAGAGCTTCCAGCTCTTCGCGGCTCATGGTCGACAGTGACATGAGAGGCCTTTCTGAAAATGGGCACAAAAAAGCGGGCCCCGCGCACCCGCCAGAGCCCGCTGACCCTTGCTGCCTTCCGGCCCTGGGGGGATTCACAGGATGGACGCCGCGCGGTGCCCACCTATAGTTTAGCGGTTCTCCCCCATTCATGGGAATTCAAATCTGAGACAGCCCCCAGCGGGTGATCACTCACACCGCCAGGGGCTGTTTCTCTGCGTGTGGTTACAGTTTACGCCTTTCCACAGAAAAACAAAGTATCCTCTGCGCACGCGTCGCACCAGCACCCGTCACCCCACCGTGGACAACAACCATTTCCGCACCTCGTCTACCGTTTTCCCTCGCGCCAACTCAGAGCGGAGCGTCATCCCGCCGCCCCCGTCACGCTTCGCCAACCGCTCCCCGTGGGCATCCTGCATGAGCGGCACATGCCGGTAGGTGACGGGTTCCACCCCCAACAGATGCGCCAGATACGCCTGCCGGGGGGCCGAGGACAGCAAGTCCGCCCCGCGTACCACCTGGTCCACGCCCTGGGCGGCATCATCCACCACCACAGCCAAGTTGTAGGCCCACACGCCATCACCCCGGCGCAGCACCACATCATCCACCACACCGGTGTAAGGCTGAGGATGGCCGGGCCGGGCACCGTCCACCGCACACTCCTCCCACACCGTCCACTCCGACACCTGCGCCCGCAAGCGCAGCGCGGGCTGGCGGAAATTATCGGAGGCCGCAAGCAGTGCACGTTTCGCGGCTCGTTGCTCCTCCGCCAGATCCCGGCAGGTGCCGGGGTAGGAGCCAGGTGGGGAATGGGGCGCCCGGGGGGCCTCCAGGATTTCCCGGCGGGAACAGTAGCACTCGTACACCAGCCCCTGGGCCGCCAGTTGGTCGACAGCTGCCTGGTAGGCGGCGTGACGCTGCGACTGCCACAGTGTCTCGCCCTCCCACTCGATGCCTAATGCGGCAAGGTCGGCGAGCTGCCGCTCCGCCACCTCCGCAGAGCAACGCTGCTGGTCCAGATCCTCCACACGCATACGGAAACTGCGCCCTGTACTGCGGGCGGCGTTGAAGGCCAGCAGTGCAGTGCGCAGATTTCCTAGATGGAGGTCCCCCGAAGGTGTGGGGGCGAAACGGCCAGCTCCCATGGCGTAGAGTCTACCGCGGGTGTGGCACAGCCGAGGCTAACCAGCCGAGCGGTTGTTCTCCAGCTTGCGCTTCCACACCTCGGCTGCGATCGCGCCGATCACACTGGAGGCTACACCTGCCAGTGGCCAGATAATCCAGGTGGTGCCCCAACTTTCGGTGAGGAAACTGACGGCCAGGTAGATGAACACGATGAGGGTCCAGTAGATCCCCATAATGGGGCCCATTTTCTGGCGGAGGAACTTCTTTTCCGGGCTCTGGTCGCCCTCCTGTAGTAACACCTCGTAGGCGTCAACCACCACACGGATCCTCACGATGAGGAAAATCCCGATACTGGCGACAACGAAGCCCAAGGCCACAAAACCACTTGTGTTCAGGCCGGTGGTGTTTCCCAACAGTTCTGACACAACGAAGAAAATGAGGGCACCAATACACAGGACCACCCCAATGACCATGTTGACGGTGTAAGTGGGTTGGAAAGCGGCGAGGCGTTCCTTCGCCATGCCCTCCACCCCGTAAGCGCTTTCGAACTGTTCCTTCTCCATCCAGTTCCACGGTTTCGTGCGGTAGTAACTAGTCATGAACAGCGCGACAGCGATAGCCACCGCCACCGCTGCGACCGCAACGCCCAGCGGCCCCCGCACGTTCTCGGCAAGGCCAGGCCACTCGGCAACGAAGACAAGGAGAGCGATAGCGAGCGCGCAGAGCATAGCTCCGAGTGAGATAGGAAGCGCAGAGGGGAGGTGGACAGAAAGGTACTCGTTCGCTTCCTCTAGGCTGATTTTTCGGCGGGGACTATCCTGGAAGAAGGCAGCGTCCTCTGGTTCGGGAGCCTTCAGATCGTCGCGAATGAGATAGTCGGTGGAGACGCCGAACAGTTCACTGAGGGTGAGGATGCGGTCGATTTCGGGGGTGCTTTGGGCAGCCTCCCACTTGGAGATTGCTTGACGGCTGACACCAACTTTGGACGCCAGTTCTTCTTGGGACCAGCCGTGCTCAGTTGCACTCCACCAAGCACACCTTGAACTTTCGCAACCAGCGGTTGCATTATTCGTTTCCGCTGGTAGCAACGGTGGATTTCGCGGTTGACGAACTACTGTACAGGCGCCGACGAGGACGGAGTAACCACCTTGACGGTGCTAGTGGTAGGCCCCGGAAGAGTGTTCTGATCCTTCCGCCAAGGGATGTAAATAGCCAAGAACAGCACGAAAATGAGCATCAGCGTGGTCATCATTGCCGCGAAAATCTTGTTGATGTTGCGGGCGCGCTGCTTCTCGGCGGCCTCAATCGCTGCGATCTCTTCCGGAGTCTGAGGAGCCTCTTCCATCCCAGTGAGGTCGAGTGTCTCTGCAGCTGACGGTTCAGCAGCCTGCTGGGCGTCGTCATCAACGGGGCGGGGAGTGAGATTGTCGTCAGTCATTGGAGCCTTCCCTGGGCGTGCACCTCGGCAGTGGCAGCCCACTCTATCTCTACGGCTCATACTACCTGTCACCCTCACCAACCGTTAGGGCAATTGGCGGTACGTTCCCACCCCCAGAACTGAGCACATGACATTTTTCTGCCACGTCTTCCCTCCTTACCCGAGGAGAACAGTGGAAACGAGGGCTCAGTATGACGGCAACCCTCGTCTGTGACTGAATAAACAGTCTCCGAGTAGCAACGATTTTGTAGGGTAGGCTACACTATTTCTGTCCCCATTAGTGTCGGTTCTGCCACGCTCCCAGCTCGGCACCACCGCCCACCCCGGAAGGAGCTGCTATGTCTGATTCTCCCTGCCTGCTCTCCGACCTTAAACCCGGCGACAGCGCCACCATCGTCTCCATCGCCAACGACGCCCCCGACACCATCCGGCGTCGCCTCAGCGACCTCGGCTTCGCCCCCGGCACAGCCATCACCATGACGCGCCGCGCCCCCATGGGCGACCCCAGCATGTTCCGCCTTCGCGACTACAACATCTGCCTCCGCAAGAGCGAAGCCAAACAACTCCACGTCACCCCCGGAGCCCGC
>QWCE01001146.1_pt1 | contig 42818 bp, 37 predicted proteins | sample 1972531 | NCBI WGS metagenome assembly QWCE01 (sample SAMN09866716, study PRJNA288562) | Human gut metagenome isolate term4_stool, whole genome shotgun sequencing... | reverse complement strand
TGAGAGACCTTTATTTAAATTTTTATCATCTTCGATTATTAGTATCTTTTTCATGCCTTTTACCACCATATTCCACGTCCATTATTATAAATTTTATATGACTCTTAAAAAATCGACACGAAGATAAATACCTTCATGCCGATTAAATATTATAGGATTAAATCTTTCATTAAAAGGATCTAAAACCGCTTTGTTTTCCTGTCATCCTTCATCTGAAGAAGACATTCTATTCTTTTTTGCCCATCAGGGCGTAGGGCAGTGCCACGAGAAACACGCCGCCTAACATATTTCCAAAGGTGACGGTTAAAAGATTATACATGTAGGCCCCTGCGGTCATGGCCGTGTGCGGGGCGAGAGCATCCAAGGTGAGCAAAGTCATATTGGCGATGGAGTGTTCAAAGCCCACGGTAAAGAACAGAGACAGGGCCCAGAAGATCATAATCAGCTTGCCCGCTTCCGACTTCAGCTTCATGGAACACCACACGGCGAGGCAGACCAACATGTTACACAGGGCGCCGCGCAAGATCAAAGGGATAAAGGGCACGCTCACCTTGGCCCCCGCCGCGGTGGCAATGACCTGAAGAAAGGCTTCATTGGCAAGACCGGTATGGGAAAAGATCCAGGCGAGAAAAATGCCGCCCGCCCAATTGCCTAAAAAGCAGATGAGCCAAAGCTTGAGCAGCTCTCCTCCCGACACGGTCTTTTTCATGTAGCCCATGGCCATGACAAAATTATTCCCGGTGAAAAGCTCCGCCCCCGCCATGACGACGAAGCTTAACGCACAGGCAAAGGACATGCCCATGACGAGCTTAGTCAAGGAAAGATCGCTGAGGGAGGCGATGGTAAAGGAAAACAAAACGCCAAAGCCGATAAACATCCCCGCCAGCACGGAGGCGAGGAAATAGCCGCCGGGATTTGTTTTTAAAAAACGCACCTTCCCCGCTGCCGCCTGCGCCACCTGCTCTACTTCATTATGAAACATAAGCACCTCCTGCCCTATTCGAATGCTGCTTTCAACTTCTCTTATTGTACCAAGATTCGCCCATTCTGTGTAAAAAAAGAGCGCATATAGCGCCCTTTTCCCTCGCCGAAGCGATTATAAATTTTTTACGACGGAGCCGATTCGCCGGTAGGCTTGTCGCCCTGTGAGTGTATCTCTCGCCTGCCCTCCTTGCGCGCCTCTTCCGCTTGTTTAATGCGGTTGTAAGCGTGCATAATCAATGCCAGGGTGACGACACCGTAGGAGATGAAGGTACGGAAGTATTCGCCCATCATGGCATCGCCGGTTAAGATCCGGCCCGCTTGAGGCAGGATAATAAACATCAAGTGGAACAGCATGGTCCCGAGGATGGCGTTGGGAATCGTCGCCCGCATGACGCTGGCGCCGCCGACGAGAATGGAAGCCGCCGCATAAAGGGCCGCTTGGTCTTGGCCGGCATAAGTGGCCAGGGTGCCGATGTTTTGCAGATAGATAATCTGTCCGTAACATGCGAGAACGGTGGAGATGACAATGGATTTTACCCGCACTTTGTCGGAGTAAATACCGGCATTGCCGGAAATCACTTGGTCCATCCCGACGGCCTTCATATCGTGGCCCAACTTGGTCTTTTTGAACCATACGATAAAGACGCAGAGCAGGGCGATGATAATAATGGTGACCACGGGGATGTCGAAGTTAATGGCGTGCTTCGACGTAATGGGCAAGTTGATTCTGTAGAGCAAAATGTTGTCGATGGCGTGGGCCGTGTCCAAAGTGATGGAGTTTTTAATGCCGTAGCCCTTCGACAGAATCATGGATGCATTGTGCATGGGTACCACGGACCCGCACAGATAGAGCAGGAACAACATGTACACGCCCAGCATAAAGAAGGCGAGCATCATGGAGGTAATCATTTCGCGGCCACGGGCACGATTCAGGACGTGACCGGAGAATTTACCGAGCAAAATGGCGATGGGCGTGCCGATTAAAACGGCGACAACGATGCCCGCCGGTCCCGTAATGCCCCAGTCTTGGGCGAAGATTAAGCCGATTTGGCCACTCATGGCGCCCAGGGGAATCCCGAAGTTAATGCCCATGCCGGCAATAATGGGGATGATCAGGGAAAGGACGAGGAAGGTGTTGCGCACCATACGCTTGCCGATTTCCGACGTAACATAGCCCAAGGGCGGCTTGGCGATCCATAAGCCGATGGCGATAATGATGATGAAAAGAATCGGTACTGCGGATCGCGACAGCTTTGATTTCAAGGATTTATTCATTGTGATTCCTCCTGGTCAATGCGTAGACGATCATACCGTTGGTGACGATCAATCTGAGAACTTCCGATACGTCGATGTTGATGGCGCCGTTAATGACCGTCGGGGTCAAGGTAATGATGCCTTGGAACAAGAAGGTTCCGATGATGACGTTGGGAATGGTCGCCTTGTTGATGCTGGCACCGCCGATTAAGAGGGCAGCTACCGTTTGGAAGGTAAAGGCCAAAGGCGATTGATAGAGCTGAATAAATCCGTAGGATTGTTGATAGACGATTATCCCTACGGCGGCGATGACGGTGGATAAAATAACCGAGAGCAAGCGCATACGATTAATATGAATGCCGCCCGCCTTGGCGTATTCGGGATTGGATCCCACGGCGGTCATGGCGGTACCGGTCTTCGTGCGGAAGAATGCCCACACGGCCACTGCCAGGATGGCGAAGATCAAATACATGCCCACGGGAATACGCACGCCGGCGATACGGAAGCTTAAGAAGTCCGTCAAAATACCGGTAGACATTTTGGTCCCGGTGGCGTCGACGGTGTTGCGCATCCAGTAAGCGGCGACGGGGATTTGTTGCGACAAACCGTGGCCGCCGTAGCTTAATACGGATACGGGGTTTTTATAAGGCAATACCAAATAGGCCATGCACATAAAGGCCGTAAAGGAATAGCCGACGTAAGTGGCGATTAACATTTCGTCGCCTTTAATTTTGTTCAACAGGACGCCGTAGCCCCATCCGAAGACGACGGCCACGAGAGCGCCGAGAAGCATGCCGACAAAGATGCCGGCGAATCCGGTGAGGCCGAATTCGATACTGGTGACGCCGCCTAAAATCCCGGCGACGACGCCGATGGGCAAGCCGAAGTTCAAACCGCAGCCCGATTGCACCATGGGAATCAAACTGAGGACCAAGATCGAAAACATACCGAAGCGTGCCAGGACGTTTTCGATGGAGTCGCCCAGAGAAACGCCGGCGGCCGGTGCTGCGGCAAATAGTGCCAAGAGGAAGAGGGCGATGATCAGTCGAGGCAGCCCGATTCGTTCAATAAAAGATTTATTCATGGGTATCCACCTCTACTTTCTCACCACTCATTAACAAGCCGAATTGGCTGGCATCCGTCGTCGCCGGCAGAATGCCCGCAATGCGTCCTTCGCAAATAACGGCGATACGGTCGCAAATGCTGCGCAACTCTTCCAGTTCCGAAGAAATCATGACGATGGTGGTCTCTTCTTCCCTGTTGATTTTTTCCAGGGAGTTCAAAACCAATTCCTTGGCGCCGATGTCGATGCCTCGAGTCGGTTCGGAAACGAACAAAAGCTCCGGATCCATACACAGGGCCTTGGCCAAGCATACTTTTTGTTGGTTGCCGCCGGAAAGGTTGCCCGCCTTTTGATGGCTGCCCGTGGTGCGAATGGCCAAGGATTCGATGTACGCGTCGGATACGCGTTTCATTTCCGCTTCGTCGCGGAAGCGCATACCAAGGACTCGCTTAATAAATTTGTCTTGAACCTGCATGGCGTTAAAGGAGATATTCCAGTAAATGGGCTCTTCCAGTAAAAGGCCCACGCCGCGGCGGTCTTCGGACACGAAAGCAATTTTGCTTCCCAATATTTTTTTGGTATTGCCTAAGGGCAGGGGCTTTCCTTGAAACTCTACAGAGCCCGTCGCCGGATAGGTTCCTAAAATGCCGTTGGCGATGCCGAGCTTGCCTTGACCGGCAAGGCCCGCGATCCCTAAGATTTCTCCCTCGTAGACGTCCAGGTTCACATCGTAAACCTGCTCACCGGGCATATCCACGGCGAGGTTTCGAATGCTTAATGCCACCTCGTCGGAAATCTTGCGGTTCGGATCCTTCGCCTCGGGACGAATGCCGTCCTCGCGGCCGACCATCCAAGCGGCGATCTGATCGATGTTCAAGCCTTCGTTTTTTCTGCGTTCCACGATTTCTCCGTCGCGCAGTACCACGATGGAATCACATATGGCCAAGATTTCTCTCAGTCGGTGAGTGATGAAGATGATGGCGATCCCTAAATCCGACAGACGCTTCAGTGCGGTCATGAGCTGATCTGCTTCGGTTTCCGTTAACACGGCGGTGGGCTCGTCCATAATAATGAGCTTCACATCTTCACGGGTGATCTCCCGGGCGATTTCGATAAATTGTTTGTGACCTACGGGCATTTCGGAAACCATGCCCGTCGGGTCGATGGCGATGCCTAAGGTGTCCAGGGAGTTGCCGGAGAGAGCGATGTTCGCCTCTTTGTCGATGGTGGAGTATTTCTTTCCGAAAATGGAGGACAGCACCGATTTCTTGGTGCGCTCCATATTAAAAGTCGTGTTTTCAGCCGCCGTAAAGCCCGGAATCAGGTTAAATTCCTGGTGCACCATGCCGATGCCCGCATCCAGGGCATCGATGGGCGATTTAAAATCGATGGGCTCGCCGTTCAATAGAATTTCTCCGTCGAAGCCGCCGGTGTCCCGGATGACCTCCATGCCGAAGATAATATTCATTAGGGTCGATTTGCCTGCGCCGTTTTCGCCGACGAGCCCGAGGATTTCCCCGGGCTTCAGCTCAAAGCTGACGTCTTTTAAAACGACGTTTTCGCCGAAGCGCTTTTCGACATGTCGAACCTCCATCATGTTCTCTGTCAAAATTTACCTCCTAATAGGAAATAAACCAACGAAAATCGCTGGTTTATTTCCGATGCATTTGGTTGTTACGATTATTCGCCTGTTTCGCCTTCAGCTTGTTCTTGATCTTGCTTGATGGCGTCTAAGTCGATGTTCATGGTCATGTATTTTTCAGGTACTTCGACCTTGTCCATACCCAGGTAACCCTTGCCGTAGACGTAGGTGTCTTGTGCGAGAAGAATGTGGTTTTCTTTCTTTTCGCCGGAAGCGCGGTCGATGTAATTCGTACCCATCCACTTTGCACCTTCTGTGTAGTTGTCGATGCAGTCGATGACGTTATCGATATTGGTTAATTCCATCTTGCCGTGTAATACTTCTTGTACTAAGTCAACGGCACCTAAGGTGAGGGAGTAACCTAAGGAGTAAGCCCAGGTACCCATGCGACCGGAACCGCCTGCTGCGACGACAGCCTTTTCAACTTCTTCGTTGATGGCCTTCCAGTCCCCTGCCTTGTCTTGGATATCGACGGAGAATGCTTTCGGATAGCCCATAATGGGGGAAGGTAAGTCTTGTTCGACGAAGATGGCGCCGCCTGCTGCAACCCCTCTTAACAAGGGTTCGGTGTGAGCGTCATTGGTACAGAAGAACGCGGTATCCTTGCCGTATTTGTCGATCCAAGGTTGAATATTTTCTGCAACGTATTGTTGTGCGCCGGGAACACCGATGTCGGTGGTCGGGTCGGGAGCGTTTAAGGAAATAAATTCAAGTCCTAAGTCCTTGCAAGCTTCTTCCATAATGGCGCGACGCAGAGCTAAGAGCTCGATGGACATGTGGCGGGGGAAGGTGATGTGAGCAAACTTCGTTGCGCCCATGTCTTTTGCTGCTTTAATGATGCGGTAGCCGCGGCTGACGTTGTCGGCATCCAGAACTAAGTCTGCAGAGTTTTCAGCCATAACCGTATCTTCTTGTGCAACCAGGTTAACTAAGATAATGTCCGGACGTTTGGCGCGAATTTGTTGGAATGCAGCCGAGGTGCCGGGAACCGATTGGTTAACGATAACTGCACGCATATCCGGGTCGTCTGCCATGGCGACGATTTTGGAAATGGTGGTTTCTTGTTCCGCTTCGAAACGGTCAGGATAGGTGTCGTGGCGAATCATGCCGCCTTCGTCGGCGTTTCCGTACTTCTTAACGGCGTCTTGAGCCGCACGGAATTCGTCTTCCGCTTGAGAAACAGTACCGGTGACGATACCGATATGGATCGTGTCGCCGTCTTTCAAGGTTTCGAATTTTGCCTTGGTCGGTTCTTTCGGTGCATCGGCATTGCCGCTGTTTCCGGAGTTGTTGGCCGTGTCGACTTTAGTACAAGCCGCCGTAAAGACCAACAGCATCATGGCTACGAGAGCCATGGACAAAAAACGTCTTTTTCCTAGTTTCATAGTCATCTCTCCTATATTCCTATGTAATTTGGCTTCCCTTAAGCGATTTCTTAAGTTGCTAATATTCTAATTCACTAAAGCAAAAAAGTCAAGCCATGTATTGTTTTCTTCTATTTTTCGTCTAAGATATCTTTATTTCTCTATAGAAAAAACCTCTCCGTCCATAGAGAGGTTTTTATAAATGCTACATTAGGTTGGTTTCTTCCAGCTTTTCCTCAAAGCGTTCATTGAGCTTGATCACCGGCCGGCGCAGGACGAGGCCCAAGACCAGGGAGGCCAGGACATAGATCTGCAGAAGAAGTAATTCTCTTCCGTAAACATGGCCGTAAAAGCCTCCGATGGTTTCTTTCATGGCATTCATGCTGTGCACAAAGGGCAGGAAGGGATACATGGCTCGGAACACGCCGGGCGCCACGTCGATGGGAAAGGTGCCCCCGCTTCCCGCCACCTGAATGACCATGAGAACGACACAAATGGCTTTTCCGATGTCGCCGAAAGAGACGGTCAGGGTGTAGATGAGGACGGTAAAGACCATGCTCGCCACCCAGGTGACAAAGAGGAAGCCCGCGGGATGAAGGCATTGGATCCTCAGAAAATACAGGTCTCCCAGAGCGATGAGCATGCTTTGGATCGTGGCGATAATAAGAAACAGCCCCAGCCTTCCGAAGTACTGTTCATGGGGTTTAAACTTGCCGTGCTTTTCTTCATAGGACCTCGGCGTCCCCACGTCAATGAGGGCCACTTGAATGACGGCGCCAACCCAAAGGGCCAGGGTCGTATAAAAGGCCGCCATGGCCGATCCGTAATTTTCCACGGCATAGATTTGGTGGATGCGCGTCTGTACCGGTTTGGACAGGAACTGACTCAGCTCGTCCGTATCTTCCGAAAGAAATTGTTTGATCCGGTTCGTGCTTTCGGAGTTTTCCAAAACCACCGTTCGGTCGTAGAGCTCGTCCATGGTCGAAGCGGCGCCCTCCATCAGCTGAATGGAGGTGTCCATGTGATCGCTTAAATCGGCCAGATTCTCTTCCACGCGCCCCGACAGGCGGGCCATCTCTTCCGCCGATTTCTTTCCCTCGGCCCAAAGTTTTTCCGTGTCTCCGCCGACGCCGTCTAATTGCTTTTCAATGGCGCCCAGTCGCGTAAACATGGTGTTTTGAAAATCTCGGCGCAGGGCCTTTAGATTGTCTTCGTTCTTCTTTTTGTTCTCGATAAATTCCAGGCGCAGGGCTTTGACATCGTCGTGGCCCCGGGCTTCGGCATCGGCCACGCTTTTCAGGCCGCGCACCATAGCCTCTTCATAGCCTTTGCTCCGGTGAATTTTTTCCGCCGCCCGATCCAAGCCCGTCAAGGGGATGGGCAAATCGCTATTAAAGCTGACGAGCTTTTCTTCCATGGCCTCCTTATCGGCAATGTCTTGCTCCAAAGTAGCGATGGCCGCCGCCCTGCCGGCAACGAAGCGATCGCGATTCTTTTCGCCGTCGGCAAAGAGGTTGTCCACATCGCTTCCGATTTTTTCCATATAGGCGATGTTTTTATCCAAGGTCGTTTCCACGCTATGCCGAAAGGCTTTCAGGGTGGTTTTTAATTCGTCCAGATCCTTCTTGTCCTCCTTCATGCGGGCCATGCCTTCGTCCACCGTGTGCAGGGATGCGTCCATGAGGCGGTCCGAGTTCTTCATCACTGCCCGGGAGGATTCAGCCAGCTGTTGAAAGGAGCGCAGGCTCGACGCCTGTGTGCGCAAGGTATCGCCGCTTTCCGTCAATTGACCCTGAAGCCTTTGCCAAAGGGCGTCGGTGTGAGGCCCCTGTCCGTCTTCGGTAAAGGTCAGGAGGCTATCGAAGGCCGTGGTGTAAAGGGTTCTCGTAAAGGTCTCTTTTACCCAATCGGTCAGACTTCCCGCTTCTTTTCCCACGACTTTCGGCGCAATGGCGTTTTTCTTTTCATTGACGTAATACTCCAGCACCGGCGCTTGGCCGTCGGGAGAAAGAAAGGAAAACATCTTTTCGCTGAAATCTTTGGGGATGACCACGGCGGCGTAGTACTTGCCGCTTTTGACGCCGTCCACGGCATCTTCTCTGTGCGTAAAAATCCAATCCACCTTTGCCTCCACGGCCAGGTTCATCTTTACTTTTTCGCCGATATTAAATGTTTTGGGGATCAGCGTGGGATGGTATCCCTCGTCTTCATTGACCACGGCCATGGGTAATTCTTCCGTATGTTTGTAGGGATCCCACGAAGCGGCGATATTAAACCAGGCGTAAAGACATGGAACTAAACAAATGCCCAAAAGGACCACGAGGACGATGCTGTTGCCTTTGATCCTGGAAAAGTCCTCCTTAATATGCTTGAAAATCATGCTCATAGCCGTCGTTCCCTTTCAACCGTTTTAATACTTCCTCTTCCGTCAGCTCCATCCACTCTTCTTCCTCTTCGTAGCGATGGCGGTAAAATTCGAGCCATATTAAATAGGTGGCAAAGGCGATAACGGAGACCACGAATACGACCAAATAATGAATTTTACTGTCCATACGAAAGAGTAAAAAGAGGAACAATCCGGGCACCACGGCCAGGGCGATAAAGGCTCGAGCTTTTCTCTTTTCGTAGCTTTTGAAGAAATCGTCGTGCTTTTCCTGAAGGCGCGCCAATGCGTCTCTGTCTCCGCTTAGAATCAGGGGAATCAGATTGCCGCCGATCAGCGCCTTTTTGCCCGGCAAGTCGCCGTGAATCAATTCGCTTTGGGCCAGTTCCAAATCGAAAATATGGTTCAGGCCGCCGAAAATCCGCGGGCCCAACAAGCCGATCAAAAGAGAGATAGGCAAGAAAGAAGCGAGTATGATCCAGTCTTTTAACAGGTGGTATTCATAGGGCCCCAACATGGCTTCGCGCATGGCGTCGATGCCGTAGTGGAAGGGCAGCACGGGGTATATGGATTGGAAAAAAGGCGCCATCATTTCGATGGGATAGGTCCCCGATGCGCCGGGAATTTGCAGGATCAGCACGATGACGGCAATGGCCTTTCCGATGTTCCTAAAGGTGGACGCCAGCGAAAAAATAATGGACACATAGGCCAGCGACGCCAAGAGCGCCGTCAAGACAAAGAGGACCGGCCGGGCGCACTGCACCTTCAAGAGCCACAAGTCCCCCAAGGAGACGATGAGGGCCTGCAACAGACCCACCAGGACAAAGAGCATCCACCGCCCGCAATAGGCTTGGGAAAAGGTCACATGGCCCAAGGTTTCGTCTGGATCCACATCGATCTTCAAAATAGAAATCAGGATCATGCCGCCGACCCACAGGGCCAAATTGGTAAAAAAGGGCGTCATGGCGCTGCCGTAATTGTCGCTTTTGTAAATCACATGCTCGTTGACCTGCACGGGATTTTCCATAAATGCGGCAAAGCTGTCCTCGTCCACGGAAGTGGCGTCGCGAATTTTTTCGTAGAGGGGCCCTCGCGCCAGCTGCCCCAGATCCGTTTTAAGTCCGCGAATGCTGTCTTGTGCCCGGGCAATACTCTTTAGGCTCGTATTGATGGTTTCCGACGACTGCACGGTCATGGCTTCCATGTCCATAAGCAGGCGGTCCAATTCGTCGAGCACATAGGGAATGGCGTTCAGGGTGCCGGACAAATGGCCTTCCACCTGATTCAGCAAGTCGAAACTTTGGTTCATCATGGGCACGACGGTGCTTCGATATTCATCGCCAAGGGCTTTTTTGCTGCCGGCGGATTCCTTCAATCGATTTTCGATGGTTTCATGGCTTTTTTCCAAGGCCTTTTCCGCCGCGATGACGGCTTCTCGCTGTTCCTGTACAGACGCGAGAAGATCGCCGTTTCTCTTATTGATTTCCCGCCAACGTCCGAGGACATCCAAAGGCTTCATCTCCTTCGGTATAGGCGAAAGCCCTTCGAGATCGGCTAACACGGCGCCGTTCAGGTCGTTAATCACTTCCAGATCCGCAAGGCCTCTGTCCATGCCCTGTCTTTCGAAGGCCAAATCCCGGTTCAGGGACAGGTATTTCTTTTCCGAATAGCTTTCCGCTAAACGGGCCACATGGTTCATATCGTCCATAAGGCCTTCGTAGGCGTTGGCAATGGCTTCGCTCTCTTTACGGGTCTCTGCCAGCAACTCTGCCGCTTCATCCAGCGTGAGCTCGCCTTTTTTCACGGCTTCATTCAAGCTTTTCACATCGCCCCTCGCCTTGCGGCTCAAGGAGCCCAAATGCCCCATCTCTTCATCCATATTTCGCAGCACGGCTTCGTAGTCTTCCAGATTTCGGCCCACGTTTTCCAAGCTGTCCATGGCTCTGTCTCTGTTTTCTTCCGCCTGCGCGCTGAAATCCGCTCTGCCTTCGGCGATTTTTTCCCCTAAAATTTCCGAGCTCATGGCGACGAAGCGACTGTCGATTTCCGATTCCAAAGTCCCCAAGCCCGTAGAGGTGATTTTCGGGGCGATGGCGTTGAGCTTTTCGTTGACGTAGTAATCTAAAGTCGGGAATCGGAGTTCGCCTTTATCTAATATAGACAAAAAAGACGCGGAAAAGTCGGAGGGAATGACGATGGCGGCGTAATACCTGCCCGCCTTTACCCCGTCGATGGCCTCCTCTTTATCCACAAAGGTCCATCCCAGCTGATCGTTTTTCTTCAGCTGCTCTATAATCTTATCGCCGGCGTTTAAATCCTCTCCCTGAAACGGCACGGAAGTATCTTCATTGGAGACGGCGATTTTTACCTGATTCAAATTCCCGTAAGGGTCTTTGTTGGCGGCGATATTAAACCATGCGTAAAAAGACGGAAGGAGTGCAACACCCAAAAGCACCACCAGAGCCGCCCCATTGCCTGCTATTCGCTTAAAATCGCGCCGTAAAATTTTTCTTGCTTGTTTCATAAAGAATCTTTCTATGTGAAGTGCTTGTTTTCATACCTTTTGGCTCGTACGTTTTTTATTTTTACCCTGCAGTTATTGTACTACACAAAGCCCGGCATTTCTCACCCTTCTTTTATTTCCTTTTCCTGATAAAAAAAGAGAGCCGGCTCATGGGCTCTCTCATGGATTCATAGCTGTTTTTCAAGACAATGGCAGAAAAAAAGCGCAGATCCCTCTGCGCTTCATTTACTGAAACTAACCCACCAACATAAAGATGAAGTGAGACGCAACACCGGCGATAATGCCGCCGATGGTGTGAGCTAAAATAGCCTTGCCTGCCAATTCTCTAGACTTTAATGCGTCCATCATACCGATGTGAGTACTCAGGTAGCCGGACCAGCACATACCCATAGCCGTAAAGACGGCGATGTCGTTGGGAAGGGCCACGCCCGTTTCAATAAAGTTCGGTACCAAAGAAATAGCCGCCCCTACGGCACCCAAGGCCGTAATGGGGAATGCGATGGCTTCCGGCGATTGGAAACCGAAGATCGGTTCAAAGATGAATTGAAGCTTTTGTCCGACGACGGGCAAAAATTCCACACCTTCGTAGGCCGCGCCGGTATATTGACCGCTTTCGCCGGGACCGAAGGTAATCATCATAACGAAAGTACAGACGATTAAGACGCCGGGGATAATGGACATGCCCATTTCAACGCCGTTCTTGCCGCCTTCCAAAAGAGCGTCAAGGGTACGTTGAAAGAGGTTGCCTTCGCGGACGTAGCGGAATTCGCCTTGGGATTCCAGATCGTCAACATCCATGGAATCGTCGTAAGGCTTGTCAGCATCTGCGCCGTAATACTTTTTCGTTTGCATAAGCATTAAACGCACGCTGACGATGGAGCCGATAATGGCGCCTACGTTTCCCACAACGGCGGGAACGATAAATTCCTTGCCTTGAGCGATCATAAAGGTGGTTACGATCAGGCCCATGCCGAATGCCGTCCCTAGGTTACATAGTGCGGGCACTTGGTACTTCTTGAAGTACTGAGTAAATGTCTTGTCCTTTGCAAAAGATATGATCGCCGGGTTATCCGATAAGTAAGTGGCTACTGCGCCGGTAATACTGGCACCGGGTAGTCCCCAGATAGGTTTCATCAGCGGAGCAAAAATTTTGTTAATCAATGCGATGGCACCGAATTCCGACAACACGCCACTGATGGCGCCTGCGAGAACGGCCATTGCCATAATCAAAAATACCGTCGACAGTAATAAATCGTGTGCCGTCGCCATCATGGTCTTAAACATCATGCCGACGCCCATCTTTCTGCCGATTAGGGTAAATCCTCCGATGAAAACAATGAGGAATACAAAAGTTTCCAGCCCTACCGCTTTTACTTTTTTCCTACCGTTTGTGTCATCCATAAAAAAACCTCCGTGCACTATTCCGTAGTGCTTCTAATCTTATAAATTTTGATTCTGTCCTTTTGCTTAGACGATCATTCTTTAAATATATTATAATCGAATTTCTCTATAAGTTCAATAGCTGATTGTTTATTTTTGAACTTTCAAAAAGTAACGGCAATTTTAAGCCATTCATTAATTTTTTTGATTCAGAGCCTCTTTTGTCAAAAATTTAATGTTCACAATTTAATCACACTAGCTTCAATATATTAAATTCTTTTCGCCCGTAAATCAACTCCTTTCAGACGAAATCCCCCGATGAGTGAATTTATCCATCCTGAGAATAGGACAGTCTTCCAACCTATTGAATTTTTCTATGGGCTTATGTATGTAATTCATCGTAAAAGGATATTCTTTTTTCGAACCACTTACGAACCTTTCGCGTACCGGAAATAAAAGGTAGGCTGCAAAATTTTCTGTTACGCTCCGATCCCTTTTTTAATTTTTAATTTCTTTTTCAGGCCGTTTCTTTATCGTTCATCTTCACCGGCGAGGCCTCCGACTTCCTTTCCCTCTATTATTTCTTTCTTTTTATGTTATGAAAAGCATTCCACCTCCGCGAAATCTCCCCTGTTTTCATGGGCCGCATTTCTTTTTTGCGATTAAAAGCGGCGACCTTTCTTCTTCCGCGGGCCGTGCCTCGGAATTCGACGACCCTCTCCGCCACCGTAATTTTTGACTTGATTGTCGTTCTTATTTTAATTTGATTTGTTGCGCATGCTAATTTTTTCGTTTCGCTATTTCGTTTTCTCTAATATTGTTGTTTGTCGACAAAATTCTTTAGAATTTGTCTGATTGCAAACAGCATCTATCAATTTCAAGGCGCGTTGTATATAATGTTTTTTGTAAGGAAGGTGAATCGGTCTGATAACGTTTTCGTGTTTGCGGCACGAGATGCCGATCAGCCGATCCGCCCGACAATAGGCTATTACTTCGAAAGAGTATAAGGAGTGTGTTCATGAGCGAAAAAGTTTATAAGTCTATGGACGGTAACGAAGCGGCGGCTTACGTCTCGTACGCTTTTACCGAAGTGGCAGCGATTTTCCCGATTACCCCTTCTTCTCCTATGGCAGCTACAGTTGACGCTTGGGCCGCCGACGGCAAGAAGAATCTTTTTGGACAAGAAGTACGTTTAGTTGAAATGCAAGCCGAAGCCGGCGCCGCAGCCGCTTTACACGGCTCCTTGGAAGCGGGCGCATTGACCACGACCTACACTGCATCTCAAGGTCTGGCGCTGATGATCCCAAGTATGTTCCGTACGGCCGGTTCTCTTTATCCCGGCGTTATGCACGTCGCAGCGCGTACATTAGGCTCCCACGTCCTTTCTATTTACGGGGACCACTCCGACGTGATGGCATGTCGTCAAACGGGCTGGGCGATGATCGCATCCGGTGATGTTCAGGAAACCATGAACCTGGCAGCCGTCGCTCACCTCTCCGCCATTGAAGGCACCGTTCCCTTTATGCACTTCTTCGACGGTTTCAGAACCTCCCACGAAATTCAAAAGGTGGAAGTCTTCGATTACGACGACCTCGGCGAGCTCTTAAATTGGGACGCCGTCGAACATTACAAACAAAATGCCATGAATCCGGAACGCCCGAAGCAAAGAGGGATCGTTCAAAATCCGGATACTTATTTCCAATCCAGAGAATCCATTAACACCTTCTACGACCGCCTTCCCGGCATCGTCGAAAGCTATATGAATAAAGTCAATGCCTTAAAAGGCACGGACTACCGCCTGTTTAATTTCTACGGCGCGGAAGATGCCGAAGATGTCATCGTCGGCATGGGCTCGGTCAGCGGTTTGGTTAAGGATACGGTAGACCGCCTGAATTCCGAAGGTCGTAAGACCGGCTATATGCAAGTACACCTGTTCCGTCCCTTCTCCAAGAAGCATTTCTTGGATGAAATGCCCAAGACCGTCAAACGGATCGCCGTCATAGACCGTACCAAGGAACCCGGCGGACGTGAACCCTTGTTCCTGGACGTCTCCGCCGTCTACAACAATATGGAAGATGCGCCCGAAATTTACGGCGGCCGCTACGGCCTGTCCTCGAAGGACGTGGACCACGCACAAATCAATGCCATCTTCGAAAACTTAAAACAAAACGAACCGAAGGACGATTTCACCGTGGGTATCGTGGACGATGTCACCTATCGTTCCCTGCCCGTGGACCGGAGCTTCGTTATTCGCAATCCCAAGATCATTAACTGCAAGTTCTGGGGTCTCGGCGGCGACGGTACCGTCGGTGCCAATAAAAACTCCATTAAGATCATTGGCGACAATACGGATATGTATGTTCAAGCCTACTTCGAATACGACGCCAAGAAGACCGGCGGGATTACCAAGTCCAATCTGCGCTTCGGCCACGAACCGATCAGAAACAGCAATGCCGTTACCTACGGCGACTTCATTGCCTGCCATAACCAAAGCTACATTACCCGCTACGACATCGTCAATGAAATTCGTCCGGGCGGCGTCTTCCTCATGAACACGACCTGGGACGATGCTACTCTTGCCGAACGTCTGCCCAACAAGGTTAAAAAATATTTGGCTGAAAACGACATTCAATTCTATACCATCGACGCCGTGGAATTGGCAGAAGACATCGGCTTAGGTCGTCGTACCAATACGATTTTGCAGTCCGCCTTCTTCAAGCTCGCAGAAATCATCCCCATGGATGAAGCGGAACGCCTAATGAAAGAATTCGCCAAGAAATCTTACGGCAAAAAAGGCGAAAAAGTCGTCAACATGAACTACAAGGCCATCGAAGTGGGCTACCAAAACCTCCACAAATTCGACGTTCCCGCCGAATGGAAGAACCTCACCGTGGAAGAACCCGAGGTCGATCCCACTCTGTCCGACTACGTTCGCAACATGATGATTCCCATTACGGAGCTTCACGGCGACGATTTGCCTGTATCGGCATTTAAGGGCTATGAATCCGGCTACATCCCCTTGGGTACTTCGAAATTCGAAAAACGTGGCATCGCCGTTCACGTTCCCCGTTGGCAACCGGATAACTGCATCCAATGTAATCAATGTTCTTTCGTCTGCCCCCACGCAGCCATTCGTCCCTTCCTTTTAAACGAAGAAGAAGCAACGAACAAACCGGAAAACTTCCGCAGTCTCCCCGCCAAAGGCTTGAAGGAATACGAATTTGCCATCCAAGTGGATCCTTTGGACTGCACGGGCTGCGGCAACTGTGTTCAAACCTGCCCGGCGAAGGAAAAAGCTCTCGTCTTTGAAGACTTCGAAACGCAACTCCCCGAACAGGAAAACTGGGATTACGCCATGACCTTGTCCCACAAGAAGAATCCCATGAACAAGTTCACCGTCAAGGGCAGCCAATTCGAACAACCGCTACTCGAGTTCTCGGGCGCATGTGCCGGCTGTTCCGAATCTCCCTATGCGAAGCTGCTCACCCAGCTTTTCGGTGACAGAATGTATATCGCCAATGCCACGGGCTGTTCCCAAGCTTGGGGCTGCGCATTCCCCATCGCACCTTACACCACCAATTACCAAGGCTTCGGCCCCGCATGGTCCAATCTCTTGTTTGAAAACAATGCGGAATTCTGCTTAGGTATGTACCTGGCCAATGGTCAACAACGGGAAAAAGTGACCATGGAATTGGAAAAGGTCAACGACGCCATCGACGATAAGGAAGCCAAAGCGGCCTTTAAAGAATGGCTCGACAATTATAACGAAGGTGAAGGCACCCGCGAACGCAGCGACGCCGTCATCGAAGCTCTGAAGCGCCTGGACCTCGACGGTGAAGCCTTAAAGGCCAGAGACTACGTCCTCGCCCACAAAGAACAGCTGACCAAGAAATCCTTCTGGATGTACGGCGGCGACGGCTGGGCATACGACATCGGCTACGGCGGACTGGACCACGTTCTGGCAACCGGCGCCGACTTAAACGTCCTCGTCGTCGACAACGAACTTTACGCCAACACCGGCGGCCAATCTTCGAAAGCCACCCCGAAGGGTGCCGTCGTACAATTTGCCGCCGCAGGTAAGAAGACCGCAAAGAAAGACTTGGGTCTTTTGGCCATGAGCTATCGCGACATTTACGTCGCCAAGGTCGCCCTCGGCGCCAACATGAACCACTTGATCAAGGTCATTAAAGAAGCGGAAGCCTACAACGGCCCGTCCTTAATCGTCGCTTACTCCCCCTGTATCAACCACGGGATTACCAAGGGCATGGCTTATGCGACAAAACAACAAAAAGAAGCCGTCGAAAGCAACTACTGGCAACTCTACCACTACAATCCCGAGCTCATCGCCAAGGGCGAAAATCCCTTTATGATGGATTCCAAGGAACCGACCAAGTCCTACCGCGAATTCCTTATGAGCGAAAACCGCTACGCATCTCTGCTCCGTCGCTCCCCCGAAGAAGGCGAAGAACTTCTCGACGCATCGGAAGAAGATGCACGGCAAACCTACAAACGCTACAAAGAACTGTCTGAAGACAATTAATCTTTGACGCGAAATCAAAAGGCCCTCGCTAAAGCGGGGGTCTTTTCTTGTGCAAAAAAGCACCTGCTCTGGCAGATGCTTACTCTTCTCCGACGATTTTTCTCTCGTAGCTTGCGTAATTGATTAAGAACAAGATCCCCGCCATGGCCAGTGCCGTCCCCAGGCCCGTATAGAAAAAGGCGATGAAGCGCTCGGGCAGAAGATGAAAGGCGCGAATGGTGATGCCGAAGGTCATCATCAAGGCCATAATCAAAAAGGACTTCTTGTCGAAGAAATTCCACGGCCGCTTGTACTCCTCTTCGTAGCCGTGAATGCGAATCACGTGTTTGTCCACCAAGGGGTGAAAGACCTTCGTCCAAAAGAGAAAAAAGACCAGGGCGGACAGAGCGACATGGAGAGGGCTCAAGGCGCCGGCATAAGCCTCCACGCCGATTTTTAATACATTGATTCCGGCAAGGGACCAGACCAGTCCCGCCAACAATAAAAGGATTCTCTTCTTTACCACCTTTTCATCTCCCATCCTCGTGGTTCAATCGTTTTTTTAAAATGCTCGATCAACAAAAGTGACACATTGTCACTACCTATTATACCCGCTTTTTTCTTCAAGTCCCATATTTATTTTTTAACCGCACAAAAAAACGCCTCCGACAAAATCGGAAGCGTTCCTTCTTTAAAATTACATGGCGTCGAAAAGATCCGCCATTTCCAACACGCTCATAGCCGTGTCGTAGCCTTTGTTGCCGCTCTTGGTGCCGGCACGTTCTACGGCCTGCTCGATGTTTTCCGTGGTGACGATGCCGAAGCCCACGGGAATATTCGTATCCAGCGATACCTTGGCGATGCCCTTAGACACTTCGTTGCAGACGTAGTCGTAGTGGGTGGTGGCTCCGCGGATCACGGCGCCGAGGCAAATGACGCCGTCGTACTTTCCGGATTGAGCCAGCTTTTGTGCCGCCAGAGGAATTTCAAAAGCTCCGGGTACCCGCACCAAGCTCAGGTCTTCGTCCTTCACGCCGTGGCGGTACAAGCAGTCCAAGGCGCCGTCTAAAAGTTTCGACGTAATGAAATCATTGAAACGGCTCACGACAATGGCGAAGGATTTTCCCTCACCTCTTAACATTCCTTCCATAATTTTCATCGGTTGGCCTCCTTGCTTTGTTTTTCCACGTGTCCGTGGCAATCGCAGCCGAATTCGTGTAAATAGTGGTTCAGCTTTTTTGCTTTGGTTTCCAAATAGAAGTGGTCGTTTTCGTGGGATTGAATTTCAATGGGTACGCGTTCTACAATTTCCATGCCGTATTGTTCCAGGTGATACACCTTGTCGGGATTATTGGTTAAAAGACGCATTTTTGTCACGCCGAGATCTTTCAAAATTTGCGCGCCGATGTAGTATTCCCGGGCATCTTCCGGGAAGCCTAAAGCCACATTGGCTTCCACCGTGTCCATGCCCTCATCTTGAAGGGCGTAGGCTTTTAATTTATTCAAAAGACCGATGCCTCTTCCCTCTTGACGCATGTAAAGGACGATGCCATTGCCTTCTTCCTCCACTTGCATCATGGCACGTTGCAATTGATCGCCGCAGTCGCAGCGCAGGGAACCGAAGGCGTCGCCGGTTAAGCATTCGGAGTGGACGCGGGTTAAGATGGCGTCCTCTTTTGTAATATCGCCTTTGATCAGGGCCACGTGGTGTTCGCCGTTTAAGGTATTGCGATAGCCCACGGCTTTAAAATGGCCGTACTTCGTGGGCATGTCCGCTTCAGCCACCCGTTCGATAAGGCAATCGTGGGTCTTTCTGTATTCTTTTAATAGCTCGATATTAATGAGGGGGACGTTTAATTCCTTTGCCAGTTCGCAGATGCGGTCCCGCTGCATCATTTCTCCGTTATCTTCCATGATTTCACAGCAAAGACCCACCTCCGTTAAACCGGCGAGGCGCAATAAATCCACGGTGCCTTCCGTGTGCCCTTCACGCTCCAATACCCCGCCGGGCTTGGCGATAAGAGGAAACATGTGGCCCGGGCGGCGGAAGTCTTCGGCTTTCGAATTGGGATCGGCGGTTTTTCTGGCGGTGAATGCCCGTTCCACGGCACTGATCCCCGTGGTGGTGTCCACGTGGTCGATGGTGACGGTAAAAGCCGTTTCGTGATTGTCCCTGTTTTTGGAGACCATGGGCTTTAAGTGCAGGCGATCCGCTTCTTTTTGGCTCATGGGCATACAGATCAGGCCTTTGGCGTAGGTAGCCATGGCATTTAATTGCTCCGTGGTGCAGGTTTCGGCGGCGACGATCATGTCCCCTTCGTTTTCACGGTCTTCCGCATCCACGGCAATGATCATCTTGCCTGCTTTCAGCGCGTCGATTGCTTCTTCAATTGTGTTCCACATAATTTCCTCCTAAAATCCATGCTTTCTTAAAAAATTCATATCAAGCGGGGAATGCTCTTCCGCCACTTCATTTTGTCTCAATAAATACTTGCCCACGATGTCGAATTCCACAGTAATGGGGTCGCCGGGCTTCAGCTCGCCTAAATTGGTGGAGCGCAAGGTCTCCGGAATCAGGGAGACGGAAAAATCGTTCCGCCCCGCCCGGGCGATGGTTAGGCTCACGCCGTTTAGGGCCACCGAGCCCTGTGCCACGAAATAAGGCGCCCAGTCCGGCTCCACGGCGATGTGAAGGAGATAGCCCCCTTCGTGTGGCTCGATGCCTTTCACCTCTCCCACCGTGTCCACGTGGCCCTGGACGATGTGTCCGCCCATGCGACTCGTAGGCAGAAGGGCTCGCTCCAAATTCACGGCACTTCCCGGCCGCAAGCGGTCCAGAGCGGATTTTTTCGCCGTCACCGTCATCATATCCGCCGTAAAGGTGCCCTCCGCCATGGAAGTCACCGTGAGGCAGACGCCGTTTGTGGCGATGGAATCGCCGATCTTCGTATCTTCAAGCACCGTTTGCGCCTTGACCCGCAGGACGATCTTCTCGCCCCGCTTCTCCAGCGCGGCCACGTTGCCCACTTCTTCTACGATTCCCGTAAACATGCTCTGATGCCTCCTATAAACAGATCCGGCCCCAGCATCTTCACCTCGTCAAAGACGAAATTCCGTCGCTCGCTTAAAGCAGCGATGGGACGACCCGTGACGGCATCTTTGCCGCCGCCGAAGAGGGTAGGCGCGAGATAGAGGGCGAATTCATCTACCAGATCCTCGTCGATGAGGCTGCCGTGAAGGCGTCCGCCCCCTTCCACGAGAATGCGGCCCATGTCCTTGGCATACAGATCCTTTAAAACGGCACGGAGATCCAGCTTGCCCTTCTTCTCCTTCACCACCTCCACGACGACGCCCCGCTCTCTCAGGGTCTTGATCTTCGCCTCATCCATGTGCGTCGTGTAGACGATGGTAGGACGGGTGCCGTCGTATACGTGAAAATCCAAATCCACGACGCCGCGGCGGTCCAAAATAATCCGCGTGGGATCCTCTCCTTCGCCGCTGCGATTCGAGAGGCGGGGATTGTCCTTGATCACCGTGTTGGTGCCGACTAGAATTCCGTCCACGGCGCCGCGAAGCTTGTGGCCGTCCTTGCGCGCCGCCTCCGATGTGATCCATTGGCTTTCGCCTGTATCCGTGGCAATCTTGCCATCCAATGTAGTGGCGAATTTACAAATCACATAGGGCGTCTGCGTCAAAATACTCGTGAAAAAGGCCCGGTTTAGGGATTGGCAGGCCTCCTCAAGGACGCCTACATCCACCTGTATCCCCGCCGCTTCCAAGGCGGCGACGCCGCGGCCGGCGACCTTTGGATTGGGATCCAAGGTGCCTACCACTACCCGGGCGATCCCCGCCCGCTCGATGGCCACGACACAGGGCGGCGTCTTTCCGTAGTGGAAGCAAGGCTCCAAGGTCACATACATGGTGCCGCCCCTCGGCGATTCCTCCACCTGCTTCAGGCAATCCACCTCGGCATGGTCCAGGCCGAAACCGTGATGGTAGCCTTCGGCGATGACTCGCCCGTCCTTTACCAAGACGGCGCCTACCATGGGATTGGTCTTGGTCTTGCCCAAACCCTTTTTCGCAAGAGTCAATGCTCGATTCATATACTGCTCATCCATAAAGCCTCCTGCATTAAAAAAACCGAAGCGCAACGCTTCGGAGTGACAATCAAATGAAGGACAATCAATGTCCTTAGCTCTTCTTTCATCCGGACTATACCGTCGGTATCGGAATTGCACCGATTCAATCATGTGACTCGTGGACTTTACCACCGGTGAGGAGTTGCACCTCGCCCCGAAGAATATATGAAGTTCAGGAAATGTTTTCCTTTCATTATGATACCACTTATATCTTAGCCTGTAAAGAAAATATACCGTCCCCCTCTTTAAAATTTAGTCCCGTCCTCGGTACAATAGATAAAATGAAACTATTTTTGTAATAAACGGAACCCTCCGTCGTATATACAAGTGAAGGGACAAGGAGGTGAAGCCAATGGATGAAACGACCCATGTAACGACTACGATAGACGATGCAATTACATTTGAAGCCGTCTACGATCGCTACTTCGATTCCGTATTTCGGTTCGTCACCTACCGCACCGGAAATCGGGAGGTGGCCAAGGATCTGACGGCGGATATTTTCTTCAAGGTCTACAAGAAATTTTCCGCCTATGATTCGAAAAAAGGCAGCTTCGAGGTGTGGCTCTATACCATTGCGAGCAATCAGGTGAAGGATTACTACCGCCGAAAGAACCGCTTTCAGTGGTTGCCCATCACGGCGGCGAAAGACGTGGTGGAAGACGATCCCGGTGCCGAAGAATTAATGGAGAACAAAGAGGAAATCGCCACCCTGCGGCGTGCGGTGCAAAAGATGAAGCCGAGAGATCGACTGTTGATCAGCTACAAATTCGGCGCGGAGCTTTCCAATCAAACCATCGCCGAGCTTATGGACACGAATCCCAATCACGTGGGCGTCATGATCCACCGCTTGCTGAATCAATTGCGAAAAGAAATGGAGGCCTATTATGAATGAAAATAAAAACCCCCACGACAACGTGAGCCGAGATTTAAAAAATCTCTACGCTACCGATGAAAAGGACAAGCAGGAGGTCTATGTAAAAATGAAAAAGAAACAACGTAAACAATACAAAAAACCCGCCATCGCCGCGGCATGCGCCCTTTTAATCGCTACCCTTCCCTTTACGAGCTTCGGCGGCGGCATCGTGAATACGGTGAGACAAGCCGTCAGCCCCTCGGGCCGCATCGTCATCAACGAAGAAGATGAAGTCACTATCGATCCTGAAAAAATGCCTTTGCCCGATTATCTAAAGGGAAAAATCTTTGATCAAAACGGAAATGAAATTACAAACTGCAAACCACTGGCCGAAGAAGAAGCCCTCTATTCTAAAGACGGCCGCGAAATTGTCCACACCGACTATAACGCAAACACCGGCGAAGTTACCTTCGAATACGCCGACGAAGTGAAAAAAGATACGGGCGACAAGGCCCCGGTGAAAGAAATCGCCAAAAAATTAAGCTTCAATCCCCTGGTTTTTTCGGATAAATACAACTACGTGGAATCGGAAGTCTTTGCCGAATCGGGTAAGCCCTCCGATTACGTCGCCTTCACCTACGAAAAAGACGGCAAGACCATCTATATTAACGAACGGATCTCGTCTCCCGAAACCGCCTATGAAACCGGCGGCGAAGGCAAAATCTACGAAGTCAATGTAAACGGCGTGAAGGTCATCATTCAAGGCCCTGAAGCCAACTTCGAACGAGACGGCCTACTCGTCTCCGTCTCCGCCAGAGGCGCGGACAAACACGATCTTATCGCCATGGTAAAAGATTTACATCTGCTGAAATAAATTACTCCTGCCGCCGGATGATCCCGGCGGTTTTTTTGTGCAACAAAAAAACACCGCAGGCTGCGGTGTTTGTCTGTATGTGCTTAACGTTTGGAGAATTGGGGAGATTTACGCGCTTTTTTCAAGCCGTATTTCTTTCTTTCCTTCATTCTCGGGTCGCGGGTCAAGAAACCTGCCTTTTTAAGAACGGCACGGAAATCGGGATTGGCTTCTTGCAGTGCACGTGCAAGACCCATGCGAATGGCACCGGCTTGTCCGGTGTAGCCGCCACCGTTGACCTTGACAAGGACGTCGTATTGGCCTTCGGTTTCCGTAATGGTTAAGGGTTCTTTTGCCACGGTACGTAAAGTTTCGTAACCGAAGAAGTCGTCCAGTTCTCTGCCGTTGACGATAAATTTACCGCTGCCGGAGAGGAGTCTGACTTGGGCTACGGACGTTTTTCTTCTACCTGTTGCTCTAATTTGATCTGCCATCTGATTCACCCTTCCTTACACTTCGTAGACTTCCGGTTTTTGCGCTTCGTGCGGATGGTTCGGACCTGCGTAAACTTTTAATTTACCGAACATGGACCGACCTAAACGGCTCTTAGGAAGCATGCCCTTGACCGCGTATTCGATGATGCGTTCGGGATGCTTTTCGCGAATTTCTTTGTAAACGACTTCGCGACGTCCGCCCGGGTAACCGGTGTGGGATGCATGAATCTTGTCGTCCCATTTGTTACCGGTTAATTTTACCTTTTCGGCATTAATGACGATAACGAAATCGCCGGTGTCCACGTGGGGCGTGTAAATGGGTTTGTTCTTGCCGCGCAAAATATTTGCGACTTCGGTCGCCAAACGGCCGAGGACTTTATCTTCGGCGTCGATGACGTACCATTTTCTATCTACTTCATTGGCTTTCGCCATGGTTGTCTTCATGGATAACCTCCTGCTGTATCGAAAGGAATAATGTTCAAAAGTTTCCGGGGCTTTAAAACACTAGCAATTAGTATAGAACAAGTTAAGCTCTCTGTCAAGGGGTCCCGGCTGATTTCTGCAGTTTTTCTCTATTGGCGAAGTTTTTCTTACGGGCTATAATAGAGGCAGAAAGGACGTGACTTATGGCCAATCACAACGGACACCTTCCAAGCTTTAAATACTTCTCCTACGACTGTAAAAATCACGTGAAGAAAAACTACTCCATCGTCCACGAACCCAGGCCCCTGCCTCTTTCCGACGATTTGACACAGGCCCTGGAGTACCTTTTGTGGTACGTCCCCAACATTAATTCCTTCCAATCGTCTTCCAATGTGCTGATCATCGAGCCTCTGTACGAGGACTTCAGCTTCCGTTTAATTTCCGAGGCCCTTCACCTCGATGACGAAGATATTTTATTTTTAGATTACATCGACGACGACATCGTGGATTATTATATGGATTCCATCTGCACCAATTGCCAAAAAATGATCCTCACTACCGGAGAGCACGAGACGAAGATCTCCGCCCTCGTGCGCCACATGCGCAATGCCATCGCCCACGGCTATTTCACCGTGGTGGACGATCGCATCATCGCCTTTGACGTGAAGCATTTCCCGAAAAAAGACGATTCCTACGGCTGCACCGCCGTCATGAAATTGGATCCCCTCCACCTGGTGCGGGCGCTGAAGCTTTTGGAAGAGGAGATGACCCACGAGCGCTTGGCGGCCGTGGCCTTTTCCCGCTGCGGCTACGAGATTTTGGACAACGACTACGTCAATCCCGAGCTGCCCTACGACTTTATGATGGAAAAAGACGGCAAGATCTATGCCGTGGAAATCAAGCGCATCGCCATCGAAGGCGTGGCACACAAAGAGCATTTGGACAACATCCTCGCCCACTTCCCGAAGAACGTGCGGGAACGTAAGGTGCTCTTAATGGATTCCGCCGTCTTGGATTCCGATGCGAAGAAATCCCTGCAGGAAAATAAAATTCTGCTTCTGGACCGGGATAATTTAAAATCCCTGATGTCCGGCGACGATATTTTAGGTCGCATCGAGAGAAAAATGCGATGAGTGCTCTCTATTCTCTACCACCGACCGAATTCTCCGCCGAAAAACAATAAAGGCTCCGTCCTATGCTTGTGGGACGGAGCCTTTTTTCTTGCCTATTAAGCTTCTTACTTCGATGCCTTCCAATCGATTCTTACCAAACTCAGCACCGTAAAGAGCAGACTGCTTCGGTGGCTATAGCCGGTGTATTTCGGCTCCCAGTCCTCGGTAAATTTGCTCTTGTAGCTGCGCAGGCCTTCAAAGGAATAGACGGAGCTTCCGAATTTAAAGACGAAGTAGGCGAGCTTTTCCTGCAAAAAGCTTTGTTCGTTAATGCCCACATTGGCGAGAGGCGCCATGCCCAGGTCGAAAAATTTCTTCCCTTTTTCTTTAAAGTGCATGAACAGATTCAAAAACATAAAGTCCATGGTGCCTGCCGGGGCATTCTCCGGATCGTAGCGCATAAGATCGATGGTGGCCCAGCCTTCTTTGTACACGGGCATGAGATTGGCGAAGGCGAGGATTTCGCCGTCCTCGTCTTTCACCACGGCTATGGGCCCGCGGTTTAAATAGTCTTCGTCGAAAAAGCCCAGGGAGAAGCCTCGCTCGCCTCGGCCTTCCAGCCATTTGTCGGAAATGGTTTTTAACGTGGCCATGGTCTTTTCATCGTAGGGAGGGCGCAAGACGTCGAAGGCCATGTTTTCTTTTTCGAATTTGTTCAACACATTGCGAAAGGCCTTTTTGCTCTTTCCTTCCAAGGTGAAGTCTTCCAAGTCCACCACGGCTGTTTCGCCGAATTTCATAAAGTGGAAGCCGTAGTCGTGAAGCTTCATAATGAGCTCCCGGGACACCTCGTAAAAGACCACGTCGTAGCCCAGCTCGTCCGCTTCCCGTAAAAAGGCGCTGACGCAGTCGTCCATGTACTCCTCATTCCCCATGGGCCCGCCCATGACGATGACTTTGTCCCCGGCGGTCCTCAGTTGAAGGGCGCACATGTCCTCGCCATCCACTTGGTACCAATAAAGGTCCTTGTCCCTAAGGAACACGAGCCCGGCGTCCATATCGCCGCCATAGGCCTTTAGAAGGGCTTCCACCCGGTCCGGGTCCGCCTCTTCCCCCACGGTCTCGCTGTCGCCGCGAACGTAATTAAAGATGGCGTAGATGACGCCCCCCATAATGAGAAGCACGATGCTGATGCGCAGCCAGTTTTCTTCAAAGGGCAGGACGATAAATTCCCGCGCCTTTAACAGCAGCCGCATGCCCCTGGCTTTGTTGGCGATGGAGAGCAGATACATGGTAATAAAGATCAGGGCGATACCCAAGTCGATGAGTAGGCTCTCTTTCCGGTATTTGAATTGCTTGCGATACAGGTCCCGGCGCGATGCGATGCTCAGCACCGTGAGCAGGATTAAATAGACGTAAGTAATGAAGCCGAAGCCCGTCATGACGGCATAGACGAAGGTGAGAGCCAAAAAGAGCAGGGTGGGCGCCATGGCTTTTTTCTGCCGCTCCACGTGAATCCGCCCGAGGAATATAAAGACCAGCCCCAAGAGGATACTCGGCGATTGGTACAAAATATTGGCGTGAATGGGATTGAGCTTCGCCAAGAGCTTGATGTTATTGACCTTGTCGGGGATCGTCGCCGATAAAATCATAAAGATGCCGAAGATGTACATCATAAAGGAACAGAGGTCGTTGCCGATGGATTTGGCAAATTCCGCCGGCAAGCCATCGTTTTCCGCATTAAAGCTGCGGCCGAAGTGCTTGATGAAAAAGTACAGACCGATAAAAAAGGGCACCACGTAGTAAAAGAGGCGGTACAGCAAGAGCCAGGCCAGGACATTTTCGTAACCGATGCCTAAATTCCCGAGACCCACCAGGGTCATCAGGTCGAAGGAGCCCAGACCCCCGGGCATGAGAGAGACCATGCCGATGAGATTGGTGGCGACGACGACGGTGAACACCTCTCCCGGATGAAAGGTCTGTCCCATACAACGGCCGATGATTAAAAAGGTGCCGATAGCTCCCACCCATTCGAAAAGAGAGGTCAACAGCAGCTGCCACTGTGCCCAATGGGGCACTCTTTTTTTATCGTCTTTTTTGCGATTGGAAAACAAAATGACCGCCGGGGAATAGATCACGCCGCCGACGAGCCAGGGCATGTAAACCATGGCCGTGGACTCCCGATGAAAATAGAGATACACGAGACCCAACAGGCTCAGCACGGAAATGCCGATAAGGTAATAGAAATAGGTTTCAAGAATCACCTTCACCATTTCGACCTTGTCTTTTTTTCTGCCGTAAAAATAATTCCTCAGCCCCATATTTATCAGGCCGCCGAAGCCGATGAGATTGTTCATGGTGTTGACGGTGTAGCTGGTTTCGTAAATGGTGCGCTTCTTTTCCTTATTGTCGATAAGGCGGTTAAAGATCACGTCGTAATTGATCATGGGCACCACGGCGAGAATCCCCACCACCAGCATCAGCGCGACATTGAGAAGGGGAACGCCGTTAAGGGTGGAGACCACCTTGTCGTAGGAAATTTCCTTGGACAGGCTTTTAAATTCCACGACGACGAGAATAAACACGCTCAGTATAAACAGAGGCTCCAGGTATTTTTTTAAATTGTCGAAAAGTTTTTTCATGACGCTCCTTTTAAAAAGCTGATGACGATGTCGTTAAAGGACTCGGCATCGGTTCTCGCCAGATTATGGCCCTGATCCGCCACTTCCACGTAGCGGCAGCCGGGAATCAGAGAGGCGATGTATTTTGAATGCGACGTTTCCACCACGTCCTTGGCGCCGACGATGACCATGGCCGGGCAGTGTAATTGCCTCAGGCCGTCTACGGGCAGGTCCACGTCCTTCACCAAAAGCTTCGCCCTCAGCTTCACATCTTTAAATTTTTCGGACAGTTTATTTAAGGCCACCCCAGCCCCGTATTGCACATAGGATAGGATTCGACTAAAAAGCTTCGTGCCCCGAAACAAGAGATTGCCCGAGTTTAAAACCAGCTTGCTTACATAGCTCGGGTAAAGGGCAGCGAAGGTCATGGCCAGATTGGCGCCGTCAGAAAAGCCGACGATGGAGGTTTTTTCCACGCCCAAGGCGTCCAAGGCCTGTTTCGTGTCCCGGGCCATGAGTCTGAAGCTTAATTGCTCGCCTCGATTGTTACTCCTGCCGTGCGCGCGACTGTCGAGAAAGATCAGTTGAAAATAATGCTTAAAGGTCGCCACCTGATAGCGAAAGAAGCGACTGTTGCCGCCGTTTCCGTGCAAAAATAAAACCGGCTTGCCCTCGCCGATGACGGTATAGAAAATATCCGTCCCGTCGGCCATTGTAAGATATCCGCTCGTCTTCATACTGCGCCTCGATTGCTTATTTTATTAAATGAAAAAGACTTTCGTCTCGATTTCTATTATAGTCTTTGCGCAAAAAAAGAAAAGGCATCTTTCCATAGAAGAAAATTACCTTTTCTTTGATTTCTCTATTGCTTTGTTCTCGCTAAGGGATCAGCTGAAGTCCTTTAGGGAATCGTCCACCAAGACATTTTCCAAGGGGGTCTTGTATTCGGAATCGCTCATGTACTTGCCCAGGGCTTTTCGCACCCGTGTGGTGGAGGCGATGGTGCCCATGCCGGCGATGCAGCCGCCTTCGCAGGCCATGCCTTCCAACAGGTATCCGTCTTTTTTGCCGGCCTTGGCCATTTGCAGCATGCGAATACATTCCTTCAGGGAGTTCGCCCCTTCGATTTTAATATCGCGCTCGGGCTCGATGCGCTCAGCCACTTCCTTTACAGCCGCGGCGACGCCGCCTGCCATGGCATAGCCACGGCCCGAGGAGGAGGATTCTTCCTCTTCTTTTACCTCTTCGATTTCGGAAGGCTCGATGTCTTTGGCGACAAACATGCCCATGAGCTCTTCAAAGGTAATGACGAAGTCCACGTACTCCTTGACTTCACTTGAAATGGCTTCCACCTTTTTCGACGTACAGGGGCCGACGAAGCAGACCAAGGCGTCGGGATCCTTGCGCTTAATGTGCTCTGCCGTATAACGCATGGGGCTGCCCGAGTCGGAGACGTAGTCCTTCAGCTCGGGAAACCGATATTGAATCAGGAGGGTCCAGGAGTGGCAGCAGCTGGTACCCATAAAGGGGATTTTTTCCGGCACGCGGTCCAAATATTCCTTGGCCTCGTGGAGGGTGGTGTAGTCGGCACCGAGTCCCACTTCCACCATGTCTTCAAAGCCCAGCTCTTTTACGGCGGCGCGAATTTGCTCCGGCGTGGTGCTTGCGCCGAATTGGCCGATGTAGCTGGGAGCGGGAATGGCGTAGATGCGCTTGTTCTTTTCCTTCAGGGCCTTGACCAGCTGATAGATCATGGTCTTGTCCCCGATGGCACCCCAAGGGCATTGAACCACACAGCGGCCGCAGCCGACGCACTTGTCGTGATCGATAATGGCCCGGTTTCTTTCGTCACTGCCGATGGCATCGACGCCGCAGACCGAGGCGCAGGGCCGATCGTATTCCACAATGGCGTGGTAGGGGCAGGTCCTTTTGCAGCGGCCGCACTTCACGCACTTTTCCTGATCGATGACGGCGCCGTTTTTCCCGATGGATACGGCGTTGACCGGGCAGACATTGGTGCAGGGATGGGCCATGCACTTGCGGCAGTTGTCCGTCACGAAAAGCGCGCGGGTGGGGCAGGATTCGCAGGCGAACTTAATGACGTCCACCAAAGGCGTCTCAAAAATGCTGGTGGACACGTCGACATCGTCGAAACCCTCGGTCACTTTTATGTACTCGTCGTAATCACGCAAGTTCATACCCATGGCCAGGCGAATCATTTCCTCGACGATGGCGCGCTTTCTAAATAAATCCTCACGATCTTCCGGGGACGTGCCGGGATACAGGCGGTAGCCCACGGTTTCCAATTCATGCAGCGGTGTATCCGCATATGCCATCTTCGCCACTTCGGCAAACACCCGACGGCGAAGACTCATTATACTGGCGTAACTCTCTTTCACGTTTCCTCCTATTATTCTGATAATTTGCCGGCGCGGGACAAAATCATTTCCGAAATAACTTGGGGCTTGGCGGATGTGATCAATTCGCCGTCGATTTCAACGACGGGCACATGATCTAAGCCCTTTTCCTTGCAGACGTTTAAACAATTCAGGTGAACAATCTCCAAGCCGCCATCGCGAAAATAGCGCTTTTGAAGATTTTCCAAGGCGTCGAGCATGGCGCTCGAGCCCATCATCGTACAGCGGGAACCGACACAGACTTTGACTATCATAGACTCTCCTTCTGTTTTCCTACTGAGGGCTCTTGTTGACGATGGAGCGAAAGGCCGCATTTCTGTCCAGAGCTTCGTAGACGGGCAAGCTGATCAAGGTGCAGATGATCACTTCGCTGGCCGCTACGGACAGGCTCATGGTCAAAAATCCGACGAAACCGCCGCCGAAAGCGAGAACTAACTCAAAACCGATAATCCACGAGAATAGGGCGGGCATCAAACTTGCCACCCACTTCTTGTGGAGCTTACACATAAAATACAAGCTGATCGCCGTGTGGAATGTGCCGAAAAACAAATCGTACAGACCCAGGGGCGAGCTTATATTCGAAAGGAAGACGCCGAGGACGATGCCCGGCGCGAAGGCGGGATTGTAAAAGGCCAGAAGGTTCATAATTTCCGACACGCGGAATTGAACGGGGCCGTATGAAATAGGTGCGAAGACCACGGTGAGGGCGTAGTAAACCGCCGCCAATACCGCCGTCGTCGCGATCCAATGGGTGCTGATTTTATTCTTCATAGTTTTTTCCTTCTTCTACTACTCGATTGCTGTGGGCCAATCGGGACGCCGCCGCGGCGGCGATGGCAGCGACCATGTCGTCACTGAAGGTGGTGACCTCTTTGCCCTTCATCTTGTCTAATTTGTCGATAATGCCGATTTTCTTTTTGTCCAAAAAGCCGAAATTCGTCAGGCCGATGGAGCCGTAAATATTGACGATGGAAAGGCTCATCACCTCGTCGATGCCGTAAAGGCCTTCGTCGTTTGCAATAATGGACTGAATGGGCTCGTCGAAAAGTTTTTGATCCACGGCCTTGTCGATGGCCAGCGCTGTCAAGACGGCGTGAATGGTTTCTCTCTTTCTAAGCACCGCCAGCACGTTTTCTTCGCACATCTCCATGGTAATGGGGGCGTACTCGCTCTGCAGCCGGTAGACGATTTCAGCAATATCGGAAATCTCCACACCTTTTTTCTTCAGCGCCTCGATGGTGATTTCATAAAGGCGCTCCATATCGTATTTATACATAATAACCTCTTTCTAATTCTCTAACCTCTTTCTGTTTTTATTTTCGCCTGTTGTCCCTTCTGCGGCGATACTTCGCCGGGCCCAGAGCCGCCGTCAGCGTGGCCAGCGCCTGAGGCAATAGGGCGCAGACGGCATAGACCGCCGGAGTCTGCTTCAGACACATAAGACTCACTGCCGCCATTTGGGGCAGCATGGTGACATCGGCGGGAAAGCGCCACAGGGAGCGAAAGGCGCCCCGCACAAAGCCTTCGTTGCCGCCGCCGTAATAGGCGATGGCGAGGAAAAGCCCCCAAATCAAGGCGGGCAAGAGCAATATCAAAAGCCCGTCGGTGAAGCCCTTCACATTCATGAATTTCCCCATGAAAAGATAGGCCGCAATCGTAAAGATGACGGGAATCAGCCGCAGGGCAAAGTGCTCGTACACCACGCCTTCCACGGCAGAGGACAGGTGCAGATAAATGAGAAGGACGGAGAAGATCAGGATAAGAAATAACTGACCTAGGACGAAGATGAGCAAATTATTGCGCATTGGTGGCCCCCTGACTGTCCAGGATGCCCTTCAAACCGTCGGTAAAGGCGGTGGTGCCATCGGCAAAGATCCAATAGGCCTCTACGCCGTCCAGACTGTCCACCAGGGCGCGCCCCTTTTCATAGGGCATACAAAAGACCGTGGTGGAAAGAAAATCCGCATAGCCGCTGTCCTTGGTCACGATGGTGACGGAGCGTGCATGATCCGCCGGCATGAGTGTGTCGGGATCAATGAGGTGGTGATAGTGCTTTCCGTCGACGATGTAATAGCGTTGATAGTCGCCGCTGGTCACCACGGACATGTCGTTAATGTAGAGAATGTCTTTCATATTATCGTCCGCCGTGCCGTCGCCGGTAATGGCTTCGGGATCCTGCAGGCCGATGCCGAAGGCATCCCGGTCCGCTTCCGGCGCGGAGCCGATAATTTTTACATTGCCGCCGGCGCTGATGAGGGCCGTCTTCACGCCCGATGCGCGAAGCTCTTCGCCAATGAGCTCCGTGGCATAGCCCTTGGCCACGGCGCCGACGTCGATTTTCAGCTTGGGATCTTTGATTTCCACGGAATGATCTTCGTCGTTCAGGACGATGTCGTCGATATTCGTGTGCTTGTTCGCTTCCTCGAGCTCTTCCATGGGGGGAAGCTTCGCATCGGGAAGGCCTTCCTTCAAGACCGTATCGTCGGGCTTACGATCCACCTCAGGGACCACCTCATAGGCGTCCCGATAATCTTGCCAAATGGAGGTGGCGGCACCGAAGGCGATGTTTGTTTCGCCGTATTTTTTATATTCTTCCTTGGAAAAGCGCAGCAGGTCGTATAATTCTTCGTCCACGACGACCTTGCCCTTGCCCGCCTGATCGTTCACGGCCTTCACATTGACCAGGCCGTCGTAATTTTTAAAGCCGCTGTAGAGGCGGTCCAATTCCTGATACCGCTCGTGAATTTTTTCAAAGGTTTCATTGGCTGTCTTTTCATCGGGGGCATAGACAATGGCGCTGACCACCGTATCAAAGGTATCGTAAAAGGTGGTTTGAAAGCGGGAGGTTTCGGCCGCTTCGCCGGCCTGCGCCTCTGTGTTATTGCTCGGCTTATTTTCTGCCTTATTCTTTTGCCCGCAGCCCGATAAGAGGAGCAGGGCCGCCATCCATAGGGCCAGTAATTTTTTCATATATCCTTCTCCCTCGCCGCTTAAAATCCGACGAAACATAGAAAAAGAACGGGGAATCCGTCCTTTAAATTCGAAATAAACGATTCAAAACCCTAGCCACTCGAATCATCCGGTCGAATGGAATGGGTGTTCTCTTCTTATTCTATAAAATCACACCTTTTTTGACAAGTCCCTCCCCAAAATACATTGCAAAGCCACATCACTTTTTTATTTATCTTTTTTGCTCTTTTGGCCGACGAGACCGTCCCCGTGATATAATTTTTATATCAAAACACAAGGTGGCTTGCTATGAATTTCTTATCTCAACGGTTAAATATTTTTAAGGATGTGGATCGAGAAATCGTCGAAGGTCTCTCCGATCAAATGGTAAAAATAAATACCGAAACCAATTCCCTGCTCTTTCGGGAAGGCGATGTAATGGATTCGGTTTATTTGATACAAAGCGGCCAATACGCCCTGTTTAAGCTGTTTGCCTCCGGCGATCAACGGGTCATCTTTACACTGGGCCCCGGCGAAATTTTAAACTACCCCGAGCCCCGGCCTCGGCCGATTTCCATCGGATGCCGCGTTATCTGCGGAGGCATCATTTATAAATTGGAACAAAAGGCATTGTCTCTGGCCATGAAAAAAGATCCCGTCCTCGCACTGAATACCATCGACCTTTATAATCTGCGCATGCGCCGGTTGTATCGCCAGCTTAAAAACTCATCGGGCTTCGTGCGACTGGATAAGCGCATTGCCGCCAAATTGTGGAAGCTTTCGAAGGATTACCCCGCCCCTCATCCCGAAGGCGTCGCCATCGACTTAAAAATCACCATGACCCTTCTCGCCGAGTTAATCGGCGCAAGCCGCGAAAGCGTCTCGCGGAGCATCAAACCTTTGCTGGATCAGCGACTTGTTATCCAGGAAAAAGGATACTTTATCGTGCCCGATCGCCGGCGCTTGGAGGAATATTTTAAAAGTAACGATTAATTTTTCACTTTGTGACTTTTCTCACGGAATAAAAACTGACATCCCTCTACTATAGAAGTGGAAGGATGTTTTTTTGTGTCGTTTTGATTGTTTATTCACGAACCGGCATAGGAAGGAGTCATTATGGGATATAAATTCAGTCTGCCTTCTTTAAACGCACTGCTAAAGGAGCTGTCAAAAGACTATTTGATCTTTGCCCCGAAGCGCTTTGAAGGCCAAGCCCCCTATTCGGATCTCGACAGTATCCGTTACGGAGAAATCGAGGGCATCGAAGAGGCGGAGCTCGAGAAAAAAAGTCACTATTCGATGAAAGAAGTCTTCTACCCCATCAGCGAGACGCTGTTCTATTTTACGGAAAACACCGTCACGGAGTCGGAACCGCAATTCGACAAAGAGGCTCTGGTGTTTTTACGTTCATGCGACTTACATAGCGTCAAGCGCTTGGATGCCATTTATCTCGAAAACAAATTCGCCGATCCTTATTACAAGCGGCTCCGAGAAAAGATGAAATTTGTCTTAATCGGTTGCCCCACAGCCTACGACAATTGTTTCTGCGTGGATATGGAAACCAACAAAAGCGATAATTACGCAGCCTCCATCGATCGCGACGGCGATTTCTTTTACATGGACGTTCAGGACTCGGCCCTCGACGAGATTTTTGAGCGCCACAGCGAAGAAAATCTCCCCGTGGAACCCCGCTACGTCACCGAAACGCCGACTCGCGTCAAATTAAGCGATGCCATTGATCCGCACAAAGTGATGACAAGCAAGTTTTGGGATCAGTACGACAAGCGTTGCATCGCCTGCGGCCGCTGCAATTTCGTCTGTCCCACCTGCACCTGCTTTACCATGCAAGATCTGTTCTATCAGGATAACGGACGTGCCGGCGAAAGGCGCCGCGTACATGCCTCCTGTATGGTGGACGGCTTTACCGATGTGGCAGGCGGCGGGAAATACCGTGATAAACACGGCCAACGTATGCGTTTCAAAACATTGCATAAGGTCTATGATTTCAAAAAGCGATTCGGCTTCCACATGTGCACCGGCTGCGGCCGCTGCGACGATGTCTGTCCGGAGTACATTTCCTTTTCCACCATGGTGACGGAAGTTGCCTCCATGACAAAAGATAAGGAGGATGAAAATGCGTAACGAATACCTCCCCTTCCCCTCAAAGATTGTAGATATTATCGAGCACACGGCCGTGGAGCACACCTTCTGCGTCGAATACACCGGCGACGTGCGCCCGGGTCAATTCTTCGAAGTGTCCATTCCCCGCGTCGGCGAAGCGCCGATTTCCGTTTCGGGCATCGGCGAAGATACCATCGACCTCACGATCCGCAAAGTGGGCAAGGTAACCGATGAAATCTTCGATCTCCTTCACAGCGATCGATTGTTTCTGCGCGGCCCCTACGGCAACGGCTTCGATGTGGAGCTTTACAAGGGCAAGGAGCTTCTCGTCGTCGCCGGCGGTACCGGGCTCAGTCCCGTGCGCGGCGTGGTGGATTATTTTGCCAATCATCCGGATGAATGCAAGCACATCTCCCTCGTCGCCGGGTTTAAGTCCCCTGCCGATGTGTTGTTTTTGGCCGACCAAATCCGCTGGCGCGAAACCGTCAATCTTATTCTCACCGTCGATGCCTTGGACTGCGACCCCGGCGACATGACCTGCGAAATCGGTCTGGTGACCGAACATTTACCCAGTTTGAAAATCGACAATTACGAGGAAGCCGCAGCCATCGTCGTCGGTCCGCCGATGATGATGCACTTTACCTGCCTGCAACTGCTGGAGCTCGGCTTTAAGGAAGAAAATATCTGGATCAGCCAAGAGAGAAAGATGTGTTGCGGGATCGGAAAATGCGGTCACTGCAAAATAAATGAAAGTTACGTCTGCACCGATGGCCCGGTTTATAATTACACCGTGGGCCGCCATATGTTCGATTAAGGGGGCTATGATGAGTCACGATTACAACGCTCTAAAAATGCGTAAAAATGCCTTCCGCGTTACGAAACGGCGCGGAATTACCGCCATCCGAATTCGCGTACCCGGCGGCCACATTACGGGCGAGCTGCTGGGCCAAGTTCAATACATCGCCGATACCTTCGGCAACGGCGAAGTCCACATCACCTCTCGGCAAGGTTTTGAGATTTTAGGCATTCCATTCGAAAAAATGGATGAAGTCAATAAAGCCGTGCAGCCCTTAATCGATAAGCTGGATATTAACCAAGAGGTCCGGGACGAGGGCTACACTTCTTCGGGCACGCGAAACATCTCCGCCTGTATCGGCAACCGCGTCTGCCCCTATGCCTGCTACGAAACCACCGGTTTTGCCACGCGCATTGAAAAAGCCATTTTCCCACACGATCTTCACTTTAAGATCGCCCTTACCGGCTGTCCCAACGACTGCGCCAAGGTTCGTATGCACGACTTCGGCATTATGGGCATGACAGAGCCGCAGCTCGATAAGGATCGCTGCGTCGGCTGCGGCGCCTGCGAAAAGTATTGCCGCAACAAAAGCGTACAGGCCATTAAAATGGTCAACGGCAAACCGGAGCGGGATCCCGATAAATGCATCGGATGCGGCGTCTGCGTCGTCTATTGTCCCATGCGCGCCTGGACTCGCTCGAAGGAAAAATATTATAAGCTCACCCTACTCGGTCGCACGGGCAAGCGCAACCCGCGCCTCGGCGAAGATTTCATTAAGTGGGCCGACGAGGATTCCATCATTAAAATCATTAAAAACACCTACAGCTATGTTGAAAAATACATCGATCCCAATGCGCCGGCGCGAAAGGAACACATCGGCTACATCGTGGACCGCACCGGCTTTAATGTCTTTAAAGACTGGGTCATGGAAGGCGTCAACCTTCCCGACAAGGCCATCGTCTACACGCCCATGTATTGGAGCGGCGTTCACTACGACAAGACCCACACCGGCCGTATTTAGGGGGGATCTATGTTTCAGGAAGATATTAAAAAATGGGCGGAGGCCTCGAGAGGTAAAGTAAATTTATTGAACTCCAATCCGGTGGGGTATTTTATCGCTTCCATGCTCGCCGGCTTTTATGTCGGTTTCGCCATTTGCCTCATCTTTACCATCCAAACCCTTATTCCCGGCGCACCTACCAAGGTGATTATGGGCTTTTGTTTTTCCATCGCCCTGACCCTCGTCGTCATCGCCGGCGCCGAGCTTTTCACGGGAAATAATATGGTGATGACCGTCGGGCTGAGCCAAAAAACAATTCCCCTTTCCGGCGCTATCAAGCTTTGGACTGTCTGCTGGATCGGAAATCTTGCCGGCTCTATCCTTTGCGGGGCGCTCTTTGTGGGAGGCGGCTTTACCGCAGGGGATGCGGCGGAGGTCTTTACGAAGGCGGCCCTGGCTAAAACCGAGCTCGCTTTTCTTCCCCTGGTCTTTCGAGGCATACTATGCAACATTCTCGTATGCCTCGCCGTATGGGGATCCGGGCGTATCGCCGACGGCGGCGGGAAAATCCTCTATATTACCCTCTGTCTCGCCACCTTTGTTATCATCGGCTTCGAGCACAGCATTGCCAATATGACGCTTTTCTCCATCGGTCTACTGGCGAAATCCACCGTTCCCCTCACCCTTGCAGGCGCTGTTCATAATCTCGTCGCCGTAACCTTGGGCAATATGATCGGCGGCATCTGCTTTGTCGGTCTGCCTTACGTTCTGATAGCGAAAGAATAAAGCAAAGAACCTCCGAAGGACTCGGAGGTTTTTTCATGTAAAAAAGCCGAGAAGGCAAAAACCTCCTCGGCTTTATGATTATTTGACGATGTGTTTTGGTTTTTACCATCCGCCGCTGGCGCCGCCGCCGCCGGAGGATCCGCCGCCGCCGAAGTTGCCTCCGCCAAAGCCGCCACCTCCGCCGCCGAAACCTCCGCCGAAGCCGCCGCCGAAGGGGAAAAAGATCGGGCCGCGATAGCCGCCTCTTCCTCCGCCTCCGCGGCGATTATTTCGCCGACCGAAAATCAGCACGATGAGGATGATGATAATCGCCAGGCGAATCACATCCGCCAACTCGGCTGCCTCGCTTTCAGAGGCTACGCCTTCGGTGATGGCGTCTTTGCCGTCGACGGTAACTTGGTATTCTTCTTCCACTTTCGAAAGAATTTCCCCAAAGGCCACGCGGATGCCCGCCTCGTAATCGCCGTCTTTAAAATAGGGCACCATGTCGTCTAAAATATTTTTCGCCACCATGTCGGGAATGGCACCTTCCAAACCGTAGCCCACTTCGATTCGAAACTTCTTGTCTTCCATGGCGATGAGGAGCAGGACGCCGTTGTCCTTTCCCTTGGTGCCGATGTCCCATTTGTCGAAAATATTGACCGCCGTCTCTTCGACGGTTTCATCCTCGGGCAAGTGATCTAAGACGCAGACCACCACCTGGGCTCCCGTTTGCTCGAAGAGGGACTCGTTTGTCCTGATGATGTCGCTTTTCGCCTCATCGCTCAATCCCCCCGCCTCGTCGTAGACGTAAAAATCCCTCCCGGCATCGGGTACGTTGGAGGCAAAGACGGGCAGTGACAAAAAGCACAGGGCCAATGTCAGTAGAAACAGGCGCTTTTTCATGGCTCCGACCTAAAATTTAACCTCGGGAGCTTTTTCGGCACCTGCTGCCGCTTGGAAGTACTCTCTTTGACTAAAGCCCAGCATCTTCGCCACGAGATTGGTGGGGAAGCGTTTCACGGATTTGTTGAAATCCGCCACGGCTTCGTTGTAGCGCTTGCGTTCCACGGCGATGCGGTTTTCCGTGCCGGCCAGTTCCGCTTGCAAATTGGCAAAGTTGCTGTCGGCTTTAAGCTCGGGATAGGCTTCGGCCACCACATTGATGTTTTTCACCGCTTGATCCAATTGATCGTTGGCCTCGGCGTATTCCTTGGGAGTGGAGGCCGACTTGACGGCGCTCCGCGCTTCGGTGACTTTCGTGAACACTTCTTCTTCGTGTTTGGCGTAACCTTTCACCGTTTCCACTAAATTGGGAATCAGATCCGCCCGGCGCTGCATGGTGTTTTCCACTTGGGCCCAGGCTTGATTCACGTCTTCATCTTTTACTTGCAATTTGTTGTACGTGGATCCGAAAATGCCGGCAATAATCAGCACAATCGCCAGTACGGGAATTAATTTTTTCATCGGTTCTCCTTTGCTCGAATGGTTGTAATCTTCAACGTTTCCATGGATGCGTCCAGCATGGCTTCAATATCCAAGTTCGCCTCCGACGCTTCCATCTCTTCCACCGTGGGGCGAAGGCTCGGGTGCTTCGGCAAAAAGACGGTGCAGCAGTCTTCGTAGGGCTGGATCGATGTTTCGTAGGTTTCGATTTTTTCCGCCCAGCGAATAATGTCCACCTTGTCCATGCCGATGAGGGGACGGAAGACGATGCGTTCCGCCACGTCGTTCATGACCGTGAGGCCGTCGATGGTCTGACTCGCCACCTGACCCAGGTTCTCCCCGGTGATGACGCTCTTGTAGCCGTATTTGTCCGCCAGTCGATTGGCGATGCGCATCATAAAGCGGCGGGAAAGCACGGTCATTTCCTCCGGCGGGCAGTGCTTGTTCAGTTCCTTTTGAATGGGCAAGAGATTCACGCTGTAGACGTTCACCTTAATTAGGTAGCGGGCGAGAATTTTTGCCAGATTCATGACCTTTTCCTCAGCCTGAGGCGAGGTAAAGGGATAGGAGTGGAAATGCAGCGCGTCCACCTGCACGCCTCGCTTCGCCATTAAAAAGCCCGCCACCGGCGAATCGATGCCGCCACTTAAAAGGAGCAGGCCCTTGCCGTTGGTCCCCAAGGGCAGGCCGCCGTATGTGGGAATCTTTTTGTGATACAGATACATTTCGTTTTTAACATCCACATAGAGATAAAAGTCCGGCTCGTGGACGTCCACCGCCAGGCGATCTGCGAAGTGATCCAGGATGACGCCGCCGAGATCCATATTGATCTCTTGGGAGTTTTTGAAAAAGGCCTTGTCGCTTCTTTTTGCCACGACCTTAAAGGTCTTATACTCCGGCTGCTCCTTCAGAAGCCGGTCGATATAGTTCACCGTCTCTTCCTTCAGTCGGTCCCAGTCCTTTTCAAAGGCCCAGCTCGGGGAAATATACACGATGCCGAAGACGAAGCGCAGACGGTTAATGGCCGTCTCTTCCACCGCCGGATCGATTTCCACCTGGATTTTCCCCATTTCCGACTCAATGGCTTTATACCCGACATCGGATAAGCTACTCTCGATGTTTTGGATGATTCTGCGAATAAAGTAACGGCGATTGGCGCCCTTCAGCACCACCTCGCCCAGACTTAAGCTTAATATACGCTTCATTCTACCTCCTTATAATGGAACGCACGGTGTCCACCGCGTCCTTCAGCTCGCGAATAAAAATATCGATCTCTTCCGTCGTGGTCTCGCGGCTGAGACAAATGCGTATGGTCCCCTCGGCGAAATTATCCGACAAACCCAGAGCCGTTAGGATGGGATTTTTTCCCGTGCGATGGCTGGAGCAGGCGCTGGATGTGGAAATGTAGATTTCCTTTTCCTCCAGCATGTGCAGAAGCACCTCGCCCCTTGTGTCTGCAATACTGACATTTAAAATATAAGGGCTCGCCGGGGCGTGGCTGTTGATGGAAATGGCGTCTATGCTCTCGATACCCGCCCTTAAATGAGCCATGCGGGCCTCGGCAGCGTCGAGGGCGATGCCCTCTTCCTTCAGCGCGTCGAAGGCGGCGCCCAGGCCGTAAATTCCCGGAATGTTTTCCGTGCCGCTGCGCATGCCCATTTCCTGTCCGCCGCCGTAAATAAAGGGCTTCACGGATTTTTTCACCAGCAGCCCGCCGATGCCCTTGGGCCCGTGAAACTTGTGACCGCTGAAGGAATAAGTGTCGCAGCCCATGGCGTCGAAGTCCACGGGAAGTTTCCCCACGGCCTGCACCCCGTCCATGTGGACCTTCACCGTCGGGTAGGCCGCCTTGATCTTCGGAATCCATTCTTCCACGGGATTGATGCTCCCGAGCTCGTTGTTCACGTGAAAGAGGCTCACCAGCACCGTGTCCTCGTCGATGGCATCCATGAGTGCGTCAAAGGGAATGTGGCCCGTTTCGTCGATGGCCACTTGGCGCAGCTCCATCTCCGACGCCTTTAAGACATTTAAAATGGATGGGTGCTCGATATTGGTGGTCACCACATTCTTGCCGCTTTTATTTTGGATGGCGGAGCGCAAAGCCGTGTTGTTGGACTCCGTGCCGCCGGAGGTGAAGTACAGCTCGCCGCTTCGGCAATTAAAATAGTCCTTAATGCTTTCGCGGATGGCTTCCTTTTTCTTGCTCACGTCGTAGCCGAATTGATGCAGGCTGGACGGATTGGAAAAATCTTCCCTTAACGCCACGGTCATGGCGTCGATCACCGATTGCCTCGGCCGCGTCGTAGCGCAGTTATCTAAGTAAATCATTTGAACCTCCTCGTCCTGTGGTATACTTGCCCCAGGAGGAAATCATGGCTTATTTCTTACAAATTTATTGTTCTCATTACGGTCCCAAGGCGCGGCCCGTGGCCTACGGGCTTCTGGGAGACGGTGTATTAATCGGCACGGAATCGGCCGATCCCCTCGTCGATTGGTTCCTTCCCTTAAACCGCGCACTGGAATCTTTACCTATACAGAATACCCTATATCTCTTTCACGGGCAATTTGAAACGCGCATCCTTTGGCCTTTTTTAACAAAAAAAGCTCGGGAGCGCCTGGAAGAGGCGGTAGATCTTTTCGACGAAATCAAAAAGCGAACCGCCCTCGCCCCCCTCTCGTCCTATCAAATGGCTTCTATCGCAAAGGACGCGGGCTACCTGAAGGACGTCATCGTCGGCGACAGCTTTTCGGAATTTTTCAAGGACGCTACCCCTGAGGAGGTCGCCACTCAAATCGAAAGCAATCTCCGCGCCATGGCCGCCGTTCATACGTATTACGAGGCCCTGAGGCGACAAATGCGCCGAGGGGAGCTGGAGATCCAAGGCGTTACCCTCCGCCCATTTCAAATCGCGGGAAAAAGCACAGGATCCATCGACCGCTACGTCCAATACGACGATCTCCTATACACGGAAGAGAGCGGCCACTTTACCTTCGACGGCCCGGCGACCCTTCTCCCCTATGACGACAAGCGCAAGGCCCTGGTTCTCGAAACCGATGCGCCCATCGAGCAAAGCGTCGAGGCGCCGGAAGGCTTTTTGATATTTGCCCTGGAAGATACCGTCTACTACGACACCATCTTTTCTCTCATCCATTGGCTGCGAGACAAGGGAGAGTAATCCATATAGTGGGATGCCCGCGTAACGGGCATTTTTTATTTTCGGCACAAAAAAAGCCGAGCAGAACTCGGCTAATTTGGCAGGAGTAGTAGGATTTGAACCCACGACATTTGGTTTTGGAGACCAACGTTCTACCACTGAACTATACTCCTATAAGAGACGTTACTATAGTAACAGATATGACGTGCCTTTTCAATCCTCCTTTGCGGCGAATGAAAGATGTGATGGTATAAAAAAACTGTAGCCGGCAGCTACAGCCTTCGAGTCTTTACTCAACTGGTGCCCAGAGCCGGAATCGAACCAGCGACACGCAGATTTTCAGTCTGCTGCTCTACCGACTGAGCTATCTGGGCTTATTGGTGGGCCCTCAGGGACTCGAACCCTGGACCTACCGGTTATGAGCCGGGAGCTCTAACCAACTGAGCTAAAGGCCCTCACAATTTGGCGGAGAAGGAGGGATTTGAACCCTCGCGCCCCGTGAAGGACCTACTCCCTTAGCAGGGGAGCCTCTTCAGCCACTTGAGTACTTCTCCTTATTGG
>QWCE01001144.1_pt1 | contig 42878 bp, 45 predicted proteins | sample 1972531 | NCBI WGS metagenome assembly QWCE01 (sample SAMN09866716, study PRJNA288562) | Human gut metagenome isolate term4_stool, whole genome shotgun sequencing... | reverse complement strand
TCGCTTATTATAAGGAGCATTAGTGTCTGCTGCGTGCGAGTCGTAATGCGAATGTGCCTGCTGCAACATGACACCACCCAAAAGCCGGGTTCACAACCTTCAACATGCGCGTCCGCCTTCACTTACGCTGTGCAAGGGTGATGGTTTACTCTTGCCCGTTCCAGCAGTAAGTACACAACCGGTCAGCAGGAATTCCGACAGAATCCAACATATCATCAAGACGGTTGTAACGAAGAGTCGTAAAGTTCAATTCCTTGCGGATCTCCTCAACCATCTGATCGTACTTTGGAGATTCCGGATCGGTGTACTGCTGCAATACTTCCTCAGATACCTCTTCGGTGCCCTCTAAACGTGCAATGACACGACGGGTGATCAGATCCATCTCGGAAGAGGAACGGGAGAAGTTTAAGTATTTACATCCGTATACAAGAGGTGGGCAGGCAGGACGAATATGTACTTCCTTTGCACCGCTCTGGTATAAGAATTCCGTTGTCTCGCGTAACTGGGTACCACGCACGATAGAGTCATCGATTAAGAGAAGGCTCTTATCTTTGATAAGGTCATGTACGGCGATCAGTTTCATCTTTGCGATCAGGTTACGTTTACTCTGGATCGTTGGCATGAAGGAACGTGGCCAGGTTGGGGTATATTTGATAAATGGTCTTGAAAATGGAATACCGGATGCATTGGAATAACCAACAGCATGTGCGGTTCCGGAATCCGGAACACCGGCAACAATATCCGGTTTGACGTTATCACGTTTTGCAAGGGCAGCACCACAGTTGTAGCGCATCTGCTCTACACTGATTCCTTCATAAGAGCTGGATGGATAGCCATAGTATACCCAAAGGAAAGTACAGATCTTCATTTTGTCACCAGGAGCCACCAAGGTCTTAACACCGTCCTGTGTGACAATGTCAATCTCGCCCGGTCCTAATTCTTTGAAGTCCTGATAACCGAGATTGCGGTATGCAAAGTCTTCAAATGTCAGGCAGTAGGCACCTTCCTTCTTGCCAATGACAACCGGAGTACGTCCGTATTTATCCCGTGCAGCATAGATTCCTTTTGGAGTCATGACCATTATAGTGAGAGAACCGTCAATCAATTCTAAGGCATAGTGAATACCGTCGATGATATTTTCCTTCTGGTTGATGATTGCGGCAACTAATTCAGTTGGATTGATATCTCCGCCGCTCATTTCCAGAAAATGAGAATTGCCATTGGAGAAAATAGAGTTCACAATCTCTTCGGTGTTATTGATCTTACTAACTGTAGTGATTGCATAAGTTCCATGATGGGAACGAACGATCAAAGGCTGTGGCTCATAATCTGAAATACAGCCGATTCCCATGTAACCTTTCATCTCCTGCACATCTTTGTCAAATTTGGTACGGAATGGGGCATTCTCGATATTGTGAATGGAACGATCGAAACCATTTTCACCATATACTGCAAGTCCGCCTCTTCTTGTTCCCAAATGCGAATGATAATCCGTTCCAAAAAACAGATCAAACATGCAATCTTCTTTTGAAACAACTCCAAAAAATCCACCCATCACGTAATCTCCTTATCTTTCATAATTATATAACTGCGAACCTTATCAAAATGAAATGTTAGTATAACAAATATCATAGGATAGATGGTTACGCAAATCTTGTAAAATATCCTATTGAAGTATAACAAGATGTGAATGATGGTGCAATACCTAAATTGTATCAAAAAAGGGAAGCTGCGGAGAGGGATAAGGTTTCAATGCGCAAATAAAGGTTAGACTATACTAACTATAAACGAGAAATCAAAAAATAAATGTTGACATATTATAATAAAAATGCTATTCTAAATTAACTCTTTGCACTGCATACAAATCTACAGTACAAACTGAGCAGACCATTGGCATATGCCAAGGGAGTCGGGCCTTGAAGGCAGTGGAATTCTTTACATCCACGGGACAGTAGTTGCTAATACTGATTCGTGGGTGTTTTTTAATACCTGGAAGTGCAGGAACCTGTTAATAACAACAGATTGCCTGGCTTATCTTATCGGAATCCCCACATATTAAGAATGAGTGCCATAGAGCTATCTTACTTTAATTATGAAAATCTGTGACAGACACAGGTCGAAGCTGGTAGGAAAGAGAGGATGGTAAGTATGGAAGACAACAAGACATGGAGTAACAAGGATACGGAGGCTACATTTCAACAAGTAGTGAATCGGGTGTCGGTAGTTACAATTCTGGCAAATGCGGTTTTGTCAGTTTTTAAGCTGATGGCAGGTGTGATCGCACATTCCAATGCGATGATCAGTGATGCGGTACATTCGGCATCGGATGTATTTAGTACAGTCATTGTGATCATTGGAGTGAAACTGGCATCGAGAGAGTCGGATAAGGAACATCCATATGGACATGAGCGTTTGGAGTGCGTGGCTGCTATTGTGTTAGCAATGGTACTGCTCTTTACCGGATTAGAGATCGGACTGCAGGCAATGCGGGCAATCGTCAAGGGTAATTACAGCAATCTGGAAGTACCGGGTATGTTGGCATTGATTGCAGCGATTATCTCAATTGTAGTGAAAGAGGTTATGTACTGGTATACCCGGCATTATGCAAAGAAGATTGATTCGAGTGCGTTGATGGCAGATGCATGGCATCACCGTTCGGATGCGTTGTCATCCGTTGGAGCTTTGATTGGTATTGGCGGAGCTATGCTTGGCTTCCCAATCATGGATTCCATTGCCAGTCTGGTCATCTTTATATTTATTGTGAAAGCAGCATATGATATTTTCAAGGATGCAGTGGATAAGATGGTGGATCATTCCTGCGATGAAGCGATGGAGCATGCAATTTATGAATCGGTTCTGGCACATTCGGAAGTGTTAGGAATTGACCTGTTGCAAACCCGTATCTTTGGCAATAAAATCTATGTAGATGTAGAGATTCGGGTAAATGCGTCCTACACATTACAGCATGCACATGAGATTGCAGAGGAAGTGCATGACAAGATTGAGAAAGATTTTCCGAAGGTTAAACATATTATGGTGCATGTGAATCCGGCATAGTATGCAGGAAAGATGTGGGAATTCGTCTAATAGAAGCAATCAGAACAATGTTTTACCGGATGATTTTGTACAATGATACAAAATGATGATACAAAACATATGGGATCTGCTTGCACAATATAGAAAAATCAGATACAATGGTGGGCAGGCAGAATGGGCTTTGATAAGAGAGAATGATCTGCCGCGTGAACTGGGGGCACCACTTTTCATGAATCATAACAGGCGCCGGACCATACAGAACGTGTATGGTTCGGTGCTTTTTTCTTTTTTTGAAAAGTTGTCCGATAGAGCCAAAATGCTTCGTGAAAGATGAGTATCTTGCGGAGAAAAAGGAATAAAGGAGATTATATATGGTAAAGATGAACGGAAAAGAAAAGGATATTGCCGGGCTGAATCTGTTGGAATATCTGGAAGAAACGGGCTATCGACCAGAGAGGGTTGTGGTCGAGCGGAATCTGGAGATTCTTGCAAGAGAAGATTTGGGCAATATCACTATTCAGGATGAAGATACGATCGAAGTGTTAGAGTTCATGGGTGGGGGTTGAGACATAGAGGAAGAAGCCTCAAACAGAGAATTATCCGTGGAATGACACATGAAAAAAAGAGTATAGCATTTACCGATTGCTAAATTATGTTAAAGACGAAGGAGAACAGAAGATGGAAGATAAATTAGTATTAGGCGGCAAGGAATTCAACAGCCGTTTTATTCTAGGATCAGGAAAATATAATCTGAAACTGATCGAAGCAGCAGTCAAGCAGGGCGGGGCAGAGATCATTACGCTTGCATTACGCCGGGCGAATACACAGGAAAGCGAGAACATATTAGACTACATTCCGGAGGGCGTTACGTTACTTCCGAATACTTCCGGGGCGAGAAATGCAGAAGAAGCTGTTCGGATTGCAAGACTTAGTCAGGCAATGGGATGCGGTAATTTTGTGAAAGTAGAGATCATGCGGGATACAAAGTATCTCTTTCCGGATAATTATGAGACAGTGAGGGCAACAGAGATTCTTGCAAAAGAAGGATTTGTTGTATTACCATATATGAATCCGGACTTAAATGTAGCAAGAGACCTTCAAAATGCCGGTGCTGCAGCCGTTATGCCACTTGCAGCTCCGATTGGAAGCAATAAAGGACTTGCGACCAAAGAGATGATTCAGGTGTTGATTGATGAGATAGATCTGCCAATCATTGTGGATGCAGGAATTGGTAAGCCGTCCCAGGCATGTGAGGCAATGGAGATGGGTGCAGCAGCGGTTATGGCAAATACAGCGATTGCAACAGCGGGAGATGTACCGGAGATGGCGGCAGCATTTAAGTTAGCGATTGAAGCAGGAAGAAAGGCTTACCTTACCGGAATGGGACGTGTGCTTGCCAGAGGTGGTAGTGCATCGGATCCATTGACCGGCTTTTTGCGTTAGGGGGACAGTTTCATGAATGAGGAGAACCAGGTCTATTTTATTGATAGTGATAAGCTGCCGCAGGAGGCATTAGAGAGAAAACATCGGTTAGAGCAGGATGCGTCGTTTCGAACCAACCACATGGAATATATGGAAGGGATGCAGGTGATCGAGTCAGATATCAAAGACAAGGTGTTACGGGCAATGGATGCATTTGATTATGATGCTTATACAGCAATGGATGTAGAGCGGGCATTGTCGCATGAGACGTGTTCGATTGAGGATTTCAAGGCATTGTTATCACCGGCAGCGGCTCCGTTCTTAGAGCGGATGGCAAGAAAGGCAGAGGAGATCACGAAGAATCATTTTGGCAACACAGTCTATATCTTTACGCCGCTTTACATTGCAAATTACTGTCAGAATTACTGTATATACTGCGGTTTTAACTGTTATAACAATATCCGCCGGAAGAAGCTTACCATGGAGGAGACAGAACATGAAATGCAGGTAATCGCAAAAACAGGAATGGAGGAGATTCTGATCCTGACCGGAGAGAGCCGGACATATTCCGATGTTACTTACATTGGAGAGGCAGTAAAGATCGCAAGAAAGTATTTTAAAAATATTGGAATTGAGATCTATCCGGTCAATGTAGAGGAATACAGGTATCTGCATGAATGTGGTGTGGATTATGTAACGGTCTTTCAGGAGACATATAATACGGATAAATATGAGACATTACATCTGATGGGACACAAACGTGTATGGCCGTATCGTTTTGATGCACAGGAGCGGGCACTGATGGGCGGTATGCGTGGTGCAGGATTCTCGGCACTCTTGGGTCTGGATGATTTTCGCAAGGATGCCTTGGCAACGGCGCTGCATGTTTATTACATTAACCGGAAATATCCACATGCGGAATTGTCCCTGAGCTGTCCTCGTCTGCGTCCAATTGTGAATAATGACAAGATCAATCCAAGGGATGTTGGTGAGAAGGAGCTTTGCCAGGTACTTTGTGCGTACCGGATGTTTCTTCCATTTGTCGGTATTACCGTGTCAAGCCGGGAAAGTGCTACCTTCCGGAATGGAATCACGAAAATATGTGCGACAAAGGTCTCTGCAGGGGTATCTACAGGTATAGGAGATCATGAAGAAAAATACGAGGGCAAAGAGGATGCAGATGTTGGAGATGAACAGTTCGAGATCAATGACAACCGTTCTTTTGCTTCTATGTATGAGGATATGGAGAAGGGCGGGTTACAGCCTGTCTTGAATGATTATCTGTATGTCTGATCTGTATGGACATACGATTGTAATTACGAATCGTTCGCTGGTGCAGGGTGATTTTCTGGAGCAGCTTAAAAAAGTCGCACGGCTGCATCCGTATGCTATGATCCTGCGGGAAAAAGACCTGTCGGACGAGGAGTACGAGCGATTGGCAGAACAGGTATTGGCTATTTGTGAGACAGAACAGGTACGTCTTTTTGTGCATTCAAAAACAGAGATTGCGAAGCGGATCGGATGTCGGTGCATTCATATGACGATTCCGGGACTACAGGCTTTGTCAGAGCGGGAGCTGCGTGAATTGCGCGGGTGTTTTACGCAGATCAGTGTATCCTGCCACAGCTTAGAAGATATGCAATATGCCGTTCAGTGTGGAGCAACACAGATTGTGCTTGGTACGATATTCGAGACGGAATGTAAGAAGGGACTGAAAGGAAGCGGCATAGTATTTGTAGAAGAGATATGCAGACAATGCCCGGTTCCGGTCTATGCCATTGGGGGAATGAATGAGAAACGCCTGCCACAGGTGATGGAGGCAGGCGCAGCAGGCGCATGTATGATGTCAGGATTCATGCGGATGGAATGATTATTTCACTCGGATATTTCAGCTTCTGATTAGGAGTTGACTATACATAGTTTCCGCATTAGAATGTGTGTAATTTATGAAGAATGGCAGGAAATACAGATGGATACAACGGAATTATATGGTACAGAGAGAATAAGCAGGATATTATTCAAACTTGCACCACCAGTTATGCTCGCACAGTTAATTCAGGCATTATATAATATTGTAGATAGTTTGTTTGTCGGACGGTATTCGGAATCGGGGCTGACGGCACTTTCGATCATATATCCGATACAGCTTCTTATGATCGCATTAGCGGTTGGAACGGGAGTAGGTATCAATACGGTTATGGCTGCAAAATTAGGGGGAGGTTGTAAGAAGGATGCAGACGAGTACGCAGGAGTGGGAACGCCGCTTGCGGTTGCGTTATGGTTTTTGTTCGCAGTTATCTGTTGGCTGATCATGCCGGCATATGCCAGATTGTCAACCAATTCACAGACGGTAATTGTTGATGTGATTCGTTATGGCAGGATCGTTTGTGTGTTTAGCTTTGGCCTGTTTTTGGAAAGTATATGGACGAAGGTGTTACAGGCAGAGGGCGACATGAAGACACCAATGGTCGCACAGATCTTAGGTGCTGTTACGAATATCATATTAGATCCTATTCTGATCTTTGGCTTGTTCGGAATGCCGGAGATGGGAATTGGCGGTGCTGCTGTAGCAACGGTTGCCGGACAGATTGTGGCAGCAATGATCGTGGGAAGAACCGGTTATAGAAGATCACCGGACAGGGAGGTATATCCGGGACATATTGCAAGAATCTTCCGCATGGGAACACCGAATATACTGATGCAGTCGGCATATACCTTTTATATCTTTGGATTGAATCTGATCCTTTCCGGTTTTTCAGATCAGGCTGTTACAACATTGGGTCTATATTATAAATGGCAGACATTCTTTTTTATTCCACTTGGAGCCATGCAGACCTGTATTGTTCCGGTGATCAGTTTCAATTATGCGGCACATAATATAGAACGTTGTAAGAGAACATTGCGGGATTCAGTTCTATTTGGCGAGATATTGATGGCGTTTGGAACGCTTTGCTTTTTGACAATTCCGGGGCCGATGTTAAGCGTTTTCAGTTCAGATCCGATAGTAATTCAGATTGGAAAGGTGGGATTCCGGTTCATTGGAGTAGGATTTTTGCCTATGGTTACTTCCCTGATCTTTCCGGTATTTTTCCAGGCGGTTGGTTCGAGTCTGAAAAGTTCGTTGCTTACAGTAGTTCGGACAGTGGTGTTGTTTGTGCCATTAGGATTCCTGTTTTCCAGGTTTGGTCTTAACTGGTTCTGGTTGACATTTCCAATTACAGAGGTGATAACCAGCCTGGTAGGGGTAAGATTCTATCGGCAATTTCTGACGAAAGGAAGAGATACGGATGAGGGTACTGCCGGCACTTTATTTTGAGGGAGACTATAATGAATAATCCAATAAAAGATTTAACGAAAAAGGAATGGACACTTTGGATAGGATCTTTATTGATCGTGATCATTTCCAATCTGGTATCGGGCGATGTTGATATTCTGACCCTGGTTGCGGCGTGTATTGGAATCACGTCCCTGATCTTTGCAGCAAAGGGGAATGTATGGGCACAGATATTGATGGTTGTATTCAGCATTTTATATGGGATCATATCATGGAGGTTTTGCTATTGGGGTGAAATGATCACCTATCTTGGAATGACAATGCCAATGGCGATATGGTCGACGATTACTTGGATTAAGAATCCGGCAGAGAACGGCAAAGAGGTCGCGATTCAGAAGTTGAATGGCAGACATATTGTGGGACTTCTGTTCTTTGGAACGATAACGACGGCGGTGTTTTATTATATTCTGTATGTGCTTAAGACGCCGAATATTGTGTTCAGTACCATATCGGTTACGACCAGTTTTCTTGCGGCATCGCTTACAATGCTTCGATCTTCATATTACGCACTTGGCTATGCGTCAAATGATATTGTGTTGATTGTGCTATGGGTGCTGGCTTCCATGGAGAATCCGGCTTATATCCCGGTAGTGGTGAATTTTGTGATCTTCTTCTTTAATGATATGTATGGTTTTGTAAGCTGGAAGAAAAGAGAGCGTGTTTGTAGCATGACAGCGAATTGAGTGGAAAGAAAGGTGAGATAATATGGATTGTGAAGAGATAAGAATAGACATCGGATACCAGATCCGGAGGACAGAGCAGAGAACCGAAGAGCGGTACAGGTAACGTGTAAGGATTCGTAAATTATTTGTGTGGTCTGCTATAACGGAAATCACAGTAGGATGCACCCTCTGCAATCGTTCCGGTTCTTACTAATTCCATGTGCATGATATCGGCAAGAACATAGTCCATCCGGCACAGATAAGCTGCCAGTTCCGGACATCCTTCATCCTGACATAGCTTGCAGATGCCACATTCGTGATAATCGTAACCAAGATCGTATTCATCATTTCCCGGCAGAATGTCAACAACCCAGTCATTTTTATATTTGCGTTTGTGACTATCCTCAGACCATTGCAGTCTTCCGGGCATTCTCTTAGGATCTAAGTAACTATCTGCATCCCCCATCACTTTATGAAACAGCTTAGAGGCACATAATCCATCGCGGAAGATTTCGTAATTTTCCTCAGCAGATCTTCCGGTGCTGCGATTCAATGCAATAAAATAACTTCCCATGATGTATGAACTTAATAATTTGGAGTTGCCGATATCTTTCGCACGTTCTACGATCCGTTCATGTTCTTTTGCGATCTTTTTTGCTATATCTTTAGAGAAACCTCGCCGTTTCAATTCTGCTTTTACAGAACTGTGATAAAATTGATAGATTAATTTGACACCAAATGTATTCTTCATGCTTTGTTTCCTCCTGTATGATAATGAATTCCAAGTTCTGCCTCTAATCCGTGGAGCAGAATATTCATTGCTTCTGTAAATGCAGTCTTCATCTCTGATGTGATTCCATTCTGGCAGGCGTCATTTGCGATTATCTCACATACCATGGAAAATTCTAATGAAGAAAGCATATATATGGTCTTGTATGGTAATTTCTTAGAGGCAATACCGCGTCGATATAATTCCTCGTAATAATTGGATGCAAATTCAGTACAGCGTTCTATGTAAGTAGCACGGAAATGTTCGATATAGGTTCCAGAATCATTTTTCAATAACATATGAAATAGCTTCATGTCTTCCTGTAATAACTCAAATGCCTGTAGGGAGACTCGCGAATATAGAATCTTTATCAAATCTTCATCGGACAGAACCGAGAAATCCATACCCATCATGTTTTCTGTAATGCTCATAAGCTTCTTGCCGCTTGCGTTGAAGATCGCTTCAAACATTTCCTCTTTACCGGAAAAATACTTATAGATGGCTCCGGCAGTGATACCGGCTTTCGCTGCAATCTTTCGCATAGAGGCGTCCTGATAGCCTGCTTCGAGAAAGATATCCATAGCACTTCTTAAGATCAGTTCTTTTGTTTCTTTTGAACTTTCGCGAATAATGACCGTCTCCTTTCTGACAGTATGATGTGGAATAAATGTGTCTATTTGGTAAACACTGTTTACTTTATAGCACACTGAATATGGAAAGTCAAGAAGCCTCTTGACAAAAGAGTTAGATTAGACTAACATAACAGGTGTTATGATGAATAATAAAGAAGAAACCATTGAAAAGATAAAACAGGCGGCATTGGAAGAGTTCTATACCAATGGATATGCAAAGGCAAGTCTCAGGACGATTTGCAACCGGGCAGGAGTTACGACCGGAGCAATGTATTTTTCCTTTGAGAATAAGGAGGCGTTATTTCGGGCAATCCTGCAGCCACTTGTGGAAAGCTATGAGAAGATGCTGGCAAGATGTATGCAGATGGAGTTAGAGGATTCGTCAGAAGGTGCAGATGTGGATGTGTTGTTGATGCAGTTCATCTTAAAGCATAGGAAAGAAGCCATTGTTATCATGGAGAAGGCGCAGGGAAGCTGCTATGAGGGATTCCGGAATCGAATCGAGCAGATGATGCAGCAGTCGTTTCAGACCTATTATCAGAGCAGGTTAGGAACACCGCCAGACATGAGACTGATCAGGATATTAGCAAAGCAGCGGTTAGATAGCTGCTTGGAGATTGTGAAAGAGGATTATGATATGGAATACAGTTTGTATCTGGTAAAACAGATCGGCATATATGCCGAGGGTGGAACAGACAGGTTAATAGAGAGTTTAAGAAAGCTTCACAGCAATTAGCTGTGGAGCTTTTTTTACAACATAACATTTTATAACAAACGTTACGGTGGAAAGGATGACAAGATGATGAAAGAAAAAGTAAATGTAACAGGTGTACCGGAGACTATGATTCAGACCTTATATGCAAGAGCGAAGGAATCTATGAAGCCGAACCCAAAGATCAAAGATGATATGGCGGCAGAGATCGTATCCCAATTAGATTATGATTTCTCCAATGCAGATAAAGATAGTGCAATGTCATCTGGTGTGATTGCCAGAACAATTGTGTTAGATGAGATGGTAGGAAAGTATTTGGCCAAACATCCGAAAACGGTTGTTGTGAATATTGCCTGTGGCATGGATACAAGATGTTACCGTATGAAAGGGAAATATCTGCGCTGGTACAATGTAGATCTGCCAGAGACAATGGAGGTGCGTGAACGCTTTCTGACAGAAGATGGACCAATCTATCAGATTGCCAAATCTGCAATGGATGCCTCTTATATAGATGATATTACATATGAAGGAGAAGATGTGCTGGTTGTCATTGAAGGACTTTCCATGTATTTAAAGGAGGCGGATATCCGGCAGATCTTGTCAATTATTGATCAGGCATTTCCAAAAGCAATGGTGCTGATCGAGGTTATGTCTCCGTTTGTAGTAAAGCATGTTAAGGAGAAGTCGATTGAGGGAAGTAATGCCAAATTCACATGGGGTATTAAGAATGGAAAACTGTTGGAGCAGATGGTTCCTTCCTTTACATACAAGAAGGAAGTCAGCTTAGTAGAAGGTATGAAAAAGCTTATGCCAACCTATCATGTGATCGGAAAGATTCCGGCAGTACGGAATATATCCAACCGGATCGTTGTGATGGAGAAGAGATAAAACAGATATTTCAGCTTCTTATGATTGCCTTGTGGATGGTGAATGCAGTGTGAGATTGGGATTACGATTAAATAATGAAGATTTCTTTAATTTTGAACCTATGCTATTTACATGCATTAAACGGTATGCTAATCTGTTCGGGAAGTGTTCAGAGAACACTTATAATAAAGAAAAGAGGTATATTAATAATGAAGAAGAAACTGATTGCAATGGTGGTAAGTATAATGTGTTGTGCTGCATTATTAGGCGGCTGTGGACAGGCCGAGGGCAAGCAGGACAATACAACAGCAAGTAGTAGTGAGGCTGAACAACAGGAAGAAACAACCAAGGAAACAACAGAAGAAACAACAAAGGAAACAACAGAAGAAACAGCAGAAGAAAAGGAATTGACCGGAACGATCGATGAGATAAAAGATTTCATGTTTGTTGTTACAGATGCAAAAGACACACCTTATAGCTTTACTTTTGATGAAAAACCGGAAGGACTGGACAATGTCAGTGCCGGAGATACCGTGATTGTAAAATATACAGGAACAATTTCAGAGGTAGATGCGTTTGAGGGGAAGGTAATTTCTGTTGAGAAGGCGAATTAATACCAAGATATCAATTAAAATAACAGCCATTGTACTATTGTCATCCATGATGTTAAATGCGTGTACACAGACAGTGGCAACAAAGGAACAAAAGATCCCGGTTGCAACGCATATGGGAGGCAATAATACGATTACCGAAGTATGCAAAGAGTTGGAATCTGCGGGAGCATCTCATGTAGATGTATTTCGGGAATGGGTAGCTGATTTTGCAGATTCCGCCGGGAATAACGCAGAGTTGGAAGATACCTGGGCAGATCCGGAGAAGTTAAAGGCAGACACAGGAAAATGCATGGATGGCTGGGAACAGAATCATGATTATTCAGATGCGGATTGTAGAATGACAGCTTTTCTTTTGCTGGATGGGATGCTGCAGGCAGAGTCAGACGAAGGGGATTATAAGGGCACCTATTTAATGTTTGATACCGATGCGATTGATAATGTAGACCGATATGCAATTATAAAAGATAACAGAGATATGTTTACTACGCTCTATGGTGAAAAGAGTGTAACGGATGACAAGCATCCGGAAACCACATTTTCTGACAGTTGGAAGCATTATGGATTTCAGATAGATAGTGACAAGATATCGCTCCTTAGTATAGTAATATATGACCCTGATTCTAATGTCGTTTTTGTAGGACATACAGGAATTCTGATAAAGAGTAGTGATGGCTATTTATTTGTAGAAAAGATTGCTTTTGAGCAGCCTTATCAGGCAACAAAGGTGCATACGATGGATGAGTTGCTGGATATTATGTCATTAAGACCGGAGTATTTTGGAGAAGAAGGAGAAGCCGGACCATTTGTTTACAATAATGGAGATTATGTCGGAACCTTGAAGAAAAATAACAAATAGACAAAGAAAGCGCTTTTAGCCGATTGTCAGGAAGGCTAAGGCGCTTTTCTTTATTTGGGAGAATAACTGCAAGTTGGAAAATAGATATAACCCGTTAAAAAATAATTGACATATCGGAATGGTTGCCTTATGATTGTTCTAAATAGAACAATAAAGGAGGAAGAGATGTATTTCTGGGATCAGCACAAGACAATTACAAGCTATTATGAATTACTTTCGAGTGAAGTATGTGACCGGTATGAATTAACGCAGATGGAGTATGATATACTTATGTTTCTGCACAATAATCCGCAACACAATACGGCAGCAGACATTGTAAAGGTTAGAAAATCAACCAAATCTCATGTTTCCACTTCATTGAAAAGTCTGGAAAATAAAGGATTGATTGCAAGAATTCAAAGTGAAGATAATAAGAAGCACATTACGATTGTTCTGTTAGAAAAGGCAGAACTCATTGTGCAGGAAGGAATCTGTGCGCAGAAACAATTTGCACACAATGTTTTAAGCGGGTTGACAGAAGAAGAAAAGCGCATGTGTATCAAAGTATTTAATAAGATTTGCAATAATGCAGAGGAACATTTAAGGGAAAAGGAGAAGTAATCAGTTATGAAAGAAAACACGTACAAACCACAGATGCCGGATATTATGGAGGCGATATTTGATGCAGCATATCTGATTTTTGATCTGGTTGCAGCAATTTTATTTTTTGTATTTTCAAAAGGGAATCATTTATTTGTATTGTATGGAATATTAACATTGACGCTTTGCGGCGGGGATGCATTTCATCTGGTGCCGAGAATTATCAGGGCAGTAAAGGGCAGCAGTGATAGAATAAAGAGACAGCTTGGGATTGGATTGCAGGTATCGTCTATTACAATGACAGTATTTTATATTATTCTGATGTATATATGGAAATTAACATTTCCGGAGATTACAATGCCTGTTGTAATTCAGGCAGTAATATGGATATCAGCGGTTATCAGAATTGTTATATGTATGTTTCCACAGAATAACTGGTGTACCGATGAAGGTAACAGGAAGCTGTCTGTTATCCGGAATGCAGTTTTTGCAGTGACAGGTATAGGGGTAATTATTCTGTATCTGATATCAGGCAATACGTATGGATACCATATGACAAGGATGGTTGCAGCAATTATCATTTCTTTTGGCTGTTATCTTCCGGTAACTTTATTCAGTAAGACGAAGCCAAAGGTTGGATTATTAATGATACCGAAGACTTGTGCATATATGTGGGTCATCGCAATGGGACTTCAGCTTTTGTTTTAAGGCTGTAATATTGATAGAAAGGTAGGGCATTATAATGAAAATGAAAGAGTTTGTGAATCTTATGACAGGACATTTTGATAATAGAGAACAGTTTGAAGCAATGAAGGAAGCAGGGAAGATATATCCGTATGCACAGCATGTGAATACAGTCTGCAATGATAAGATCAGAAATATTCCTGAAGATTTTGATGGAATATTTATTGTAGAAGAAAGCTATTATGAGACAGATGGCAGACGGCATGCGTCACCGCACCTTTTTCTGATTACAGAGAATGAGGAAGGCGTTATGTTATCATCCTATGAAATTCCAGCTAGAGAGGATAAGAATACTTTTTCCTATGATTCTATGAGGTCTGTAGATTATAATGAACTCAAGAGATCCGAGAAGTTTACCCCGGCACTTTATCATGAAAAGAATGGTGTATGGGAAGGTGGTAGTGTCAGTCAGTTTACGCCGGTTATGACTTTCCGGTTATGGGAAAAATTTTCGGATACATACCTGGAGGTATCTGAAAGCATGGAAGTGAACGGAAAAAGAACCTTCGGGTATGATGAGCCGATCATTTATAAAAGAGTATAAGGATGTTATTATTAAAAGCTCTGTGCAACGCACAGAGCTTTTGGTTTGTAGACAGCTTTTACAGAAGAGAGAAGATATTCTACTTATTCGTACTATCAGCATCGATTACGGATTGAATCTGCTTCATAAGAGCATCATAATTAGCCTGGTCATCAATTCCACCGAGCATCGGATCGCCTACGATATTACCATTTCTGTCGACTAGAATTGTTGTAGGAAATGCCATGATATCTGAAGCATATTTACCGGCATCTGAATCTGAGTCGATGGAAAAGTTACGGTATTTAGCTCCCTGGCTTTCGAGGATGTTTGCAGCCTCTTTAATCGCAGTTTCATTTCCGTCGAAGGTTTCTGTGTTGATGCCGATAACTTCTCCGCCCATGGATTGGATCGAATCGTTTAATTCATTCAGCTTGGATAATTCTGCGACGCAAGGTTTGCAGCCGTTGAACCAGAAATTGATGACAGTTACCGCATTATTAGAAAACAGACTTCCGTCAACCGCATTTCCGTCAAAATCTTTCCCGGAGAAATTTTTGAAAGGAGATGCGTCACTGTTAGAAGAATCCTGTGTATCAGAGCTAGCGGATGCAGCATTTTTGTTCTCGATTTCAGCAATCTGTTTTTCGATACCACGGATCGTTTCGATATCATTGGTAAGCGTTTTCAGCTCATCATCCGTAAAGGCAGATTTGTTTGATTCAACGACACCGGCAAGATAATCGGCATAATTTCCACTTGGATCAGCCGTACTTTTATTCATCATGCTGAATGCTTTATTCCATACATCATCGTGATCTGCAAAAATCTGATTTTCCTGCTGATATAAGTCGTTAAGCTTTGCATCTGTATCATTCGTGGATTGTTCGGTGCTGGATACCATAGTCGTATTCTGGGTATCGTCAGCTTTTGCAGGTTCCTTTCCAGTACATGCAGTAAGTGATAATGTTACACAAAGTGTAAGGGTTGTAATAATACTTCTTTTTGTTTTCATGATAAAATACTCCTTTGATAATATAAAAATGAATTGTTGTTTGTCAGCTATTGCGGATCACTGTTTCTTTTCTTACATGGTTTGTCCATGAATTGATAATGGATGGCATTCTTAGGACAGGACTTTATACAGGCACCACATCGTATACATTCCGGGTGATCCGGATTCTTTCGGATATCCACATCCATTTTACATGCTTTCAGGCATTGGTCACATCCTACGCATTTACTGTCTTCCACTTTGATGTTGAGCAAGGACACTTTATTAAATAAAGAATAGATTGCACCAAGTGGGCAGATCCATTTACAGAAAGGTCTGTAAAACATAATGCTTAAGATCACGACTGCAATCAGGATAAGACATTTGAAAGAAAACAGCTTTCCCAGTGCAGATCGTATAGCGGCATTTCCCAGTGAAAGCGGTATGGCACCCTCCAAAACACCTTGCGGACAAATATATTTGCAGAAGAACGGATCTCCCATTCCTATGGAGTTCGTTACAAGCATCGGAAGAAGTATAACGAAAACAAGAAGGATGATATATTTCAGGTATCTTAGAGGTTTGAGTCTGGCCGTGGAGAATTTTTTTCCGGGAATTTTATGCAGCAAATCCTGAAACCATCCAAACGGACACAAAAAACCACATATAAATCTGCCCAGAATTACTCCGAGTAAAATGAAAAAACCGGTTACATAGTATGAAAACTTAAACCGGGAGGAACCGATTACTGCCTGAAAAGCCCCGATTGGACACGACCCTGTGGCAGCGGGACAGGAATAGCAGTTTAATCCCGGTACACAGATTGTTTTGGCATTGCCCTGGTATATTTTTCCTTTCCATAAATTGGGAATGTGAATGTTGGTAAGCAGTGTGGCAGCTGCCTGTATCCATCCACGTATTCTGGCTATTCTTTTTGATTGTATATCTGTTTTTTTATCCAATTCCTACACACTCCAGACATAATTTAATTGCTTTGCTAAGCACCGTTGCAGCTTCGCCCCGGAGCATGCCGTAACTGATCATGATAATACCTGCGATCAGTAAAGCAGATTGCGATATTTTCTTACGTTTCAAGGTTTATTGCTCCTTTCGTTCATTGTATTGATTGACCGGTTGACTTTGGTATTATACAATAGATGATGTAAAATTATTGTTAAGAAACAGGAGAAATTATTTTGAGATTATTAATTGTTGAAGATGAGAAGAATTTATGTGACACCGTTGCAAAGAGTCTGTATGATAAAGGGTATGAGGTGGACACCTGTTATGACGGTGATGAAGCACTTGAATATATTCTGGCGGAGGACTATGATCTGATTGTTCTTGATCTGAATCTGCCCGGCATGGATGGGATGGATATTCTGAAGGAACTCAGGCAGAAAGATGAGGATACAAAGGTTCTTATATTATCTGCAAGAAGCCAGATTGCAGATAAGGTTGAAGGGCTGGATGCCGGAGCAAATGATTATATGGAAAAGCCATTTCATCTGCAGGAGCTGGAGGCACGTATCAGAAGTCTTACGCGACGTAAATTTGTACAGCAGGATGTTTGCCTGAAGGCAGGAGATATCCGGTTTGATACGAGAAAGCGTGAGGCATATGTAAAAGAACAAAGGGTTCACCTGACCAGAAAAGAAAATGGGATTTTGGAATATCTGCTGCTTAATCAGGGAAGACCGGTAAGTCAGGAAGAGTTGATGGAACATGTATGGGACGCATCTGTGGATAGTCTGAGTGGAGCGATCAGGGTGCATATGTCTTCGCTCAGAAGAAAGCTTAAAGCGGTGCTGGGATATGATCCGATTTTGAACAAGGTGGGCGAAGGATATAAGATACGAGAGGAGTCTGATCAATGAGAACAATGTCACTTCAGTGGAGACTTACAATTATAACTACATTAGTGATTGCTGTTATATGTGGATGTCTTACAATATTTGTTTATAAGAATGGAATCTATTATATGGACTCTCTGCAGAATGCCGTGGATGCACAGAGTGGGCAGGAGAATGAGGAGGACTCAGAGGAGATCTATATTAGTATTCCGGATGATAAGTGGGATGAATTTGCTAATAATTTTTCAATCCAGGTGTACAATAATAAGGCTGACTACAGGAAAAACAGTCTGATCTTCTCTACGGTACTGGCACTTCTTGGAGGTGTTGTCACATATTTTATAAGTGGGCAGGCACTTAAGCCACTTAGAAGATTTTCTGATATCATTGAAGAAGTGCAGGCACAAAACCTGTCCGATTCAAGGATAGAAGAGAGCAGGGTCAGGGAACTGAATCAGCTTAGTGTTTCCTATAATAAGATGTTAGAACGTCTTTCGGAAGCATTTGAGACGCAGAGGCAATTTACTGCGAATGCAGCACATGAACTGCGCACACCATTAGCATTAATGCAGGTACAACTGGATCTGTACCATTCTACCGGACATCCGGGCAATGATGAATGTGCAGAGCAAACAATCACAATGGCAACGGAACAGAATGAACGGCTCAGTAAAATGGTGAAGACACTTCTTGATATGAGTGAGCTTCAGACCATCGTACGTGATGAAACGATTATGGTAGCTGCGCTTGTGGAAGAAGTTCTGGCTGATCTGGAACCGCTTGCAATGGAAAAGAACATAAAGCTGATTGGAAAATGCAAGGATATAACTATGGTAGGCAGTGATATCCTTATCTACAGACTGGTATATAATCTTGTTGAGAATGCCATAAAATATAACCATTCCGGTGGACAAGTCATTGTGACGGCAGAGCGGAAAGAACAGCACGTGTATCTTTCGGTAGAGGATACGGGAAATGGTATTCCGAAGGAGCTTAAGGAGCGGGTGTTTGAACCATTCTTTCGTGTAGATAAATCCAGAAGCCGGGAATTAGGTGGTGTAGGGCTTGGACTTGCACTGGTTCATGAAATTGTAAGAACGCATGATGGCAGCATTACAGTCAGGGACAATCCGCCAGGAGGAACGATTTTTGAAGTGGTATTTTGATCACGGTTTGCCTTATAGCATATGGAATATAGAAAGTCAAGAAGGCTCTTTTCACTAAATACGTCAAGTGATATCAGGTAGAATTACTGCAGAAGAATCAGATTACAAGGTTATAAAGACAGGATACAAAGTTGTGTAAGATGATGTTGCACAAATCTATGTGATAAGTTATATTTAAACAAGGATAAGTTATGTGAAAAACATTTTTGCCGGGTAAAACGTACAACCAATGCATTTTTTTATGTGTTCGGATGAATTGAAGGAAGCAATAGAAAAACATATAACTTTTGAGTTGTTCAGAGAAATGATAGCCGGATAAGGGGCGGACTGAGAAGTTTGTTTTTTATCTGGTTTTTTTTGATGGAAAAAGAGGAGTAAGATAATGTCAAAAGATGAATATTTAATTACAGATGCACCACTTAAAGCACTGACTGTTTTTGCAATGCCTATGATTCTGGGCAGCTTTTTTCAGCAGGTATATAATATGGCTGATTCGATTATTGTTGGTCAGTTTGTTGGATCCTCTGCGCTTGCAGCAGTTGGTGCCTGTGCCGCACTTACCAATGTTTTCATTTGTGTGGCATTGGGTGCCGGTGTAGGTGCCGGTGTGCTCGTGAGTCGTTATTTTGGAGCCAGAGATTATAGCAAAATGAAAACAATTGTATCCACATCCTTGATCAGTTTTCTGATTCTAAGCATACTTCTGGCTGTCTTTGGCTTTTGTTTTTCCCATTCAATGATGAGTCTGTTACAGACACCTGCTGATATCCTGGAGGAAGCAGTACTGTATCTTCGTGTTTATTTTGTGGGATTCCCGTTTCTGTTTATGTACAACATCCTTTCAACGATGTTCACCTCAATTGGTGAATCAAAGATTCCGTTGGGGCTTTTGATATTTTCTTCTGTTTTAAATATATTTATGGATCTGTGGATGGTGGCAGGTCTTGGTCTTGGTGTGTTCGGAGCAGCGCTTGCAACGCTCATTGCACAGGGAATATCCGCAGTATTTTCGCTTTTGATTTTCCTTAGCCGGATGCGTCGGTATAAAAGTCGCTTTAGCTGGTTTGACAGGTGGGAGCTGCATTCCATGCTTCGGATTGCTATACCTTCGGTTCTTCAGCAGTCGACAGTGTCGATTGGCATGATGATCGTACAGGCAGTTGTCAATCCATTTGGTACACAGGCGCTCGCAGGGTATGCGGCAACGATGCGGGTAGAGAATGTTTTTTCATTGATATTTGTATCCATTGGAAATGCAGTTTCACCGTATGTTTCCCAGAATCTTGGTGCAAAGAAGATTGAACGTATCAAGAAAGGGTATCATGCGGCGCTGGTGTTAGATCTATGTTTTGCAGTTCTTGCCTTCGCGGTCATTGAAACATTGCATACTCAGATATCTTCGTTGTTTCTGGGAAAAGATGGAACGGCCTTGGCATATCAGGTGTCCGGGGATTATATGAGATGGTTGGGATACTTTTTCATTTTCATGGGTATCAAGATGGCAACCGATGGAGTCCTTCGTGGACTTGGAATCATGCGGCCATTTCTCATTGCAAACATGGTAAACCTTGCAATCCGACTGGCAGTTGCTTTGATCTTTGCACCTCGTTTTGGTATTGCATTTGTCTGGCTTGCTGTACCGGCCGGATGGCTTGCAAATTTTCTGATCTCTTATGTGGCACTCAGAAAATCATGGCCGGTTGATAGAGTTCACGAAGCTTGATAACGGGAAGATCAATTGTAATTTTGCTTGTGTTCGCTATGAAATCGAGTGTATAATGCAAGTATCATAGTTTGCTTACAGGATGATGGAGCCGGTTATATGAAAACAGAATTACGGAGGACATATCAAATGCAGAAACAACAAGTATATAATCCTTATTTACCTTTACATGAATATATTCCGGATGGAGAGCCGCATGTATTCGGAGATCGCGTATATATCTACGGCTCCCATGACAGAGAAGGTGGGTATACCTTTTGTATGGAAGATTATGTGACATATTCGGCACCGGTAGATGATCTGTCAGATTGGAGATATGAGGGGGTTATCTACAAGGCATCACAGGATCCGTATTATCCCAATCTAACGTATATGTTTGCTCCGGATGTCGTGCAGGGCAATGATGGAAAGTACTATCTTTATTATTGCATGGGCGGCGATTACGGGCAAGGCGGTTACACCAGACCGATCAGTGTAGCGGTGAGTGACAGTCCGGCCGGTCCGTTTGAATTTTTAGACTACGTCAGAAATGCAGATGGAACGTTGATGATGCGGTATATCTGTTTTGATCCGGCAGTTATTAATGACAATGGAACGATCCGTCTTTATTATGGTACGCAGTATAGTTATGAGGAAGATACGGATATTGCAGCGAATGAGGAAGTTATGCAGATTGAGATGGGGATGTTTGGACGGACAAGGGAGGAGATTCTTTCATATCCGGATAGTATTATGGGACCGGTAACATTAGTATTAGAGAATGACATGGTGACAGTGAAAGAAGCTCCGCATCATATTATTCCATACCGGGTGAAAGGAACCGGGTTTGAGGAGCATCCTTTCTTTGAAGGTTCTTCTATGCGAAAAGTAGGAGAGAAGTATTATTTTATCTATTCTTCCTGGCTGAATCATGAATTGTGTTATGCCACGAGTGATTATCCGGATCGCGACTTTGTCTTTGGTGGAACGATCGTGTCAAATGGAGATGTCGGGTATCAGGGAAGAACAGCCGCTGACCGGGTGAATATGACAGGGACGACACACGGAAGTATCGTGGAGGTTGAGGGACAATGGTATGTGTTCTATCATCGTCTGACACATAAGTCGGATTACAGCAGACAGTCCTGTGCAGAGAAGATTGTTATCAGGGAGGATGGCAGTATTCCACAGGTAGAGATTACAAGCTGTGGATTGAATGAGGGACCTCTTCGGGCAGAGGGGACTTATCCGGCAGTGATCTGCTGTAATTTAACGAATGGACATATGCCAACCGGCTCGAACAGTATCTATACGATGCTGTTTCCGAATGTTAACCACCGTGGGGATGAAAGGTTCCTTGCGGAGATTGAGAATGGAACAACAATCGGATACAAATATTTTGACTTCAAGGGGGTAACGCAGGTAGGAATTACCATTCGGAAAGAGACAGAACACAACCGGGTTGTATATGAGGGTCCGGTGCGCCTGGATGAGCGTTGTAATGAAGAAGTAGAGTGTTGTCAGAAGGAAACGTCCTATGGACGGTATATTCCGGCTGTCATTGAGGTATATGTGGAAGATCAGAGCGCGCCGGTGGGACGGCTTGCATTAGAAGACAAGTTAGAAGAAGGATGGACGCAGATTTTTGTACCGGTTACAATCACGGATGGAACGCATCCGCTTTATCTGGTATATCGGGGCAGTGACCGGATTCAGATGAAAGAGTTGTGTTTTCAATAGAATGTCGAAGATAATGTGGGAGCTGGTTCTTGCAGCTTCAAAAGCGTGCAGGTGAACAGGAATTGTATGTAGATGAGAGGAACAGGAAGAAACATGGATGAGAGATTAAAACAACAGTTAGATTTTGCATTAGAGATTGATAAGGAGAAGAATATTTTCCGGCAGACGCATCTTTCCGGACATGGCAGAAATGAAAATGATGCAGAACATGCCTGGCATATGGCAATCATGGCATATATATTGAAAGAATATTCCAATGAACCGATTGATGTTGCAAGGGTTATGTTGATGTGTCTGATCCATGATATTGTAGAGATTGATGCAGGGGATACCTATGCATACGATGCCGAGAATCTGAAAACGCAGAAAGCAAGGGAAGATGCAGCAAAGGATAGAATCTTTTCACTGCTGCCTAAGGAGCAGAAAGAAGAACTGATTCAGTTATTTGATGAGTTTGAGGCGTTTCAGACCCCGGAATCGAAGTTTGCACATGCGATGGATAATCTGCAGCCATTAATGCTTAATAACAGTAATGGCGGCAGCGACTGGAAAGAACATAGTGTTTCAGCGGCACAGGTGTATGGAAGACAGGAGAAGACTCGCCGTGGTTCTGAAAAACTATTTGAGGTGATTGATCAGATCCTTCAGGAGAATATTCGCAAGGGAACGATCAAAAATTAAATATTATACCTTAAAGGCAAGCTAAATCTCAGGCATTGCGTTACGGACTCGCATGCAGTTGTCCTATTGTTGATACAGGCACCTGATAGGTATGTTCGCTGTTATCCTGAAAGGTGAAAGTGCATTAGTGAACTTCGTTGATAAGCTCGTCTAACATCTTCGGAAGCTCAGTATCCATATTCTCATCTGTAAACTGGCAGGTACCGACTGCTTTGTGACCGCCACCGCCATATTTTAACATAAGGCTTCCGACATCTACGTTAGAGGTACGGTTCAGAATACTGTAGCCGACTGCGGCAGAGCATCCCTTGCCACCTTTGCCATTGACGATCCAGGCAGAGATATTCTGTTCCGGATACATACTGTAGATCATAAAACGGTTACCGGAATAGATTGGATCTACACCACGAAGATCAGAGATGATAACATCTTTCTCAACACGGGTGTGGGCCTTAACCATCTCTTTGAACTTCTCGGTCTGTTCAAAGTAGACTTCGATTCGTTCTTTGACATCAGGAAGATTGAGAATCTCTTCGGTATTCATGGTACGGCAAGCCTGCATTAGCTCTTCCATCAGACGGTAGTTTGGTATTGTAAAGTTACGCCATCTTCCAAGACCGGTACGAGGATCCATTAAGAATCCGATCAAGATCCATCCGGTTGGATTCTGCACTTCGTCAATCGTAAGGTTACCGGAATCTACCTTGTCAACGGCGGCCATCATCTCATCAAAATGGGAAAAACGTTCTTCTCCACCATAATATTCATAAATGATTCTGGCACAGGAAGGGGTAATACGACTTTCTCCCTTATACTTTCCTTCTAATTGTTGGCGCTCATGTTCGCTGGAATGGTGATCAAACCACAGCCCGCAGCCCTCTACGAAAGGAACGTTGGCAAGACAATCATTCTCATCGATTGGAACTAATCCATCCTGTAAGTCCTTTGGATGTGCAAATGTCCAGGAATCAATTACACCTGCTTCTAATAAAAGTGTTCCGCAGGCAAGTCCGTCAAAATCAGAACGTGTTACTAATCTCATATCTTAACCTCCCAAATTATAATTCATTATGTTGTGTAATCTCATAATTAAATCTATTTTATCCTATTTATTGATGGGTTTCAAGGAATATTCCGTGTAGAATTAAAAATATTTATCAAATGACAGAAACAGATTACATTATCGGTAAAGGATAGTCTTGACAAAAAGGTAAGGGCGAATATATGCTAAAGGACAGCAGGTAGAACCGGATAATAAGATGTACCGGTATAGGGTGGCACATAAATGCCGATGGGTGAATTAAGTTAGGAGCAGATCGTGATGGAAGAAAAATATATGCGTCGGGCAATTGAATTAGCAAAGTCAGGAGTTGGCAAGGTGAATCCGAATCCGTTAGTGGGGGCAGTAATTGTGAAGGATGGTCAGATCATCAGTGAAGGCTATCATGCAAAGTACGGAGATCTTCACGCAGAGCGCAATGCGTTTCGCAATCTGAAGAATCCAGAGGAAGCAAAAGGAGCAGAGATGTATGTGACCTTAGAGCCTTGTTGCCATCAGGGAAAACAGCCTCCGTGTACGCAAGCAATCATAGAACATGGTATCCGCAAAGTATATGTGGGTTCCAATGATCCGAATGCGCTTGTGGCAGGAAAGGGAATCCGGCAATTGCGGGAAGCGGGGATAGAGGTGGAAACAGAAGTTCTCAAAGAAGAATGTGATGCTTTGAATCCGGTATTCTTCCATTATATTACGACAAAGACACCGTATGTACTGATGAAATATGCGATGACGTTAGATGGTAAGATTGCGACGAGAACCGGACATTCAAAGTGGATCTCCGGAGAGGAATCGAGAGCAAGGGTGCAGCAGACAAGAAATGCATTAAAGGGAATTATGGTGGGGATTGGAACGGTATTAAATGATGATCCCATGCTTACATGCCGGATTCCCGATGGGCGCAATCCAATCCGTATTATCTGTGATTCCAAATTGCGGATTCCATTATCAAGCCAGGTGGTAACAACGGCGAAAGAGATTCCAACGATTGTGGCAACGATTGAACCGCATTCTGAGTATATGCGGTTCTGGAACGAACAGAAACAGGCGTTAGAGGAACAGGGGGTTGAGATTCTGGTTGCGGCAGAACAGGATGGGAAACTGGATCTGTCCGATCTTATGGTGAAATTAGGAGAACGTCAGATAGATGGTATTTTATTAGAAGGGGGATCCACCCTTAACTATGCAGCATTGCAGGCAGGGATTGTGAAGCGGATCGAGGCATATGTGGCACCGAAATTATTTGGCGGTGCTGGACTTTATACTCCGGTTGGTGGAGAAGGGGTAGAATTGGCAACAGACGGAATGAAATGCCAATTATTAACCGTAGATAAGATTGGAGAAGATATTCTTTTAACGTATGATGTCCTGTAATAGATATATGGGAAATGATTGGAAAATACAAATACCCACTTGCATATCTTAGTATGACGCGTTATAATAAGCACCGACAAATGAATTATTCTTCAGGGCGGGGTGCAAGTCCCCACCGGCGGTAAGGAAAGCATTGCTTTCTAAGCCCGCGAGCCGTAAGGCAGGAACCGGTGAGATTCCGGTGCCGACAGTATAGTCTGGATGGAAGAAGAGCGGATGGAACAGATGATGCGTGGATTTTGTAGAATCGCATATAATAGAAGTTGGGAAGTCCGATAGAATGATGGTAAGAAGTTAAGTCCTGGAGTATGAATCTTCAGGACTTTTTTATGTTAGGAAGTGAGAACATGTTTACAGGTATTGTAGAAGAATTGGGGACTGTCGTGTCAATCAGTCATGGAGCCAAAGCGGCAAAGATGACATTGCAGGGTAATCTGATCTTTGAAGATATGCATATTGGAGATTCCATTGCGGTAAATGGGGTTTGCCTGACGGTTACAGAGAAGACATCGAACACTTTTGCCGTAGATGTGATGCCGGAGACCATACGGCGTTCTTCGCTGGGAGCGTTATCGAAAGGCAGTAAGGTGAATATGGAACGTGCCATGGCAGCAAATGGACGCTTTGGCGGACATATCGTAAGTGGACATATTGATGGAACCGGGCAGATTGAGAGTTTTGTGAAAGAAGACAATGCGGTCTGGGTAACAGTCAAGACGCCAGCCAAGTTGTTGCGATATATTATCGAGAAAGGTTCGATTGCCATTGATGGCGTATCGCTTACCGTTGCCTATGTGGATGATACGTGTTTCAAAGTATCCCTGATTCCGCATACTGCAGCACACACCACATTGTTATCAAAGAAAGCGGGAGACATTGTGAATCTCGAAAATGATATAGTGGGGAAATATATTGATAAATTAATGCATTATGAAACCGGTGTGGAAGAAGAAACTACAAAAAGTGGAATATCCATGGATTTTTTAGCAAAGAATGGATTTGCCTGATGAGCAGACAGTCAATAGAGCATAATAAGAGGATGACGGAATGGAAAGGAGATCATTATGTCAGAATTTAATACAACATTAGAATTAGCCGAAGATCTGAAGGCTGGAAAATGCATCGTCATTTTAGATGATGAGAATAGAGAAAATGAAGGAGATGTGATCTGTGCAGCAGAGTTTGCCACGACAGAGAATGTCAACTTTATGGCAAGTTATGCAAGAGGTTTGATCTGTATGCCAATGGATGCAAGCTATACGGATAAACTGAACCTGCCGCAGATGTGTATTACAAATACAGATAATCATTGTACGGCATTTTCCGTATCAGTGGATCATGTAAGTACAACAACCGGTATCTCGGCATATGAGAGAGGTATTACAGCCCGTAAGTTTGTAGAGGAGGATGCGAAGCCGGAAGACTTCCGCAGACCGGGACATATGTTCCCGTTAGAGGCAAGACCGGGTGGTGTCATTGAGCGTCAGGGACATACCGAGGCAACCGTTGATTTTATGAAGTTAGCAGGACTTAAGCCGGTTGGACTTTGCTGTGAGATTATGAAGGAAGACGGTATGATGGCACGAAAAGAGGATTTGATCGCATTTGCCAAGAAGCATGATCTTAAGATCGGAACGATTGCAGACCTCATTCAGTACCGCAAAGAGCATGAAGTATTTGTCGAGTGTGTGGCACATGCGAAGATGCCAACCCGTTATGGAGAATTTACGATCTATGGATATGTGAATAAGCTGAATGGGGAACATCATGTGGCACTTGTAAAGGGTGATATTACAGATGGTAAGCCGGTACTTTGCAGAGTACATTCTGAGTGCCTGACCGGTGATGCATTAGGTTCGGCAAGATGCGATTGCGGACAGCAGTACGATGCCGCAATGAAAATGATTGCCAAAGAAGGTCGTGGTGTATTATTATATCTTCGTCAGGAAGGTAGAGGAATTGGTCTGATCAACAAGATCCGTGCATATCAGTTACAGGATCAGGGGTTAGATACCGTGGAAGCGAATTTGGAATTAGGTTTCCCGGAGGATGCCAGAGATTATACGATTGGAACACAGATTCTGGTTGATCTTGGTGTGAAGGAGCTTCGATTGATGACGAATAATCCGCTTAAAGTGTATGGATTAGAAGGATATGGATTAAGCATTGTGGAGCGTGTACCAATCGTCATGGAACCAGGCAAATATGATGCATTTTATCTGAAGACGAAGCAGGATAAGATGGGACACCTGCTGAATTATAAGTAAATATGCAGGGGAATATAGAAGAAATGATGTCACAACAGGAGTAGTAGTATCAACAGAAAATGATATAAAATATATGCATAGAAAAGGAGTTAGAAGTATGAACACATTAGAAGGAAAATTAGTTGCAAATGATATGAAGATTGGAATTGTTGCCGCAAGATTTAACGAGTTTATCGTGTCAAAGCTCATTGGTGGTGCAATGGATGGATTAACCCGTCATGATATCCCGGAAGATAACATTACCTTAGCATGGGTTCCGGGTGCATTTGAGATTCCGGTTGTTGCAAAGAAGATGGCAGAGTCAGGAAAGTATGATGCTGTAATCTGTCTTGGCACGGTAATTCGTGGTGCAACCAGTCATTATGATTATGTATGCAATGAGGTGTCAAAGGGTGTAGCACAGGTTTCTTTACAGACGGGAATTCCGGTTATGTTCGGTATTGTAACAACAGAGAATATTGAGCAGGCAATTGAGCGTGCAGGAACGAAAGCAGGTAATAAGGGTTATGATTGTGCTTTGGGTGCGATTGAGATGGTCAATCTTTTAAAACAAATGTAGTCTGAACGGAGAACGGATTAATTAGAACCTGATAACAGGAAGAAAAGAAAGGGATTCTAATGTCAGCACTTTTATTTTTTGATATTGATGGAACGTTGATCACGTTAGATGAACAGCATCGTATGCCGGAGAGTACAAAGGAAGCACTGTTGCAGGCAAAAGCCAATGGACATAAGATCTTTATCAATACAGGCAGAGTGAAGACGGCAATTGACCGCAATCTGCGGTCTTTTGCCTTTGATGGAATGGTGTGCGGATGTGGAACATATATTGAGTATGAAGGACAGGAATTGTTTCACGCTTCATTACCAAAGACAACATGCAGACAATACGCTGATCTGTTACATGAGATGCGATATCAGACCGTGTTTGAGGGAAAAGACCGGTTATTTATCGACGGGGATTATGGAAAAGGCGGCTTTATGGAATATATCTATGATTATTTTTCAAAAAATGTGGATCTGCCGATTGGAACGATTGATGATACTGAGTTGGTTTATGATAAATTTACAACTTCACAGATGTCAGATAGTGATGCGGAACGGTTTCAGAAGGCGTTTTCGAATGTATGTAACCTGATTCCGCATGGGAGACAGGTGATCGAGGCGGTTCCGCTTGGACATAGCAAGGCAACCGGGATTCAACAGGTAATGGATCATTTTGGGGCAAGCCTTTCGGATTGTTATGCGTTTGGTGATTCCATCAATGATATGGAAATGCTACAATATGTGCCACATTCTGTCGGTATGGGGAATGCAGTGCCGGAGGTATTAGAAGTTGTAGAATATGTAACAACGGATGTGACAGAGGATGGAATTGCAAATGCTTTGAAGCATTATCATTTAATCTGATCCTGTCTTTTGTGTAATTAAGTGGCAGGGTAGAAATATAAAAATATCCGGAATAGATTGGATAGTGAGGAGATGGATGTATGTTTCATTTATCAGATAAACAACTTCATATTCTCTTAGGAGGGTTATGCGGGGCAACATTTTTGCTGCTCTGCTTTTTTGCCTTGTTTGAGAAACCGTCAGCAGGGCTCAAAGGAGAACTGGAAGGATTGTCTGATTATTCACAAGGGTGGATTGCTTCTTATCAGACAACGGATGCGAAATTGTTGCAGACATATCAGCAGAAAAATGATAATACAGTAGATAATACGATTCAGCAGGTGGTGAATCTGCCGGCAACTTTCCGGGTGGAGAAAGGTAATACTGTTACGTTGACACATAAAGTTCCGGATATGGGGCAGACTACAACATATGTTGTAATAGATACGAAACAGGAGCAGATCAGCGCATTGATTCAAGGAGAACTGCTGTATGAGAGTAGTGAAAAGGAAGGATATCTTCCGGCAAGACATGTGATTGCAATTGCTCCACAGTATCAGAATCAGATTCTGCAGATTCAGTTAACCGGAATGGAACGGAATGAGATTACATTACAGGGAATCTATGAAGGAAATTATTCACAAGTGAAACTATCAGCCTGGCTGGAGAACGGATATGATGTGATTGTTGGAGGAATTCTCATTTTAGGAAGTGCCTGCTTCTTTGTAGTCTGGCTGTTGGCGTATAACCGGATACGTAATAAGAGACCATTATTGTATAGCGTGATGGAGCTGTTTGGAATCGGCTGCATTTTCCTGGGAGAGAGCCGGTTGGTAAGAATGGCCTTTCGTTGGGAGATTGGCTGGTATCTGTTAGAAGCAGCTATGTTTATAATTATTGCAATTGTTCACATACTGCTTGTGCGCAGTGTTACCTATAAGAAACATATGTTATCTCTGCTTGATATGGGATGTTTGGTGTGCAGCATCTTTTATATTAGTGTTATGGTATTACAGGGATTTTCGCTGCTGCATTTCGATACAATACGGATTCTTTCAGCAGGACTTTGTATAATCATTTTTGTTGGGTGTACGGTTGCATTAGGTGTATCTAAACGCAAAGATAACCGCCTCATTCTGGCAGCACACGGGGTGCTTTTGTCCGGAATGTTTTTGCAGATGCTGCATCAGATCATGCAGCGAGGGACATCGACAATGCCGGTATATATGATTGCTGGGTGCATTCTTTATGAAGGAGTAGTTCTTTTTGGTACACTTTGGCAGGCATTACGGAAGGAAAAGAAGGAGAAGCAGGAAGGGGTATCGCAGGATACGAACCGGGAGCAGGTGATTGAGGAATTCAATCCGAATCTATTGTTTGCCGCTTTTCATACTTTGCAGAATCTGATAAAAAGTGGTTCCGTAAATAGTGCGAAGATGTTATACTATATCTCAGTCTATTTTCGAGATAATCTGAAAGCTATGAAACAGCCATTTGAGATGATTCCGTTTGAGGAAGAATTAGAGCATATATTATCATATCTGACGTTACAAAAGACACGGAATCCCAACTTGTCTTTTGCGGTAGAATGTAAAGTGAAGGAATTTCGGGTTCCGAGAAGATGTATCGAACCGATGGTGGAGAATGCGGTTGTTTACGGAATTGCCGGAAAGCAGGATGCAGGTAATGTCGTGGTTCGTACCTATGAGAGACAGGAAGGTTATGCGATCCAGATCATTGATGATGGCATTGGCTTTGAGATGGGAAGGTTCAAGAAAGAGCATATGACATCACTTAAGGTGATATTAGACCATTTAGAGCAGCAATGTGGTGCACAGACAGAAGTGGTGTCACGACCGGGAAAAGGGACTGTAATTACAATGATTCTTCCGGTTCCGGATGAGGAAATGGAAGAGTAGATGGAGGATGCTATGGACTATACGAATCCAGAGAATAATAATCAGGATGAGCAGCAGAGAATGAGTATGGCAGATCGTTTTATCACAGCGATGTTCACACCAAAGGAGTATGGAAAATTATTGCAATTAAAAAGTGGCAGTGTGATCGGTTTTCTTGCACTTGTAATCTTTTTAGTTTCATTTATTCAATATGCAATTCCGACATTAGGTGCCGTGGCAGGCATGGGTGGTATCCGGAATATGATAGAGAATCAGATTCCTCAGTTTTCTTTGAAAGAAGGGGTATTTACTTTAGATGAGAAGATTGAACAGCAGGATAATTCCATGGGGGTGTATATTCTTGTAGATACCAGCAAGAAGAAGTTCACCAAGGATGATATTCCGGCAAATGTAGTGGAAGCCATTATGGTGAGTAAGTCCAATGTGCTGTTATATAATGAAGTGACAGGAATCGGTAAGTTAGTTCAGGAAGAGAAGTTCTCAGATTATAAGGAACTTACGATATCCAATGCAACATTAGCAGATGCATCTGCTATGTTCTACGTGATGATGGTAATCGTGTACCTGTTTGTGTATCTGTTGGTGTTAGCAAAATATCTGTTCGCTGCAATCTTCTATGCAGTCGTCATGTATCTGCTATCGAAGACAATGATGATGGAGCTTACCTTTGGGAAAGTATATAAGATTGCGTTGTTTGCACAGGCGTTTGGTTCTATTGTTATGGCGGTTACGTATTGCATTGGTTCAGTCATGTTAGTGCTTACAGGAAGTGCCTTTAACATGCTTGTAACTGTGATTCTGATGAACAAAGCAATTATGACAATGAAGATGGAGCAGGACGCCCTATAGAGATTCTATAAGGCGTGCGGCATCCGTTGGATTCATCTGGCTTAAGGTAGAGTTGTGGAAAGCAGAGGTATTTGTTACCTCCTTTCCAAACCATGCCGGCGGTTCGTACGACAGAGCAGACTGTTCATCTGCAAATTCTACTTCGGCGAGGAATAATCCCTCAAACATTCCATGAAAGATATCTAATTCAATCGTAAGACCGTTCGATTCTGGAATCTTATACCGGGTCTTCGTTATAATGTTTCCTTCGCTTTTAGCAAGGAGTTTTTTGTATGCTTCCTGTGGCAACGGGAATTCTACTTCCTCGCGGGCCATCAAACCTTCCCCTTTGTAGGTTAAGATATATTGATCATCCTTTTGACGGACACGCAATACCGGATTAGTGATGATGTATGCCTGTTCTAAGCAGCTATGTGGATATTCTTCTAAGTGATCTGGCAGTGAATCTTTCTCTATTAGAAATTTGCGTTCTATCTCCATGTGGATCTCCTCCTTGTTCATATTTTTCTTTTCACTCATGTTGTAGGAGAGTGTTATGTTCCGGAATCTATTATAGCATTGCGGAAGTGCATATGCTATAATAGATTTAGTATTTATTGTGCAGGAATAGGAGGAATCGCATATGAAGACAGCATATTTATTTTTTGCAACAGGATTTGAAGAGGTAGAAGCGTTGACCGTTGTTGATCTGCTACGCCGTGGCGGGGTGGAGTGTAAGACAGTATCTGTGACAGGGGATTATGATGTGATCGGTTCACATGGAATTACCATTCGGACGGATCTGTTATTTGATGAGACAGACCTGACCGCAGGAGAGATGTTGATCCTTCCGGGAGGAATGCCTGGTACAACGAATCTGAAGGCTCATGAAGGCTTAACACGTCTGATCGAACAGTATCATGGAGAAGGGAAGTATCTTGCAGCCGTATGTGCCGCACCGACAGTATATGGTGAGATGGGATTATTAGAAGGCAAGAATGCAACCTGTTATCCGGGTATGGAGGATGGTTTGATCGGAGCAAACAAACTGACCGATCCGGTTGTTGTAGACGGGCAGTTCATTACAAGCCGTGGTATGGGAACCTGTATTGATTTTGGTTTGAAGCTTCTTGCTTTGCTGACCGATGAAGCAAATGCAAAGGTGACAGGAACGAGAATTGTATATTCCGATCAGCGATAATCCTGTTTATAGGGAGAAGTCGGATATTAGAGAGATTTTATGGCAAAAGGATGTATAGACAGTAGCCTTCATTATAGGTAGTTATGTTTCTGTGAAAGGAAACATCTGAATAAAGGACATGATATATGTATGAGATGCACATTTCAGTACGAAGCTTAGTGGAGTTCATCTTCCGAAGTGGAGATATTGCGAGTGGAGACGGCAGTTTCTCGAAGAACGCAATGTTAGAGGGCAGCCGGATCCATCGCAGGATCCAGGGAAAGATGGGACTTAATTATGAAGCAGAAGTACCCCTTTCGATTACAATTACAAAGCCGGATTTTGAACTGACGATAGAGGGCAGGGCAGATGGGATTCTGACGGAAGAAAGCAGCGTGACGATTGATGAGATCAAGGGTGTGTATAAGAAGCTAGAGCATATGGAATGTCCTGTTTTTGTGCATCAGGCACAGGCGATGTGCTATGCATATATCTATGCGAAAGAGCATGCACTAGCTGAGATCACCGTGCAGATGACATACTGTAATCTCGATACGGAGGAGATCCGACGGTTCCGGCAGTTATATTCGTTTACAGAGATCTCGGAATGGTTTGAACAACTGGTGAATGCATACTGCAAATGGGCGCAGTTTGAGGTTGACAACCGGACTCTTCGTAATGCATCCCTAAAGGAACTGGCATTTCCATATACATATCGTGCAGGGCAGAAGGATATGGCAGGAATGGTGTATGTCAGCATTAAGAATCATCGGAATCTGTTTGTACAGGCACCAACCGGGATTGGTAAGACAATGGCGGCGGTATATCCGGCAGTGAAAGCAATGGGGGATGGTTATGGCGAGAAGCTGTTCTATCTGACAGCGAAGACGATTGCAAGAGGGGTTGCAGCAGACAGCTTAGAGATTTTAAGAGGTCAGGGGCTGCACTTTAAAAGCGTCATGATCACAGCCAAGGAAAAGATCTGTCCGTTAGAGGAGATGACGTGTGATCCGGAGACTTGTCCGTATGCGAAAGGGCATTATGACCGGATCAATAAGGCAATCTATGATTGTGTGACGAATGAATATAATATCACGAGAGATATTCTGCTACAATATGCGAATAAGCATATGGTCTGCCCATTTGAGTTAGGATTGGACGTCAGTCTGTTTGTAGATGGGATTATTTGTGATTATAATTATGTGTTTGATCCAAGGGTAAAGCTGCGCAGGTATTTTGGTGAGGGAGCAAAAGGAGACTATATCTTTTTAGTGGACGAGGCACATAACTTAGTGGATCGTGCATCTTCCATGTACAGTGCGGCAATCCACAAGGAGGACTTCCTTGCTATGCGTAAGCTGTTGCTGCCGTATCATGCGAAGATCGGACGATTACTGGCAGCATGTAATAAAGAGATGTTAGCATTTAAGAAGGAATGTGATACGGCAAAGGGCTATGTAATGATTGAGGATATGGAATCATTGTATGTGAAACTGATACGTCTCCAGGCACAATTTGAGTCTTTTTTAGAGGAGAGCAAGGAGATTGGAGCGTTGAAGCCACATCAAGAGGAGATTCTTGACTTCTATTTTACGATCAATCAATTCATCAATATCTATGAACTGGTTGATGAGAGTTATGAGATCTATGGGGAACAGGTCAATGACAAGTCTTTTATGGTGAAGTTATACTGTATCCATCCGGCACATAATTTAAGCGAATGCATTGAGAAAGGAAATGCGACCGTGTTTTTCTCAGCAACCATGCTTCCGATTCAGTATTATAAGGAGCTGCTGCACGATGAAGAAGAGGATTATGCCATCTATATTCCTTCGCCGTTTCCAAAGGAACACCGTGGACTGCTTGTGGGAAATGATGTCAGTAGTCGGTACAAGGCAAGGGGACCGGCACAATATGAACGGATGGCAAGATATCTGGATATTATGGTGCATGGGAAACGTGGCAATTATATGGCGTTTTTTCCATCCTATAAGATGTTGGAGGATGTCTATAATATGGCAATGAGCTTAGGGCTGTTATCGGATATTGAAGTGGTGAAGCAGACCGCGCACTTGAACGAAGAGGAAAGAGAGCAATTCCTGGAGCGGTTTGCGGCAGGAAAAGATCCTGTGTTGGGGTTCTGTATCTTAGGAGGTATCTTTTCAGAGGGAATTGATCTGGTCGGAGAAAGACTGGTTGGAGCTGCGGTGATCGGAACCGGATTGCCAATGGTCTGCAACGAAAGGGAGATTCAACAGCATTATTTTGAGGAACGGGAAGGAAAAGGTTTTGCATATGCCTATCTGTATCCGGGAATGAACAAGGTGCAGCAAGCAGCGGGAAGGGTGATCCGCACGATGGAAGACAAAGGTGTGATCCTGTTATTAGATGACCGTTTTGTGACCAGACAGGTTGTAGACACTTTTCCGGCAGAATGGGATGATTATGAAGTAGTTACATTACAGACGGTAGAAGAACGGATCCGACGCTTATGGGGAAATCTGCAATAAGATTGCGTGCAACGAAAAAAAGAGGTATAATACGGAAGATAGATGGATCGGTAAGCGGATCAGAGAACGTGAGGAGTACGAATGAAGAGATTATATGTAAGTGATTTGGATGGGACACTGCTGAATCAGCAGGCAGAATTAAGTGATGTGACTATAGATGTGATCAACCGGGCAATTGCACAGGGATTGGATTTTACAGTATCTACAGCGAGAACACCAACAACGGCACTTAAGATTGTAGAGCCACTGCATTTGCAACTTCCGGTAATGATGATGAATGGTGTATTAGTCTATGACATGGCAACAAAGAAGTATCTGAAGAAAGAAGTTATGGAGAAAGAGACGGTTATGGTCTTATTGGGTCTTATTAAGACAAGAGGATTGGACTGTTTTCTGTATGGATTGACAGATGATACATTCTGTGCATATTATGATAGTGTGAAATCGACATCACTGAATTATTTTCGGAATGAACGGATCATGAAATATGACAAGAAATTCACCGAAGTAGCTGACTTAAGTCTGGTAGCCGGTAAGGATATCATTTATTGTATGCTACGGGAAACAAAGGAGAAATTAGAAGGTTTCTATCGGGAACTTTCTGTTGTGAAGGGTGTTAAGACAGATTTCTATGCCGACATTTACAGTGATGATTATTATATGTTAGAGATTTATAGTGATAAGGCTTCAAAGAAGGAAGCGTTGAATTATCTGAGAGCACGTTCTCATTATGACAGCGTGATCAGTTTTGGAGATAATCTGAATGATGTGGCGTTATGGGAGGCAAGTGATTGCTTCTATGCCGTTGCAAATGCACATCCGGAGATTCAGAATATGGCACATTCCGTACTTCCGTCCAATGAAGAAGATGGAGTGGCGAGATATATAGAACAAATGATGCAACAGAGTAAAGAGATGGAGTAGTTATGGAGAATATCACAGTAAAGGATATCGTGGCAATGACAGGTGGTGTATTGCTTTGCGGTGATGAGAATACACCGGTTACCGATATCTGTATCAATTCAAAGATTATCAAAGAAGGAGATCTGTTTGTTCCGATTATTGGAGAGCGGGTCGATGCACATCGTTTTATCGAGTCTGCATTAGAGGTGGGAGCGGCTACGCTGACTTCACAGCATAATGGAGTAGTGGTAGCGGATAAGCCATATATCCGGGTAGATGATACCGTTGCTGCCCTGCAGCGGATCGGAGCCGCAATCCGGGAACGGTTGATTGACATTCCGGTTGTAGCGGTGACGGGAAGTGTAGGTAAGACAACGACCAGAGAGATGATCACACAGGCACTTTCTTCGGCTAAGGATACGTATCATACAGAGAAGAATCTGAATTCACAGATTGGAGTTCCGATTACATTAAGCCGTATGCGTAGTGATGCGGAGATTGCGGTGTTAGAATTAGGAATCAGTGAGGAAGGACAGATGGATGTTCTGTCGGACATGGTGAAGCCGGATATGGCAGTTGTTACGACGATCGGTGTAGCACATATTGAGTTCATGAAGACACAGGAGAATATCTGCAAACAGAAGCTTTGTATTGTACATTCCATGAAAGAGGGCGGAACCTTGTTCCTAAATGGAGATGATAACCTGCTGAAAGACGCAGTGGAGACAGAACATCTGACCTGCCGGACGTTATTCTATGGTACACAGGACTGGTGCGATTATTATGCAACGGATATTATATATCATGACAGCTATACTACTTTTACCTGTGTACATGGATCGGAACGTGTAGAGGTAACACTGAATACACTTGGTAAGCATAATGTTGGTAACTGTGTGGCTGCGATTGCGGTTGCACATGAGAATGGAATTTCAATGGAACAGGCAGCAGGTGCATTCCATGATTTTGAGGGACAGCGTCAGAGAATCATCCATCTTGAGCATAAGTTTACGATGATTGACGACACCTATAATGCCAGCCCGGATTCCATGAAGGCAAGTATCAATGTGCTATGTGATATGCCATGTGAGGGCAAGCGGGTGGCAGTGCTTGGTGACATGTTTGAATTGGGTGAGAATGAAGTTGCTTACCACAGGGAGATCGGACAATTCCTGTTAGATAAGCCGGTTGATGAAGTGGTAGTATTAGGAGAACTGGCACAGAATATCAAAGTCGTGTTAGAGGAGAATGATTCTCCGATTAAGGTATATACATTTTCGGATAATGAAGAGGCAGCCATTTATCTGATGGCAACGCTTCGACCGGAGGATGTGGTACTGATTAAGGCTTCCAATGGTATGAATCTCAAAGAGGTTGTGAACATTCTGTTGAATTAACAGGGAAGGTGTTGCAATTGTGGTTGTGAAATTTGCGGTCTGGTTGTCTTTTGATTTTGGTACTGAAAATTATTCTCGTTAGATGAAAAATTGTGCTTGACATTTTAATTTTATGACGTTATTATATCAATAACAGTAATTGTTACTGTTATTGTACCGCGATTGATCAGTATATCTGATTAAAATATATTAGTAAAGGAGATAACGTTATGAAGTTTGTATGTACAGTATGTGGTTATGTGTATGAAGGAGACCAGGCACCAGCAGAGTGTCCGGTATGTCATGTGGGAGCAGATAAGTTTAAGGCAGTAGAGGGCGAGCTTACACTTGCAGCAGAGCATGAGTTTGGTGTATATGCATCAACGGTTAAGAATAATCCGGAGATCAGTGAAGAGGACAAGAAGTTTATCTTTGATCAGTTGAAGGCGAACTTTGAGGGTGAGTGCTCAGAGGTTGGTATGTATCTTTGCATGGCGCGTGTTGCACATCGGGAAGGATATCCGGAGATCGGTCTTTACTGGGAGAAGGCAGCTTATGAAGAAGCAGAGCATGCAGCTAAGTTTGCAGAGATGTTAGGACAGGATCTTGAGCCGAATATGACAGCATCTACCAAGGAGAATCTTGCATGGAGAGTCGATTGTGAGTTTGGTGCAACAGCAGGTAAGGTAGATCTTGCAAAGTGTGCAAAGAAGAACAACTTAGATGCAATCCATGACACCGTGCATGAGATGGCTCGTGACGAAGCCAGACATGGTAAAGCACTTAAGGGCTTACTTGACAGATACTTCAAGTAAGAGATTTGCAATAGAATGGGAAGAAGAAAGAGGAATCTGTGTTCGAGCAGGTTCCTCTTTTTCTTTGTGCAAAATGTCTGTAAACTTTCCATTTTTTCTCAAATGCTTGTAAATACTAGAGAAAATGGGCGAAAAGGTTGCAAATATTTAATTTATAGAGTAGTATGAGGTTGTTAAAGTGTAACTTGAGTTTTTTATACATACATATATTTTTATTAAAGTGGAGGATATTTAAGATGGCAACAACAAAGAAGAGTACTGCAGATCAGGTTAAAGCTGCTATGGCTAAAGTAGAGGCAGCGAAAGCAGCAGAGGCAGCAAAGGCTGATACAAAAACAACAGAGACTAAGGCGGCAGCTACAAAGACAACTGCAAAGGCAGCAGAGAAGAAGGCACCAGCTAAGACAACAGCTACAAAGGCAGCAGCTAAGAAGGCACCGGCTAAGGCAACAGCTACAAAGGCAGCAGAGAAGAAAGCACCGGCTAAGACAACAGCTACAAAGGCAGCAGAGAAGAAGGCACCAGCTAAGACAACAGCTACTAAGAAGGCACCGGCAAAGAAGACAACAACAGCAGCTAAGAAGCCGGCTGTAAAAAAGACAGAGACTGTATATATTCAGTGTTGTGGATATGAGGTAACAACAGCAGATATCACTGCTAAGGTTGTTGCAGCCGTTGGTAAGAAGACAGTGAAAGAACTTAACATTTATGTAAAGCCGGAAGAAGGTAAAGTATACTATACTGCTGATGGTGAGCAGGGAAGCGTAGATTTATAAGATATTGCCCGCTATATGTTTTATGTAACGAGTGTCAAAAGCGTAAGTTCAATTATGAGCTTGCGCTTTTCTTTTGCATTGGAATATAATATTCAATTTTTAAATTAGATTGTGACAGATGTAGAAGCGTGCTATATTATATATAGATGAGTTACATGAAATTGTAGAATAATATCAAATCATAGGCATAGGAGGATTTTAGAATGAATGAGACATTGAAAGTATTAGAGACAAGAAGAAGTTGTAGAGCATTTGATCCGGATAAGGGGATATCCGAGGAAGATTTGCAGGCAATTATTAAGGCGGGAACCTATGCACCTACGGGAATGGGTAAGCAGAGTCCGATCATTATTGCAGTAACCAATAAGAAGCTGAGAGATCAGATATCTGCAGAGAACGCAAAGATTATGGGTGCGGATATCGATCCGTTTTATGGGGCTCCGGTCATATTGATTGTGTTAGCAGATAAGAATATGCCAACTCATGTCTATGATGGAGCACTTGTAATGGGTAATCTGTTGAATGCGGCAGAGAGCCTTGGTATCTCAAGTATCTGGATTCACAGAGCAAAAGAAGAGTTTGACAGTGAGTTTGGAAAGAAGATTCTGAGTGACCTTGGAATTACAGGAGACTATGAAGGAATCGGACATTGTGCATTAGGATATGCAGCTTCGCCGGTGAGTGAGGCAGCACCAAGAAAAGAGAATTATGTGTACTATGTGAAGTAGAGAGGTATATAATTATTAAATCGGAACTGCGATGGGGAGGAGAAAGCTAATGTTTTTAATTGACATAGCAAAATCTGCTTTTATTGTATTTACAGGCATTGTCTTACTAATAATTGCCGTAAGGGCATGTCGGAACGAGACAGCTCCTAAGTTAAAAAATTGTTATCAGTTATTAGCTTTTGCTGTGATATTAGTGGTGATAGGTTCCTTCTTGATTGTGAAGGAATTACAGGAACAGGGGTATATTGTCGTAAATACAGAGGGACTTGTATGGTACATGATGCAGGGGTTTGTTATAATATTGTTTTGTGTAATATTATTAGGAGCAGGAATTCTGATATATCGAAAGGGTGTAGCTGAGAATGATACGCTGGATATGGAGATTGAAGGATATGTTTGTGGAAAGGACATGATGATCGGAACACCTGTATTTCCGGGATATGGAAGATTGATTATATTATATGCAGATCCTTATGATGGCAGTATGCATAAGTATCATCTGTCACATGATCTACGCCTTAAGAAGTATCCTGTTGGTACACCATACCGGTTAATGTATTCCAGAACAAAACATCAAGTATATGAGAAAGAATCGAATCAGACGAATCGACGGATTGGTGTGATGATCTTTGGGATGGGAATGGTAACAATGATAGCAGTATTGATTCGGTTGGGTTATCTTGCTGTGGTACATTTTATGTGAAACCCATTAACATATATTATTGAAAGAAACAGTACTGCCATTTGAGAAAAGAAGGATGAATAGATATGATTACACTTATCTTTATAATATTAATGATTATGGTTTTTGGAAAGCTGCTGATCTGGTCGATCAAGGCAGCATGGGGAATTACGAAGATACTATTTACAGTTGTCTTTTTGCCGATTGTTTTGATTGCATTGGCATTATCCGGCGCTATATATATCGCAATTGTATTGCTTATCATTGGAGGGATTGTCACATTGGTGAAGTCGGCAACGGAGTGATACCAATTTCATAAAAACTTAGGATGTTAATATAATATCTGGTAAAAATAAGGAAAATTAGATGCCAATGTCAGAGATTCGTGCTACAATAAAAAAGTATGATTACAATACAGGAGGATATGAATATGAAGTTAGGTTTTATTGGCTGCGGTAATATGGCTACTGCAATGATCAAAGGAATTATAGGTAACGGTATTGTAGCAAAAGAAGATATAATGGGAGCGGACCTGTCACAGGCAAGCATCGATAAGATTGCCGGCGAGATGGGGATTACAGTGACAACCGATAACAAAGAGGTTGCAGGTAAGGTGGATGTGTTGGTTCTTTCTGTAAAACCACAGTTTTATGAGAGTGTGATTGCAGAGATCAAAGATGTTGTGAACGAACAACAGTTGATCATTACGATTGCTCCGGGTAAGACGTTGGCATGGTTAGGTGAGCAGTTTGGCAAGGCGGTTAAGATTGTTCGTACAATGCCGAATACACCTGCATTGGTTGGTGAAGGAATTACAGCCGCTTGCAGTAATGAAAACGTAACACCGGAGGAGTTAGATACAGTAACCGGAATCCTACGTGGCTTTGGTAAATGTGAAGTGATTCCAGAACATTTAATGGATGTAGTAACTTCGGTAAGTGGAAGTTCTCCGGCTTATGTATTCATGTTCATTGAGGCGATGGCAGATGGAGCGGTAGCAGATGGCATGCCAAGGGCACAGGCTTATGAATTCGCAGCACAGGCAGTACTTGGAAGTGCGAAGATGGTATTAGAGACTGGTAAACATCCGGGAGAATTAAAAGATATGGTATGTTCTCCGGGTGGAACTACGATTGAAGCAGTTCGAGTGCTGGAAGAGAAGGGAATGAGAAGTGCAGTGTTCGAGGCAATGAAAGCATGTACACGCAAATCCAGAGGATTATAAGTTCCAATTGTAATGTGATTTTTCGGGTGTGATTAAGATACTGATTCGTTCGTACATTGTATAAGTGGGGTGAATACAGTATAATACAGTCAATTCACTTTGTCATTGGTGGATTGATAAGAATATGCATGAGGAGGATAAGATTATGCAGTATGAGATTGTAGGAAAGACAGTACCGGCGGTGGAGATTACTTTAGATCGTGGAGAATCCATGTATACCCAGAGTGGTGGGATGATATGGCAGACAGAAGGAATTGAGCTGAAGACCAATACGAAGGGTGGTCTGATGAAGGGATTAGGAAGAATGCTTTCCGGTGAATCTTTATTTATGGCAACGTATACATCGAACAAAGATGGGGCAAAGGTTGCATTCGGATCTACAGTTCCGGGTGATGTGATTGCTGTGAATCTGACCGGTACACCGGGGATTATTGCACAGAAGAGAGCGTTCCTATGTGCGCAGGAAGGAGTGGATGTATCCGTTACCTTAACTAAGAAATTCTCTGCCGGATTATTTGGTGGTGAAGGCTTTATTTTAGAGGACATTAAGGGATCAGGATATGCCTTTCTTGAAGTGGACGGTGATCAAGTTGTAAAGGAATTAGCACCGGGCGAGGTGATTAAAGTTGACACCGGAAATGTGGTTGCTTTTGATAAAACAGTCAGCTATGAGATTGAGACGGTTAAGGGACTTGGCAATATCTTCTTCGGAGGGGAGGGACTTTTCCTTACCAAGCTGACCGGTCCGGGAAGAGTTGTTCTTCAGACACAGAACTTTAATGATTTTGCAGGCCGTATCATTTCTATGATGCCATCTCGCAGTTAGATACCATCACCCTTGCACAGCGTAAGTGAGGACGGACACACGAAACATCTAGGTTACGCATCGGTTGGTTTGGATATAACATATCAACGCAGGCACGCTCTCGCTACTCATCACTCGCAGCGGTACTAGGCTCGAAA
>QWCE01001142.1_pt1 | contig 42902 bp, 36 predicted proteins | sample 1972531 | NCBI WGS metagenome assembly QWCE01 (sample SAMN09866716, study PRJNA288562) | Human gut metagenome isolate term4_stool, whole genome shotgun sequencing... | reverse complement strand
GAGTTATTTGCTCTAGCGATGGCACTACGCGTTCGCGGACAGTATGTAGCGATTTGGTGGCGCTCCGGGAAGAACTCCCGGCGACCCCTAAAGATCCCGGAGCATCCGGCGCCAGATTCTGGATTTTGGGATCGGCACCTAAAGTTACGGAGGTGGGGTCGGCAGCGAGCGCTTGCGGTAGCGGTACCCGTTACCCACGAATCGCTAAGCACCTTGCTTAAACGCTGTTGGGTGACCGGAGAATTTAGGGCTCCATTAGGTAAAACTGCGTTAATGAGTCGTGGTTGTGAAGGACGTTCACTGGCGATTGCGGCCAGCATGGCGCGAGCTACCTGGGTATTAGTGAAAGCGTCCTCGGTAGAAGAAGAAGCCATAAGTGCCGATAAAGTCCCATGATCTGCCAGGAATTGACGGGTTTGATCCCCGGTTTTAGCTTGCCCTAGCAGGTCTGGTTGATAGTTGTAGCTTTGCGTTAGGGGCAACTGATCTCCGCCGGTAACTAGGACGCAACCCTCGCTTAATCGGTTTTCGGAGTTGCCGCAGATAGCATCGGTACGGCCGGCCCAGTGGGGATTGGCCAAAAAAATGGTACTGGGATCTAGGGTTAGCTGGTTTTCCAGTAATGCTCCCAGTTGACGGTTTCCTTCCGCTGCTTTTGCCAGCGCATTTTTATCTAATTGCACTAGGTCAGGTGCGCCCCATAAATCAAGTGAGACACTAGCGCCTTTAGCTTGCGCAGCTTTCAGAGCCTCAAGCATTACCGGGTCAAGACTTAAGGGAGCAGGTTTTTCCGGTAAAGGAGCAAAACTACCGGTTAAAAGGGGAGAGTTAGCGTGCAAGAGGGCAGGATCAACCACCCAAGTAATTCCCGTAGTTGACAGGTTGCTCAACAGTTTTGCATTATCGCCCACGCTTTTCAATGGCTCGTCGACTAGATTAGATGTCTGGGTACTGGCAGTAGCCCCACTGCCTATCCCATCCCTGGTCAACCATTTGGCGATTTCGGGGGAAGAGGCCGAAAGGGGAGCTATTATCGCCAGAGAACTTTTTGCCGGTGATTCTGTTTGCGGTGCATACAACAGCAGGGATCGGTCACCTCGGGTATTTTTTCTTTTCACCTTGCTAGCGGAAACGTTAGCTTGAACCCCCAGACTCCCCAAACTGTTCTTACTTAGGGCAGGCAGGGTATTGGTGGGAATCTCTATTGCAAACTTAACGGTTTTTTTCGCTGGCACCTGCGTTAAGGTTTTACTTTGCCGAAGGCGTAAAATCCCCATCCCCCTATCGGATTCCTCTTTAACCCAGGTGCGAATAGTCTCGGCATCCTCTCCCAATCTGGAAGTAGTGGACACCTGAACTAATACATTATCTACAGTGGCATCGGTGTGGTTGCTAACGGTTCCGGTCACCGTAACCTTTTCTGCTCGCGCCTGCTCATCCTCTTTATAGGAGAGGGTATCGGGGCTAATCGCAGTAATGGCCGCAGTCAACTGCGGTGCTGGCGATTTCGGGGCAGCTTTAGCTACCGGGGGGCTACCGGGATTAAAGATGCAGCAAAGGACGAGTAGCACGGTAACTACCACCCCGAACACTCTGCCCCTCAGCCGTGAGATAGCCACCCTAGTCCTCTATTTCTAATAGTTCCAGGGCAGTGGCTACCACTCTGCGTTCATTTGGGTAAACCAGCACTTTGGAGACCATATCCAGGGGAACCCAAGCAGCGGCCTCCGCTTCATGATCCGGATCATTATCGACGGTAATCGTGCCACCCGTAGCCTCTAAAAGATAGTGGTGTACCACTTTATGGATCCGCCTGCCAGCTCCCGCGAACCAGTAGTCGATAGAGATCAGAGGGGCAATTACTTTTCCTTTGATCCCGGTTTCTTCAAAAATTTCTCTGCGCGCGGCTTCTTGCGCGGTTTCGCCCGGTTCCAAATGACCTTTAGGCAGGCACCATTCGATATTGCCATTGCGGTTACGACGGGCGATTAAAGCCACGAAAGCCTGGTGATCCTCAACTTTTACCACCAAACCGCCAGCAGAAGTCTCGTCCACAATTGGTAGCGAGGCAGCGCGGCGCGACTTGGCGCGGTGCCGGCGACGATACGAATTGCGAACGGACATATCTTTAATGCTACCTTGCCCCCTTGTCAGCGAGCTAACAACTTGCCACTTGGAAGACGGCTGGGCTTTCTGGCAATCTGTAAACAATGAATAAGAATCTAAAGTTAGCTAATGATCCTGCTGGCCTGAACGCTAGCGAGGTACAGTTGCCGGAAAATGCGGCCGCCGCCCTCGCGAATATGCTGCAGGCGCTTTCTAAGCTGCCGGCAGTGATTTTAGAACTCGCGGAACTATTTACCGCCAAAGGCCAAGAGCTTTCCCTGGTAGGTGGGCCAGTACGGGACGCGATGTGTGGCCGCGAACCTCACGATTGGGACTTGGCGACTTCAGCGCGTCCAGACGAGACTGAACAGATTTTGAAAGACTGGGCAGGAAACGTGTGGACCATGGGTAAAGAGTTCGGCACTATTGGAGCCCATAAAGCAGGTTTAACCGTAGAAGTAACCACCTATCGCAGCGATAAATATCAAAAAGACAGTCGCAAACCTGCGGTCGAGTTTGGGGATACTTTAGAGGGCGACCTGACGCGTCGAGATTTTACAGTTAATGCGATGGCGTTGCGCCTGCCGGATTTAACCTTGGTGGATCCCCATCAAGGGATTGCCGATTTAGTTGCCGGCCAGTTACGTACTCCAGTTTCCCCCGAGCAGTCATTCGATGATGATCCGCTGCGTATGATGCGAGCTGCCCGGTTCGCTTCTCAGCTTGACCTGGACGTGACCATGCCGGTGATGGCGGCGATGGAGAATATGGCGAGCCGCATCGAGATTGTTTCCCCGGAGCGGGTGCGCTCTGAACTGGAAGCCTTGATGGTGGGTAAAAATCCGCGCAAAGGCCTGGAACTAATGGTTTATACCGGGCTGGCGGCGATGGTGCTACCAGAAGTGGCGAATTTGCGCGCCACCGTAGATGAACACGGCCGCCACAAAGATGTCTACGAACACACCCTGACCGTAGTGGACCAGGCAATAGCTTTAGAGACCGGCCCAGAGGGGGACGTACCGCGTCCCGATTTCGTGTTGCGTTTTGCCGCCCTCCTGCATGACGTGGGCAAACCTGCCACCCGCCGTTTCGAGAAAGATGGGACGGTATCTTTTCATCACCATGAAATCGTGGGGGCGAAACTTACCCGTAAACGGATGCACGCCCTCCACTTTGATAAACAAACCATTAAAGATGTAACCCAGTTAGTTGCCTTGCACCTGCGGTTTCACGGCTATGGGGAGCAGTCTTGGAGTGACTCGGCGGTGCGCCGCTACGTGGCCGATGCCGGGCCGATGCTCACTCGTCTGCATCGCCTGACCCGCGCCGATTGCACGACCCGGAATCGACGCCGCGCAGCGCGCCTAGAACACGCCTATGATGACCTGGAAAAACGTATTGCCCAGCTGGCCGAAAAAGAGGAGCTGTCCCGGATCCGCCCCGAACTAGACGGGGAAGAAATAATGCAAATCCTCCAGCTAAAACCCGGACCGCAGGTGGGGAAAGCCTATAAGTATCTGCTGAATTTGCGACTCGAAGAGGGCGAGATTGGCAAAGAGGTGGCGCGTGAGCGGCTGCTGGCATGGTGGGAAAGCCAGTCTGCTTAAGGAACCTAGAGGTTGCCAGCTACTTAGTTACGTTTTATCGGGCTAATGCCCGTGTTATCACCGGAGGGAGAGCGCTGAGCTAACTAAGTTCGGTAAGCTAAGCACATGAATGCCGCCATGCCCTATCCAGGTTTCTTTATCTCCTTCGAAGGAGGGGACTATACCGGGAAATCTACTCAGGTGAAACTGTTGATGCAGGCTTTAGTGGCGCGCGGGGCAGCTGCGATCACCACTTTTGAACCGGGCGGCACCTTGTTGGGGCAAAGGCTGCGCCGGGAAGTGATGCATGGTGAAGACCTTGACCCCCACACTGAGGCGCTACTTTATGCCGCGGATCGGGCTTGGCATGCGCAGACTATAATCAAACCGCATCTGCAGGTGGGGGAGATAGTAGTATCTGATCGTTACCTGGATTCTTCGCTGGCCTATCAGGGAATAGGACGCGGCTTAGGGTTAGAAAAAATTGAGGAGATTTCTCTATGGGCAACCAGAAATCTGCTCCCGGATCTGACTATATTGCTGGACGGTGATCCGGAAGTGCTAGTGGCGCGGCGCACCGAGAGCCCCGACCGGATGGAGTCGGCAGGCCTGGCTTTTCACCAGGCAGTGCGGCGAGCCTTCCTGCAGATTGCCGAGCGCGATCGGCAGCGGATAAAAGTGCTAGATGCTACCCGTGGGGTAACAGAAATCCATCAGCAAGTGTTATCGCTAGTTAGCGCGGCCTTTGCGGCGAGGGCGAAAATGCAGGCTGGCCCAGACCAGCAGCTAACCGAGGCGTTGGTTAAAAACCCCCTTGCTGACCTTGCGCAAGTAACTGATCCCACAAGCAATTACCAGAGCGGGTTGCAGCAGTTATGAGCGTATGGGATCAGATCGTCGGACAAAATGCGGCGGTAAAGGTTTTTGAGACTGCTGCGCACTCCGCGCGCGTCCTCCGGCAGGCGAATGAGCAGCAGACAGAGGACTCGGCTTTAACCAGGCAAATGTCGCATGCCTGGTTGGTTACCGGTCCTCCCGGTGCGGGGCGATCGGTAGCGGCGCTCGCTTTCGCGGCCGCTTTGCAATGTGAAGATCCCCAAACTCCCGGGTGCGGGCAATGTGGGGAGTGCCGCCGCGTACTTAAAGGTACCCATCCGGACGTGAAAGTGGTGACCACCGAACGCCTGATTATCAAAATGGAGGAGATTGCTTCCCTGGTGACGCTGGCACAGCAGGCGCCTGCCGGAGGAAAATGGCGAGTGATATTGATGGAGGACGCCGATCGGATGGTGGAGCGTACCTCCAATCTATTGCTGAAAGCGATTGAGGAACCGCCTCCGCGTACCGTGTGGCTACTTTGCACCACCCAACCCGGCGATGTGTTACCCACGATTCGTTCCCGCTGCCGCCACGTCAGCCTGGTTACTCCCAGCGTTACGGAAGTGGCGCAGTTGCTGATTGAAAAACAAGGGATCGCCCCGGAAACTGCCCGCCAAGCAGCGGCGCTGTCTCAATCCCATATCGGGGTGGCGAAATCTTTAGCTCGCGATCCGGCCGAACTGGAGCGCCGCCGAAAAATCCTGCTGTCTGCCACCACTACTTCCAGCGTGGGTGAGGCGACGTTGCTAGCGCAAAAATTGGTGGAGGCAGCAAAAACCGATGCTAGTAAACGGGCGGAAGAAAAAGATCAGCAGGAACTGGCGGATTTGCGACGCGCTTTGGGATATGACCAGGAGGGGACGCGGCTGCCTCCTGCCCTAAAAGCCCAGGAAACTGCGCTAAAAGCGGATCAAAAACGGCGCTCTACCCGCTACCTACGCGATAGTCTAGATCGAGTATTACTTAATCTTCTTGGGTTTTATCGAGATGTTTATCTGCTGCAAGGCGGGGCACAGGTGCCGTTAATTAACGTTGACCTGACGGAGACGATTACGAGATTGGCGAAAGGCTCTGCGCCACAGCGTACCGTACAACGCATGGACGCGATTCGCACCGCCAGGCGGCGCCTAGCAGCAAATGTGACGCCGCTACTTACGATGGAAGCAATGATGATGGATTTGAGGCAGTAGTTAATGGTTAAACACAAACTGTCAATGCTGGTAGCAATAGTTTTTACCGGTTGCTTGATGCTGTCGGCCTGTAGCGTTGGCTCCAAATCTGATACTCGGGTGACCCCGTCTACGTCCTCAGAAACGAATTCCTTAGACGGCGAGGACGCTATCATTCCCGCCGGGCTGGAACGCTACTATCAGCAAAAAGTTTCCTGGGCGCCCTGCGAGGAAAGCGACTATCAAGATTATCAATGCGCGCGGGTGAAAGTACCTTTGGACTATAGCGACACCCAGAAGGAAGATATTGAGTTGGCGCTGGCGCGCAGCCGGGCTAGCGGAAAACGCTTAGGGAGCTTGCTTATCAATCCGGGAGGGCCGGGAGGATCGGGAATAAACCTGTTAAAAAACTCGGAAGACATGTTTTCAAAGCAGGTATTTTCCTCTTTTGATGTGGTGGGGTTTGATCCGCGCGGAGTCTCTCGCTCGCACCCGCTCGAGTGCACTACGGATGCGCAAAAGGATGAGTCCTTAGCCGAAAGCCTCGATCTGGGTACGGCCGCAGGCCGGGAGCGTTCCATTGCAGATATGAAAGAGTTCGCCCAGCGCTGTCAGGAAAAGAACGGCGACTTCGCACGATATCTGGATACCGTTTCTGTAGCGCGGGATTTAGATATTTTGCGAGCCGCCCTCGGAGATAAAAAACTCTCTTACCTGGGGTATTCCTATGGTTCTTTCCTGGGGACTACCTATGCGCAACTATTTCCTAAGAATGTGGGACGCCTGGTATTAGACGGAGTTTTGGATGGATCTTACTCCTATGGGGAAGTCTCAATGGCGCAAGCTAATGGTTTCGAGGCCGCCTTTACTAACTTTGCTGCCTGGTGTGCACGCGAAGGCAAGGATTGCCCCTGGAAAGATACGCAAGCCGGTATAAAACAGTTGAAACAGTTTTTTTCTGCCGCCGATGCCTCGCCGATTCCCTCTAATGATTCTGCCCGCCCCCTAAATGGGGCTTTAGCTTTTGGGGCAGCGGTCGGGATGCTCTATTACGAAACTTTATATCCCTCCCTGCTAGAGGGGCTGCAAGCAGCGTTGAAAGGAGATGGCGCGCCTCTATTGAAAATCTCTGATTTATTTAATCAACGCGGCGCAGACGGCAAGTTTGAAAACAATGCTTTAGATGCTTTTATTGCAATTAACGGCGCCGACTACCCGGTGGAAGGCAATAAAAAAGAGTGGGATCAGCGCGGGCAAAAACTGGTACGGGATTTTCCCTTGATGGGATCTTCCATGGCGTATGGAGAATATGCGCTCGCGGCCTGGCCGTGGCAGTCTACCGCGAAACGGGAAAAAGTGAAGATTGTGGGGGCGCAACCCATTTTGCTAGTGGGAAATACCAACGACCCGGCCACGCCCTATGAAATGGCGCAATCGGTACACCGGCAAATCCCTGCCTCGCGGCTGCTGACTTGGAAATCCTATTCCCATACGGCTTACGGTTTAGGGTCGGAGTGCGTAGCGGAAACGGTAGACAAATACCTGGTGGCGGGGATTTTACCTGAAAATGATGTTACCTGTGATGATTAAGGTCGAGGGGATAGCCGATGGATAAGCCCCGTGATGTGGCTAAGCATCCTGCTCGGCGAATAGGGGCGGATGCGGTTGCTATTTTTACTGGTGGTATGGCAGGGACTTTGGCACGCTGGGGGCTAGATAGCTGGACTTTGCCGATTTCAAAAAATTATTTCAGCTGGTCGGCGCTTACTTTTGGGGTGATTTTAGCGAATCTGGTGGGGGCTTTCCTGCTGGGATATGTAAAAACGCGTGCTAATCGGAAAGGGACTGGCCTGCATCGTTTGGGAACTCCCCTAAAACTGGGGATTACCACCGGGTTCTTAGGTTCTTTCACCACCTTCTCGGCCTTTGGAATCGCGGCGGTTAGTGGTGAGAAAACCTCTTTGTATAGTGACTTTTGGGCGCTCAGTGGAAACTTTTACCCTGCCGCAACTGTAGCGATAATTCTCTTGGTAATCGGGGTGGTGCTGGCAGGCTTGGGGTACCGGTTAGCGACCAAAGATGCCCCGGGAGGGCGCGCCAAGAACGGACGTGGGCAGGAGCGATAATGGGTGGAATCGGTTTTGCCTTGGCTTTAGGGGCGAGTGGCGGAGTAGGGGCGCTGTGCCGTTGGGGGATCGACGTGACTTGGCTAAAGCTTGAAAAACGCCACCCCGCCGGAGGTATCGCTTTGGTGAACGTGTTGGCTTGTCTGTTGGGCGGGATGCTGATTGCCGCGGTGAGCAGTGGCGGCCTGCACTCTGATAGCCGGGTTTATGTCCTGTTAGCTACCGGATTTTTGGGTGGGTTTTCTACTTTTTCTACTTTTGTACTCGATATTTTTTCGGTTACGGAACGGGGAAATTGGCGTCGTGCCTGGGGAGCGTTGCTGCTGGTGTGGGCGCTCTCGCTGCTAGCGGCGGCGACAGGGCTATCTCTTGGTAGCTTCCTGCTATAGTTTTTGCCTTCGAGATAGTGTTTTCTGTTTTAGGGTTGACTTTAGTGTGACATCCGCCGAAATCTAGGCAGGTGATTTTTAGATTTACCGAGGGTCTGCCTACAATATGGGAGTTACGCGGGGTGTGGCGCAGCTTGGTAGCGCGCTTCGTTCGGGACGAAGAGGTCGCAGGTTCAAATCCTGTCACCCCGACGAATGTGATGTCCCGCGACATATGTCCGCATATGTCGCGGGATTTTTTGGGTATTAACCCAGGTGATTAGGGTTAATACCCCTTTGTCCGTTTTTCATCTTGATATCGGTAAATCGCTGGGTTTAAGAACCTGGTATTTTGGCCTAGAGAGCCACCAGGCATTATTTTTAAGATGCTGAACAGACATAATACGGGATGGATGGTTTCCTATGAGCCAATCTTTAGGCGAAACCCCAATAGAACCGGGAGCGCCTCTGCCGGAAGATAGCCGGCAAGATGCGAAAGTTAACTTCCCGGTCTTTTTGGGATCCTCAGCGGGAATTCTAGCTATAGCTCTGTGGGCACTGATTTCGCCCACTACCGCCGCTGAAGTGTTGGGAGTTGCGGTCGGGGCGATCTCGAAATGGTTCGGCTGGTTTTATATTGCACTGGCTGCCATCATTCTAGTTTTCGTTTTTTTCCTGGGGTTCTCCCGCTATGGGGAAACCCGCCTGGGACCGCCTAACTCGCGTCCCGAATTTTCTACTTTCTCCTGGGCTTCCATGCTGTTTGCCGCCGGGATTGGTACCGATATTTTATTTTTCTCCGTAGCCGGCCCGGTCAGCCAGTATCTGCAGCCGCCCGTGGGCAAAGGGGAAACCATCCAGGCCGCCCGGGAAGCTACGGTATGGACGCTTTTCCACTACGGGATTACCGGTTGGGGGATGTATGCGCTGATGGGGATGGCTTTAGGGTATTTTGCTTATCGCCGGAAGAAACCCTTATCAGTACGCTCTGCCCTCTACCCGATTTTTGGAGACAAACTTAATGGTCCGTTGGGGCACACCGTGGACGGAGCCGCCATCCTGGGCACTATTTTCGGGGTAGCCACCACTTTGGGCATCGGGGTGGTACAGCTTAATGTGGGGCTGGAAATCCTTTTCGGGATTGAACAGGGGATCCCCGCCCAGGTGGGATTGGTGATACTCGCGGTAGCCATGGCTACTGTCTCGGCCACCACTGGTATTCATAAAGGAATCCGCTTCCTTAGCCAACTCAACGTGGTATTAGCCCTGTTCCTAGCAGCCTGGGTTTTCATCACTGGGAGAACAGATTTTCTGCTTAACGCCATCGTGATGAATATTGGGGACTTCGTGTGGTCATTCCCGCGCCGCGCCCTCGAAACCTTCGCCTTTTCAGACGTAAGTGCCTGGATGTCGGCCTGGACGTTGTTTTTCTGGGCCTGGTGGGTAGCTTGGGCGTCCTTCGTGGGAATGTTCCTAGCACGGATTTCTAGAGGACGCACCCTGCGGGAGTTCGTAGTAGGCACTATGCTGATTCCCTTCTCCTACGTTCTAATGTGGGTAGCTATTTTTGGTAACGCTGCCATCGACTTGATTCGCAGCGGTGATAATTCATTTGCCGAGGCTACCCTCAAAGCTCCTGAAATGGGTTTTTATCTGCTTTTACAGCAGTGTCCGGCGGCGGTATTCATTATGGGGCTAGCCACCTTTGTAGGTCTGCTGTTTTACGTAACCTCCGCAGACTCGGGCGCCCTCATCATGGCGAACCTGTCCTCATTTTTGCCAACGGTGCGTTCGGATGCCCCCGGATGGCTAAGAATTTTTTGGGCGGGGGTAACCGGGCTACTAACTATCGGCATGCTAATAGTCGGGGGGATCCCGGCGCTCCAAAACGCCACCATTATTATGGGATTACCGTTCTCGCTCGTAATGATCTTAGTGATGATTGGCCTGGCCAGAGCCTTAAAGCAAGATCGGCGTGCCCGGCAGTTGCGGGCGCATTCGGCTCGGAATATTTTGGCGGGAACTGGGTCTATTGCCGGTCGGCTAGAAACCAATTGGCGCGAACGCATCGCGAAAACTTTCGGGCAAGTAACCCCCGTGGAAGCTCAAGCCTATCTGGATAAAGTGGCTGAACCGGCGCTGCGGGACTTTGCTGCGGAACTGCAAAAACAGGGGATTCCCGCCGAGGTCGTCCGGGGAGATAATGATCCCCTCGAGCAAGTAGATCTCCAAGCCCGCATCTATGACCGCCTAAAACTAACTGCCTTTAAAGGTCCTGACCAGTTTGTTTACCGGATTTTGGCGGTAGATACCGCGAATACTATCTACGCGGGTTCTGCCCCGACTAGTCCGCGATCTACTCGCCTGGAAGTGCATTTGCCCGATAATGATCAAGATTATGACGTGATGGGTTATTCGCGCAGCGCTATCATCCATGATGCCTTGGATCATTTTGACCGCTACCAGGACTATTGGCGTATCAACGACGAATAAAGAAAGAAAAATTCTGGCGGCGGCTTTCGCATTCCCTATCGGGTAGCGGGGTTTTCCGGTAAACTGCAAGTATAGACAGGACTGTGAGTGGCTATTGTTAGCGTTGCAGGCAATAGCGTTCACGGATCGGGCGACTCGTTAACCAGATCAAAAGTTGCCGAATCGCCAGTAGCTTAGAGAGGAAAATAGATGACTATCCCGGTGCCCCTGTACAGATTACCGGAGGCTATGGCCTGTTTTAACTCGGCTTCTTTGATTACCTTGCCTTACGGTGCCCACGTAAAAGTCCATACTGTAGATCCGATCTTAGAGGACGGGCGACTGAGAATCCGCAACGCCCGGGACTCGGCCTTGCGTAACGGAGCCGCCAACCCAAATGTTACTTTGATTTGGCAAAGCCCCTATCCCCACGGCTGGAGCCTGGTAGTTGATGGTCAGGCTTGGGCAAACGGTCCAGATTTAATGATCGAGTACGAGTCGGGGATTCTGCATCGCCCTCAGTACCACAACGACGGACCACAGTGGATGTGGCAAGACGGGGAGTACCCCGCCCAATAGGGTGCTCCGTAGGTATTACCTGCCCGGCACGGATCAAGCGGGAGACTATTTGGCTTCTACTGGCTGAAAAGACCGTAACCGCAGGCTATTTCCCACCACAAATGCCGACGAACAAGCCATAGCGGCTCCGGCGAGCATCGGATTAAGCAATCCCAGTGCTGCCAGCGGTATCGCGGCAACATTGTAGGCAAAAGCCCAAAATAGATTACCTTTAATGATTTTTAGGGTGCGTCGCGAAAGCCGAATCGCATCTACCGCTGCCAATAGATCCGGGCGCATCAAAGTAATATCAGCGGCTTCAATCGCCACATCGGTGCCGGAGCCCATCGCGATCCCTAAATCTGCTTGCGTAAGGGCGGCCGCATCATTAACTCCATCGCCAATCATGGCTACGGTGGCTCCCCGTCCCTGTTTGCGGAAAACTGCCACCACTTTATCTTTTGGCTTTACCTGCGCGATTACCTCGTGAATTCCAACTTGCTGGCCTACGTGGCGGGCTACGTTTTCGGTGTCCCCGGTGAGTAACACCGGAGTTAGCCCTAGCTCTTTGAAGAGGGCGATTGCCTGGGCACTGGTTTCTTTTACCTGGTCGGCAACCCCCAGAACTCCTTTCACCTGACCATCGAGCGCTACCAGCACCAGAGTTTCGCCGCGCCCAGTGTGTTCGGCGATTACGTTTTCGAAAGTGGAGGAAACTGCGACACCTTGCTCGCTAATAAACTTGCGGTTGCCGGCGACTACCAGTTGTCCTGCAACCGTTCCGCGCACCCCGCCTCCGGGATAGCTTTGGAAATCCACTGGTACCTTATCGCTAGTAAGCCTGATGCCTTTAGAAGCTGCTGCTCGGGTAATCGCTCCGGCGATGGGATGTTCACTGCCGCCCTCTAAGGTAGCGGCCGCCTGCAATACTCCCAGATCATCGGGAGGAAAGATGCTTACCAGTTCCATATTTCCACTGGTAACAGTGCCGGTTTTATCGAGGATAACCGTGTCGACTTGCCGGGTGGATTCCAGTATCTCTGCGCCCTTAATTAGAATCCCCAGCGAAGCCCCGCGGCCGGTTCCTACCAGCAAGGCCGTAGGCGTAGCCAGCCCTAGGGCGCAGGGGCAAGCAATAATTAACACCGCAACCGCGCAGGTAAAGGCGGTAACCGGGGTTCCAAATATTAACCAGATCAGCAAAGTAAGCAGTGAAACCGCCAAAACTACCGGGACGAAAACTGCGGAAATCTTATCTGCCAGGCGTTGAATCGGGGCTTTACCTGCCTGTGCCTGCTCCACTAGACGGGTAATTTGAGCCAGTTGCGTCTGGGAACCCACCCGCGTGGCGCGAACTATCAGGCGGCCATAGGTGTTGATGGTCGCGCCGGTAACCTGGTCACCGGCTCCCACCTCTACCGGTACTGATTCCCCGGTTAGCAAGGAATTATCGACGGCGCTGACCCCGGAAACCACCACTCCATCGGTGGCGATTTTTTCTCCCGGCACGGCAATGAACTCTTCGCCCTCGCCTAGCTCGTTGATGGGAATCTGCACCTGCTGACCTGCCCGTAGCGCGGTTACCTCGTTCACCCCCATTTCGGCGAGGGAACGCAGCGCATCCCCCGCCCGCACTTTGGCGCGTTTCTCAAAATAGCGTCCTCCCAAAATAAACACCGTTACTCCGGAACAAACTTCTAAATAAATATGGCTGGTGGCATCCCCGGGGCGGGCTAGCAGCTGGAAATCGTGGGTCATTCCCACGCGTCCAGCATCCCCTAAAAAGAGGGCGTATAAAGACCAAATAAAGGCAGCTAGAGTACCCAATGAAATCAGGGTGTCCATAGTGGTAGTGGCGCGGCGGGCATTTAGGAAGGCCGCGTGGTGGAACGGGTAAGCTCCCCACAGCACCACCGGAATCGTCAGTAGTAGGGACACCCATTGCCAATAGGGGAACTGGAAAGGTGGAATCATTGCCAAAGTGATGACCGGAGCCGCCAAAAGGGCGCAAATAATCAGGCGCCGCCGAAGCCCGGTCAATTCCTTGACGCTGGTATTCGGGCCGTGTTGCCCGTCCTCGTTCCCTAAATCCCCGTCCGCAAACGCGCTATAACCGGCCTTTTCCACGGTTTTTTTAAAATCATTCGCGCTGAAATCACCGGTTTGGGAAATAGTGGCTTTCTCAGTCGCATAGTTGACACTAGCGTTAACTCCCGGCATGTTGTTAAGGGCTTTTTCAATATGCGCCGCACAAGCCGCGCAACTCATGCCCCCGATTATCAGTTCTAGATTCTGAGAATTATCGATACTACTAGCCAACTGCTACCTCCTGCGCCCTATCCTAACTGCTTCCCAAGCACCTATTAAGCAACTTTTTCCAGGGCGAAAAGCAAGAAACTGGCAACACCTTCAGCGAGTGCGGGCTTTGAAAGAATCCCGGTAAGCGGGCGGGAAAACAGAACTAGCTAAGGAAACTATCAGAGCCGCTAATCGGACTTGAACCGATGACCTACGCTTTACGAGAGCGTTGCTCTACCAACTGAGCTATAGCGGCAAAGTGCCACAGGCACCGTGTCAGTCTATCTAGCCTTCCCCCCGCTTTCCAAACTTTTCGACCAGGTAGAACGGTTATTTTCGCCACGCTCGCGACCGCAGCCATTGAAACGGTAGAGTTTAGCGCGCCCTCCGCTAGCCACCTGGGTAAAGTAACCATCCAAAGGAACCTGGTAAAAACCGGGCCAAGAGTAAGAGCGGGGAACTCCCATGTATCTACTGTCAGGACGGGTATAGAAATGGGTGACTTTCAATTTCTCCAGGGACAGGCAAACCTGCCGATCCCGTCCGATATTATTCAGGTGATAAAAGAGGCGGGCACGGTCAGGATCGTTTTCGGTTTTACCCAGAGAAGAAAAAACAACCCTCCGATTAGCAATAGACTCAAAATAGATGGTGCCAATGGAAGGATCCCCGACAATCACCGCGTCTGCAGGCAAGAAATGGGCAGCTCTTTTAATCAACCTTAGCTCCCCACTATTGGATAGTCCGCCACTTCCGGTCATCTCCGGATTGAAAACTGATTCTATAGCCCACACCCGACTATCAGAGCCGGCAATCCCCACTGTAAGACAAGTGGCAACCAGAGTTGCGACAGCGCCTTTGCAAATACGCCCCGGGGCGCCGACAGCGCTAAGAAAGCTAACAGTTAGCATTAGCATAAAATCTAATCCCACTCCCATCAGCAGATTTAAGGGCAGTTGTAGGATTGCCATTAGGCGTCGCGGATCCGAATACCACGGACCGGTCACTATTTTGAGTGGCGAAGCGGGCAGGTAAGAAATCATCACTAGTCCTGCGCACAGAGCCCAGGAGGCCAGCAGCCATTTTGGTGCTTGCCCATAAAAGAGCGCGATTATCCCCATAGTTAGTAACGCAGCCATTAACGCCATGAAAAATATGAAAGCTGAGGACGGGAAAAAGAAAGGGGTGGGTAGCAGCGGACGCAAGAAAGCTAAATATTCATCCCCCTTGCGCTCAAACAGCGCGGTAGCCAAGCTGGAAGGATTAAGAAAACCGATTTCGAGGATCAATAGCAGACCGAGAGCCGCCCCCAACCAGCCGGCGAGACTCGAAAGTTTTCTTTTTCGGATCCCTCGATATAGGTGAGTAGCGATCAACGCTGCTAGAAGTGGGAATAATAACGCTAACAGGTTAAAAAAGATGGCGGGATGAACCCATACGGATCCAATCCCTAAGAATAGAGAAGTGAAAAAAGTGGCCAGCACGGCGGGCAAAGTAAGTGGCAAATCACTGGAATCGGGTTCGGGAGGCTGGCTGCCAGCAGTAGACGATCCCGATAATTTACGCGCGTATGCTAACACCTGCCTGCCCAAAACCAGCATTAAAGCGACGGCGCCCGGCAATAATGCTATCCCGGTGCCGTTTGGCCACTGAGCGTAACGCGCTAAGGAATCAGCGGGGAAAGATAGGGTAAACCCCGAAAGCACAATGGTTATTAATTGAGCTCGCCGCGATACTCCCAGCAAAGCAACCAGGGCGCTCACTCCCAAAATCCACCAGCAAACCAAAAGTAGAAACATCAGGTTAGCGGCAGGAACTACCGATTTAGAACCGGTGAATAGCACGGTGAAAATGTGCCAGCCACTAGGGTAATAGACCCGGGTACTTTGCGGATACAGCCCAGAAAGGGCGTAAAAAGGGTGGGCATCTTGGGTACGACGCAGTAAAACTAAGCCGTTGTAGTGAAAACTAGGATCCCACCGCTGAGCCGGGTTAGCGAAATTAATAGTGAGAACCATGGGGGCAATGCCGGCGGTGATTCCTGCTAGCACCGCCGCGATTAACGGATAATCTCGGGAACTCTGGTTAGCGAGTTTGTGGCGCCTAAATAGCGCTCCGATGGCAAAGATAATCGTTAGTAGCCCCACCAGTGGGAATACAACTACCGGTTTCCATCGCCAAAAACTCCCGCAGAAACCTAGTTTTCCCAACCAGAGGGAGCTAGTGGGAGATAGTAGGCTTGCCAGCGCTAATAGGATGAAAAAGGTCAGTGCCGGAGCTACCGCTAACGTCACTCGCCGAGGAAGAGTTGGGATCAGGCAGTGCGCTAATGTGTATCCGGGAAGCAAAGAAAAGAGGACTATCGCGCAAAAAATGGCGATGAGTTCCATGGTTTTCCCTTCCCGAAAATACGTTATTCCTGAACATGACTTTACCGCCTGTCTGGGGAGTAAAGCACGCAGGGCGCAACGATAATACCGGCATCCTTGCTAAGAAGGATCTGGGGCTGGGTTAGTGGCAAAACTAGTTATTTCACCTTTTCGGCTCGTCCACCGGGATGGAGGCTACGTCAAGTGGAGTCGCTAGATGTTTCCGGTAGTTAGAAGTATCTGCCTATAGCTGGCGGATTGTTTGCTTAATCATTGCGATCATCCCGGCGCGCACCGATAGCGAATCCACTCCGGCCGCAACTAATTTGCCTGCCCAAGCCGGATCGGACGCCATATCTCCACATACGCAAACTTCAATCGGGTTCGCTGCATCATGGGCGATTTGAGCTATCTGGCGAACCATTTTCACCACTGTTTCCCGTACTTCATCGGCCAGGTCAGCTACCTGAGAATTTCCTCGATCCGCGGCTGCAACATATTGGCAAAGATCATTGGTGCCTATCGATACAAAATCCACGGCTCCACAAAACTCCTCCATGCGTAAAGCAGCAGAGGGCGTTTCCACCATTATTCCCAGTGGTAACGGTATTTGAGCTGGCCGCGCAGCTTCATCAATCCCGTAAGTATCGGCGGTGATTTCTTCTAGGAGGGAACGCACCCAATCCACTTGATGCACGTGATTGACCATAGGAATCATCACTCGCAAAAGCTTACCGAGACCTTCGGATTCTAAAGTTTGGTTAGCGTCGAGAACTGCCCCTAACTGGTCTCGTAACAGGTGCGGGAACTTACGTAGTAAACGTACCCCTCTAACCCCTAAGAAAGGATTATTTTCCGGGGGCTGCTTGGCAAAAGGCAAGGGCTTATCCGCTCCGATATCCCACAGGCGAATCGTAGTTGACCCCAGGTTGCGCGCTAGCTCTGCGTACACTTCTGCCTGCTGCAGACGGGATGGAGCCCCCTGGTAGCCCGCAAATAGAGTTTCAGTTCGCACCAGACCGCATCCTTCGGCACCTTCAACTGCGCCGGTAGGCCCGGAAACATTGACCTGGATAGGGATCTGTTTACCACTGGTGGTAATCGCCGGGGTTTCTAGCTGCTCTAAAGCTTTGGTGGCGGTAGCAACTCGCTCGCGAGCCAGCTCAATCCAGTGGGCAAAGACTCTAGCCTTGGGGTTAACTTCTAAATGTTTAGTTCGTGGATCGAAAACAATGGTGTCCCCGTCATGAACCCCCCATTTAAGACCGGCATAAACCGGGATTCCCCGCGAGGCGGCCACAATCGCACCATGCCCGGTAGTACCGCCACTGCGGGTAACTACCCCTTCGATTTCTGGAGGCAGACTGGCGGCTAGTGGGGCATCAAGTTCTTCAACTACCAGCACTGCCGGAGTGGAATGCTTTTTAATCAATTCATCTAGATTATCGAGCTCGCCACCGATCAACGCCTTTTTTAGCAGGCGAGATACCGCAAGTAAATCGGTAGCCCGCTCCGCCAAATAAGGATCATCCAGCTTTTCCATCTTGGCAGCAGCTGCGCTATAGGCGTTGTCTACTGCGGTAAACGCATTGGTTCCCCCCGCAATTTCATCGGCGATTTCTGCGCGTAACTCGGGATCGTCCACCAGAGCGATTTGCATTTGAATAATCGAATCCGAACCCAAAGACGCTAGGTAGGCTCTAACGGCTTTGCGGGCTTCTTCTAACGCCTGCCCCTCATTAGGACTGACCCGATAAAATTCGGCGTCCTCGTGTCCCTCCAGCACCAGCGCGTATCCGATAACGATCTGGTCGCCGTTGCGCGCCGGGTCGGTGGGAGTAGACACTTCTTTAGCTAGCTGCTCGGCAATCGCATTAACCGAACTGCCCCCTGTTTCCTCGGAGCCTCCCGCAATCGCAGGGGGATCAGTTTGGGTCAAGGCCTCCCTGATAGCAGCAAAAATTTCTGGAGCTGCCGGATCTGTAGTACCTAGCTCTAAAGTCTCACCTTTGCCAATTCCCAAAGAACTCACTTGCGTGAGGGAAGCGGCATTTACTATGCGAAAAGTCCCGGCTTTGCGGGCAAAAACCGGAATGTTTCTCGCTCCGATAGCGCCGGCGAGGGCAGCGGCAGGACGGGCATGCACCCCGTGCGGATCAATAATTTCTAAAGCCAGGGTCGTGGCCTCGGGGGAGGAAAAGGAATCCTCTTCCGAGGCCGCCTCGGCAGTATTCTCGCTAAACTCCCCTTCGTCCTCGGGGTGAGGCTCCTCGGTGTCACTGAGTTGGTCAATCTTTCCCGCCAAGGCTGCTTGCGCCTGCCTGGCTACCTCTTTCAAGCTCGCGCCCCCGGCGGCGCTAACTACCGCAGCTACCAGTCCTTCCACCAGGGGGCCGGCAGATATTAGGCAACGATCAGCCAGGTCGGGGTCAACGAACTCTAAGGCCATTTGCGAACTGAGCAGTGCGGAGCCCAAATCTACCAAAATCAGCACCCCCTCGGGGTTATCAGCAGCTTCGATAGCTTCGCTGATTTGCTGAGCGTCGGTACCCAGTTCCACCTGTTCACCATCGCTAATACCCGCTGCCACCAATACTTTGGGGGCGCTGCCGGCGACGGTCATTTGCATCGCGAGTTCTTTAGCGGCAGTTGCTAAGGGCAGTGAATGAGACACCACTACCAGGGAGATCATGCCTACTCCTTATAACCGGGGTTATGTCAAAGCTGCGGCGGCAGCTTTGAACAGCAAAGCAGAGGAAGTCGCGCCTGGATCTTGAGTTCCCTGAGAGCGTTCCCCGAGATAAGAGGCGCGTCCTTTCTTTGCGATCATCGGTTCGGTTTCGTGGGCAGCCTTATCAGCGCGTTCGCTGGCGGCCGCCAATGCGGCCTGCAGTCCTCCGGAGGCGGCCTCATCAAAAGCATCCAGAGCCGGATACAGACAGTCAAGCATGGTTTTATCACCCAGGTTGGCTTTACCCCGTGCTTTTACCCCATCGGCTCCGGCTCGCAGCGCCTTCCCAATGGCCTCAGTATCCGCATCGGGGGTTAGCGCTGCCCCCATTCGCATGAAGAAGGTGCCATACAGCGGACCAGAAGCGCCCCCCACCTTAGAAACCAAGGTCATACCGGCTTTCTTTAGCAGGGCCCCGGCATCAGCGAAACTGGTGGGATCCAACTCTGCCACCGCGGTCATGCCGCGCGCCATATTGGCACCATGATCGGCATCCCCGATGCGTCTATCAAGGTCAGTAAGGTAGTCGGCGTTTTCGACGATTAACTCCTTATAGGTGGTGAGCCAGGCGAAAAAGTCTTGGGTTTCTGCCACTATTAGCACCCCCACCGCAAACCGGTAGTGTTCACCGGAGCATCCCAGAGTTTGAGGAGCTCTTCGCTGCCCTGGGTTAGGGTCAGGGAACAGCCGGCCATATCTAGGGAAGTAATGTAGTTACCTACCAGGCAACGGGCTACTTTAATCCCCTTAGCCTCTAAGATCGCGGCTACTTCGCCGTACGCAAGATAAAGCTCAATCATGGGGGTGGCACCCATGCCGTTGAGCATTGCAAATACCGGCTCCCCACTAAAATCCAGGTCTGCCAAAATTGGTTCTACCAGTTCCGCAGCAAGCTCATCGGCGGTAACTAAGGGGCGACGTTCGCGTCCGGGCTCCCCGTGAATACCGATACCTACCTCGATCTCGTCCTCTCCGAGGTCGAACGTGGGTTTACCGGCAGAGGGAACCGTACAAGAAGTGAGGGCAATCCCGTAGGAGCGGGAACGTTCATTTACTTCTTTGGCGATGCGTTCTACCTCGTCCAAGCTGGCTTTAGCTTCAGCGGCGGCTCCAGCCAATTTTTCTACGAAAACGGTGGCACCCACCCCGCGGCGCCCCGCAGTGTAGAGCGAGTCTTGCACCGCTACGTCGTCGTTGACCACTACCGAACGCACATCCACCCCGGTTTCGGCGTTTGCCATCTCTGCGGCCATCTCGAAGTTCATTACATCGCCGGTATAGTTTTTGACGATATGGAGGACGCCTGCACCCCCATCTACTTCACTGGTGGCGGCCATCATCTGGTCAGGTACTGGAGAAGTAAAGACCTCTCCGCAGCAGGCGGCATCCAGCATACCGGGACCTACGAAACCGGAATGGAGCGGCTCATGTCCGCTGCCTCCTCCCGAAATCAAACCTACTTTGCCTTTAACGGCTCCGCGGCGAGTGTAAACCACTTTGTTTTCATGATCGATACGCAGGGTATCTGAATGAGCTAGTTCTAAACCTTTTAGCGAATCTGCGACTACATTGTCGGCAGAATTAATTATTTTTTTCATGCCCTCATTGTGTCACGTACCACTTCCGGGCGCTACCGTTTTTTGCAAAGCAACGCTAGACGCTAGCTACTTACGCCTGTTACCGGACTTTGAGAATAAGAAAAATGAAAGGAGGAAAATATTTAACGATGCTCCGGAGCTTTTAGAGGAGCCAGTAGCGCCAGCCCGGTCCCCAGCAGCAGGGTGATCCCTAAGACTCCGAAATGCTGAGAGCTAGCTCCTGCCGGCACGAAAAGTTTTCCGATCCACACAAACAGGGCAAACAGAGTGGGAGACAGGAAAGAAACTGCCCTTCCGGTGGTGGCGTAAAGCCCAAAAAGTTCGCCCTCGCGTCCTTTGGGGATCATCCGTGCCAGGAAGGAACGCGAGGCTGACTGGACGGGACCGACGAAAATACACAGCAACAACCCAAAAGACCAGAAGATCTTGGCGCCACCGTTGTGGGCAAAAAAGAGGATCAGCCCCAGGCTGGTCATACAGACGAGAGAAAAAACCATTACTTTTTTCGGACCGAAAAAGTCATCGGCGACCCCGCAGGCAATAGTAGCGATTCCCGCCACCACGTTGGCGACAATCGCGAAAATCATTACTTGCCCGCCATCTAGTCCGAAAACGGTAGATGCCAGGATAGCTCCGTAGGTGAATACCCCGGCGAGGCCATCACGAAAAATTGCGGACGCAATAAGGAAACGCAGAATCTCGGGAGCAGTTTTTGCTAGACGTTTAATGGTTTCCCACAGCTCGATATAGGCGGCTTTAACCCCCGCCAAACCCGCAATAGGTTCTTGGTCTTGCGAATCAACCCCTGCCATAGTCACGGGATGGAGTTTTCCATCCGCTCCTCGCCGCCGTCCTGGCAGCGCCAAAATCACTGGAATCGAAAACACCGCAAACCAGATGGTAGCGAACACCATGGCGATACGGATATTTAGGAAGTTTTCACCAGTTACCCCGAACCAGCCCACTTCGGGGGAGATGAAACCAACATAGAGCACTCCCAGCAAAATAATGCCGCCTAAATATCCCATCCCCCAGCCGATACCGGAGACTTTTCCCATGTTTTCTTTCGTGGAAACCCGCGACAACATGGCATTATAGTTCACGGAGGCGAACTCGAAAAAGATATTTCCAAAAGATAGCAACGCCACCCCTAGCCAGAGTGCCCCGGTTTTTCCGAGGGGAGAAGTGGGGTAGACCGCGAACATTAGCGCCATGCAGATGGTTACTAGGGTAGAAAACAGTGCCAGCATTCGGGTTCCGCGCCCCTTATGGTCAGCGCGCTGCCCGGAAACCGGTGCCACCAGAGCGATCACCAATCCGGCGAAAGCTAACCCAATCGACAAGTCAGTAGTGGCCTGGTTGCCGGGGGCAAATAAATCTTCGGTAGTTAGGTATACGGTGAAAACAAAGGTGGTGGCCACCGCGTTGAAGGCCGCAGAACCCCAATCCCACAGCGACCAGGCTAAAATTTTACCTTTGGTGCGGTCATTGTTTTCGCCTGCCAGATGTTCCCGTTGATCACTGGTTTTAGCCATAAGTTCCTGCCCTTATTCTTGCTCGGGATTCTCCACCAGCCAGGTGGCTAGTTTTAGATCCAAGGGGTACGTGATTTTCAAAGCTCGCATTGATCCTGCCACAAAGTATTGCTGGTAACCGAGCCTAGCTGCAAGTAGAGCATCATCTAGAGCCCCGTCCTCGGAAATGCTTTCCTTTCGCGCCTGTTCGTGAGCCGCGAAAATAACATTCCCGGCAAACCCTTGGGGGGTTTGTACACAGCGCAGTCGTGAGCGATCGGGGGTAGCTCCTGAGGGAGTAATCTCTACCCCCGCCCGGCAAAAAGATTCGCCGGCGATTTCCCGTACGGTGTCAACTAAAGGGGTGGCGGGTACTACCGCTGGGCAACCAGAGACGACCGCTAAGCAAACGCGTTGAAACTGCGCGCGAGGAGTGAGTGCTCGAGCTGCATCATGAATTAGGACGATAGCTTCCGGGTCATTGGCGGGCACTAAGGCCTCGCCAGTATCGAAAGTTAATAGCCCTTGCAGACCCTGGTAAACGGAGATTTGCCGATTTGCACCCCCGGCTACAACTTTCCAAGGGTAGGACAGGGCGGCGGTACGGGCAATATCGGTGAAAGTATCTAGGTAATCGCCGGGAGCTGTAATCACTACCCCGGCCAAGTCATCCAACGGCTCTAGGGAGCGCAGGGCGTGGTGTAGTAGGGTGTGACCAGCCAATTCTACCAACGCTTTTGGTCCGGGATTGCCGAGACGAGATCCGGAACCAGCGGCGGTCACGACGCAGTAAACGCTGCGTCCCATAACTTGTCCTTTTACTTTTATTTATCGTTAACCCGGTTGTATTCTACCTGGGCTTCTTCCATGATTTTATCGAGACGATCCGAGGCTGCCTCTTCGTCTTCTTGTTTCGCCAAAGCAAGTTCAGAAATCAGAATTGCCCGCGCTTTAGCCAGCATCCGTTTTTCACCCGCCGACAGCCCGCGTTCGTTATCGCGGAAGGTTAAATCCCGCACCACTTCAGAAACTTTTAGGATGTCTCCGGTGGCGATTTTTTCACCATTAGCCTTATAGCGGCGTGACCAATTGGAGGGTTCTTCAATATGGGGTTCTTGCAGTACTGCGAGTACTTCTTTTAGGCCTTCTTCATCGACCACGTCGCGAACCCCAACCATATCCACATTTGCCGCCGGCACTTGGATAGTCATATCGCCATTGGTAACCCGCAGCATCAGGTAGGTGGTGTCTTCTCCCTTGAGTTTACGAGTAGTGATATTTTCGATCACCGCAGCTCCATGATGGGGATAAACAACGGTCTGGCCGATTTCAAATGTCATAACTTATAGGCTCCCAAATACAAATTTTCCGGATACTATTCTACCGTAAATCGGCTTTACCTGCTAAAGAGGGCGTGTAGGTCACATAATTTTTAAGGAGATGCTTCTTTTCCGGTGTTTTTGCAAGCTAGGACGATGTAAAACCAAAACCTGACCCGCCTTTCGAGTATTTCGCCGGGGGCTGGCTTTTTTCTTTAGGAGCAGCCCGTAATGGTAATAATTGCGGCCTCGGGTGGGCAAGCAAGACGCACCGGCGTGAATTTGGAGGTGCCTAGTCCGCGCGAAATATGTACCCGGGTTTGCCCGCGCGGCATCCAATCGGAGATTCCGGCCTGCCCGGCAAGCTTTATGAGGTTTGGTAGGGGATAGATTGTCCCTTTATTCACCCGAGGAGCCGGATTAGCTACCGTTCCCATCTTCCACAAATGCATCCCACCCGAATAGCGTAGCGGCAGATCGGTGTTGTTTACCAGAGCCCCAAATCCGGGCAGACAAACCTGGCCTCCGTGGGTATGTCCAGCTAGCACCAGGTCGGCTCGGCAAGCGGCATATTGGTCGAGAACGCGCGCATAGGGGGCGTGGGTCAAGGCGAGCCGCAAATCAGCTTTCCCCCAGGTATCCGGTACCTGCACCGCCTCGTCGCGCCCGATATGGGGATCGTCGGTTCCCGTCAGTGCCACGGTTAGTTTTTTTGCGCGGTGTCCTTGCCGGGCAGGAGAAGTAAGAGTGCAGGTACTTGCCTGATTATTAAGGTCGCTCCAGCCGCCTACAGTTAAGAAGTCGCGAAAATCTTCGGTCGGTAGGTCGGGAACGGTACGTAACTTGGGTTTCTTGTTCGGCAGAAAATAGTGCAAGGGCGCTTTCGGGATGCCCGAATAGTAATCGTTGGAACCGAATACAAACGCGCCCGGTAGCTTTAGCAAAGGGTTGAGGGCGCGGGAGAGCATCTTTAATCCGGAAGTATCCGCAAAATTGTCTCCGGTTAGCGCCACAAAATCTATATCCTGAAATTCCGCCAGCGAGGCTACCCAATCGGCAAGCCAGCTAGTTCCTGACCAAAGATGTAGGTCTGATAGGTGTAATATCCGCAGTTGCCAGCGCGAACTGGCAGATGAAAGGCTAGGGGAATTGCTAGATGTTCTTCGCTTTTCCTCGGATCTATCTGTGGCAATAGCGCAGCTAGGGGCAGAATCTTCCCAGACTAGTGACGGTAGCTTCCCTGGGTTAGTCCTCAACTGGTAGCGACGCAGGCGCGGCGATCGAGCCTCGAAAAATGGGTACGCTATCGCGCCTGCAGCTAAAGATAACAGGGGGTGGTGTCGCCTCAAAAGTTAATCTTCCTCATAATAAAGAGTTTGAGTGATCTGAGTGGTGGTAGTAGCAGGTGATTGCGAGGGCGAGGGCGAGGGCTCTTCGCTGGGTTTCGTACGCTTAGGTCGCTGCACTCCTTGGGAAATGGTTTTACCCTCTCCAATATTGGCGGCCGGGAAACTCGTGGCCGGCAGAGGTTGTACTGCTGCTGACATGTATTCCCTGAATGCCATGGCGGGAACGGTGTTACCCCAAACGATCCCATAGTAAGCACCGTTAATCCTCAATCCCGTCAGGTTGCGCGGACCTCCCTGGGAATAGCCGACCCAAACCGCGGTTGCCAGATTCGGGGTGGCTCCCACGGTCCAGGCAGCTTTTGGACCGTTAGTAGTACCGGTTTTCGCCATCACCTGACGACCTATACTCACCCGTCCCCCATAGCTATTAGCGGTAGATACCAGTACCTGAGCAGTTTTATTAGCTACGCTTTCTTCAACGGTGCGTTTACAGTTTCCCGAAGGAACTTTGAAAGATTTACCGTCGGCATCCACCACTTTTTCGAGCGCTACCGGCGAGCAGAGCGTACCTCCTGAAGCAATTGTGCCGAATGCGTTCGCCATGTTTAGGGGGGTCACGGAACCAGCCCCAATAATGAAGGACGGACCTAAATCCTGTTTTAGATCAGGATCGCCGCTCACCGCCCCTAAATTCTCGCCCATTTTATAGATATCGCAAAGATCGAGGTTGGTAGCCATCCCGGCATAGGTGGTGTTCAAAGATTTTTGGGTACCTTCTAAAACCGAAGTGGCATAGTTGTTACCCCCGGTAGCGTTCTTTAGCGGCCAGGGACCAGCATGTACCGGGCAGTTACCAGAAACTTTCCAATCGCGCGGGGAATAGTCGGTGCGCCCTCCCACAACCGAATAGGCCGAGTAACCATTATCAAACCAGGTAGCCAAAGTTACCGGTTTATATGATGAGCCCGGCTGGAAGCCCGCGCCTCCACCGTGAGCCTTATCCACCCCGAATGAGCTCTGGGTTGCCCGCGGATGCTCCTTAGCGGGATTGCCGTAAGGAGTGTTTTGGGCGATAGCTCGAATTTTTCCCGTTCCCGGTTCGATAGAGGTAATCGCTATGGACAGTCCGGAACCATCGGCCTCAGGGATTCGGTTAAAAGCGGTATCGGTTGCCGCATTTTGCATATTGGAATCCATAGTCGTGTAGATTTTCAGCCCCCCACGTAGCAACAGGCGTCGCCGGTCATTAAGGGACTTGCCGAAAGCAGGATTATTGTAAATTTCGTTGACTGCATAGGCGCAAAAGAAGGAGGCCTTCCCGGCGGCTGCACATCCTTGTTGACCAGGAGAAACCTTCAATAATTTAGAAACCGATACCGCTTTTGCCTCTTTATATTGATCGTAGGAGATCATTTGTTCGCGCAGCATCGCCTTTAAAACCTGGTCACGACGATTTTGGCTATAATCCGGGTGGATAGTGGGATCGTATTTCGCGGGGGACTGGGTGATGCCAGACAGCAGGGCACCTTCACTAAGCGTCAGGTCTTTCGCGCTTTTTGAAAAATAGTATCGGCTGGCCGATTCTACCCCGTAAACCGAAGTCCCATAGGGGGCGATATTTAAGTACCCCTCTAAGATTTGGTCTTTAGAAAGTTTCTTTTCGATAGCGAGGGCGTCCTTGGCTTCCCGCAATTTACGGGAGATGCTCTGCTCGCGGGCTTTGCGAACCTCGTTCATATCTCCAGAACGCAGACCCTTGTCTATTAGGGTGTTCTTTACTAGTTGTTGGGTGAGGGTGGACGCACCTTGAGTGTCGCGCCCCGCTAAGTTATTGACAATGGCGCGGGCAATACCCTCTAGATCCACCCCGCGGTGCTGATAAAAACGGTGATCCTCGATAGCCATGGTTCCCTTTTGAACCCAGGGGGACATGTCTTTGAGCTTGACCACGATACGGTTCTCGGCATAAAAACGGGCGATTGCTTTGCCGTCGCGAGAGTAAATCACCGATTGCTGTGAAGGCTGAGTGGGTTTGAATTCGCTGGGTATTTCGGTGAGGGCGCTCATTCCGGCGCGAGCAGCTAGCCCCGTTACTCCCACGACGGGCAGGGATAGACCGGCTAGGAGCACTGCGGCCAGTGCGATTAAAGCCGCCAGTGCCGCTAGGGTGCGACGAAGCTGCTGACGGGGCAGATAACGAGCGGTGCCTTTTTGCATATTCCTAGCCTACTTGGCTTCAGGCCCATTGGGCACCTTCGTCGGCAGTTAGGGGCAGATTGTGGGCAATAACTATCTATTATTCTAGGTAAAATTTTTCCCTGGTTTTCGTTTTGTGTTTTTAGCAAAATGTAGGTACGGTCACATATATAGGCAATGTCGCCGTGAGAGCTCAAGGAGTGAATAATGAGTTTTAGCCAGGATGAGACATGGGCTGCACGGGCTCTGTGTGCTGGTCAGGAACCGGATGCTCTATTTGTACAAGGAGCGGCGCAAAGACAAGTCCGCACTCGCTGTTTCGCTTGTCCAGTACGTCTTGAATGCCTAGCTGACGCCTTGCAATCGGAAGCTAACTACGGCGTGTGGGGCGGCCTGACCGAGAGGGAACGTCGCGCGATGCTGCGTCACTACGAGGACGTAACCGACTGGTGGCAATGGCTAAATGAGTCCCATGACGAACTGGCTGCCGAGCTCCGTCAACCAACCACCCCGAATGTTTTAGCACGGGTGCGTTAGGCGCCTTGCTGCCCTTAGACTTGACCTATGACTAAATGGGAATATGCGACGATTCCGTTACTGTCGCACAATACGAAAGCGATTCTTGATAACTGGGGAGAAGACGGCTGGGAACTGGTTAGTGTAATTGCCGGCCCCAATGGTTGGGAAAACCCAGTCGCCTATCTAAAACGTCCTCGCGGTGAATAAGATGTCGACTGTTTCTCGCCGTTTAACCGAGGCTGGAATGCTATTGCCCCCAGTAGCGACTCCAGTGGCGGCCTATACCCCTGCAATTGTTCTTGCGGGTGAGAGCGGATTACTGGTACGCACCTCCGGGCAGATTCCGGTAGTGGACGGAGAACTGGTGGCAACTGGTCTGGTGGGGGCAGAAGTTAGTCCTCAAGACGCTTATCGAGCAGCTCAGGTTTGCGCGCTTAATGCCCTGGCCGCCGCGGCTGAGGTGGCGGGCGGGGTGGATCGCCTAGAACGGGTACTTAAAGTGACCGTATTTGTAGCCTCTGCTCCCACTTTTACCGGTCAGGCAAGCGTGGCCAACGGTGCCTCCGATACTTTCGGGAAGATTTTTGACCAACCCCATATTCGTTCCGCGGTGGGGGTGTCCGCCCTCCCTCTAGGAGCCCCTTGCGAGGTAGAGGTAGAGTTTCTGGCTCGCTCTTAAGGCGGGTTTTTAACGAGATTTCTTAGCATTCACGGTGGCGACCCGGCGCGCCGACCAGTAAACGATCCCGGTAAAGATTACGGTACCTAAGGCGCAAATAAGCTGCACTGATATCGCATGGTCGGCGGTGAGGGCAGCGATGGCAAACCCGTTAATCACGCAAAGCACCGCGGTAGCCCCCAGTAGGGGAGCTGCCGCCCGGTGAGCTTGGATCCAGGCGTTATCGCTGGCAGTGGTGGCGGTATTGACAATCCCCCAGCGGGAGGCGCGGGGCAGGTGGTGACGATGAAATAAAATCAGTCCCGCCCCCAGGTAGGCTGCCAGCAGGAGGTAGCAGATGCCAATAACCAAAGCCATCATTTATTCATTCTCTTTCTCCGGCGGTTTCACTTCTAACTTTAACGGATTTTCCCGGCGCTTCAACGCATCAGCCAGCGCAAATAGGAACGCGATAATGATGAAAGCTACTACCGCGGCCATTCCGTAGCTAAATGCCCCGGTGTAGGCGGCTCGAGCAGGCTCACTGCCGGCAGGGGCAGTGACGGTACCTAGCCGCAGGTAAAAAGCTAAGGTAGCGCCGGCCAGCCCGACTGCTCCTCCTACCCGTTGAGCAGTTTGGGAAATTCCTCCGGCCGCACCAGCTCTGCCGGGTGGTATCGAAAGCAGCGAGAGTGCTTGGGCGGGAGAGAAGAAAATTCCCGATCCTAAACCTGAACAGAACATGGAGACTATTAGCAGGTAGGGGATGCTCCCGGGGGAAGCAGTCCGGGTTATTAGCACGGTAACACTCAAAGAGACGATAACGAGGGCGCAGGCGATCACTAAAATCCCGCGACCCCATTTGAGGGTGAGTCGGGAAGATTGGGCGGAAGCAATTGCCGAGCCTAGCGCTAAGGGGATCTGTAAAAGTCCAGCTACCAAGGGGCTTATTCCTAATCCTTGTTGCAGATAAAGAGTGTAAATAATAAATAGCGCCGTCCAGCCTGCGCAAAATGCAGTCAGTACTATCGTACCCACCATATAGGAAGGATCTAGGAGTAGAGAGCGGGGCATTACTACCGGAATCTGGCGGTTTTCCCGGAAGTTTTCCAGTGCCCAAAACCCCAGAAAACCGAGGGCTCCGCCCGGTAGTAACAGCCAGCGCCAATTTCCAAGGCCTCCACCAGGCATAGTGGCATCAATAAAGGGATACATTAGCGCTAAAAAGGCTGCTGCCAGCAAAAAGATTCCCGGTAAATCAAGGCGAGTGTCGCTGGCGGTGCGGGTAGGATCAGAGCCAATAGTGCGGTAGGTGACGAAAATAATTACCGCGCAAATGGGGATATTGATTAAGAATGCGGCGCGCCACCCGAGATTGGTACCCAGTAGCGCGATTAGTACCCCACCCATAGTGGGACCGATGGCGGTGGCAATCCCGATAATCATTCCGAAGGATCCGTAGGCGCGGGTGCGTTCTTCCCCGTGGAAAAGTATCTGGATCAGCCCTAATACTTGGGGACTGATGATGGCGGCACCGATTCCGGCCAGTAGGCGCATCAATATTAGAATTAGCGGATTGGTAGCTAGACCTGCGCCTAAAGAAGAAATGGCGAACACTACTACCCCGATTACAAATAGGCGGCGGTGACCCCAAATGTCTCCCATTCTGCCTGCCGGAATTAGGGCAATCCCAAAAATCAGGGTATAGCCCGCCATTATCCATTGCACATCGCTGCTGGTTAACCCCAGTGCCTTGGTCATGGAAGGGATGGAAACATTGAGCATCGACACTGCCAGTAAGGTCAGGGCGGCCGCCGAAAGCAGGGTGTAAAGTGCGCGGTAGCGTTGGCGCCGGTCTGGCTGTGGATTGTGCATCGGTTATAGCCTAAGGGGTGGCGGGCTGAAAGCGTTAGTAAAGCCCGTCAGGGTGCAGTAAGTGTCGCCAGTTAGTAACTTAGGAGGCCGATTTGGGGCGAAAAATTTCTGCGGAGAATGGGCAGGCGGCTCTGGCGGCCTGGAGCAAAGGAAATGCCAGCCGGGCGGACACTGGCACCGCGGTTCGTTACAGCCTGCAAGTGTTAGCTCAGCGTCATCCGGGGCAGGCGGTAGAAGTGAGGGTGCCGCCCTTTGGGGCAGTGCAGATTGGCGCGGGAACCGTGCATCGGCGCGGAACCCCGCCAGCGGTGGTGGAAATGAATACGGATACTTGGCTCTGTCTCGCCACCGGGGCGTTTACCTGGGAAAACGCCGTAAACACCCAGAAGATTATCGCCACCGGCGTGGGCTCAGATTTAACTGCCTATTTGCCGGTGTTTTCCTCGCCGCGCCCGCGCAGCTAGGGGGTAGAGCTTAGCTAGTAGCGCATCGCGGTAGCCTGATTCGCTAAGGGGGAAACTATGCGCAACTATAGAAACTACCTATAGCTTAGAATATGGTTATTACAAGAAACAGCTCTCAGCAATGGATAGGAGCGATTTGAAAATGTCAGATTCACAGCGGCAGGTACCGCCTACTCCCGGATATCATTCGGCACCTGGAACTCCGCCGGAACACCGGGCGACTCCGGGAGTTCCGGCAACTCCCGGTTACCACTCGCCTCAAGATGGAGGATCGCCTCAGGGATCTGCCGGCTCCCAGACCGGCGCTAATAGTGCTTCGAATAGGGGCAGCAAAGCCGTTCCGCGCTATGTATCTCCGCAGCTAACTGAGCGGGAAAATGCCAGCGATAAAGCGACTGCCAGCAAACCGGCAGCTTCGGCGGTGGCAAAGACTGGATCTGCCCGTCCTAATTTGGGAAATCTGGTATCGAAACTATCCGACCAGGTGCAGGCACTGGTAAAGGGCGAGATTGAACTGGCTAAAGTTAAGGCCGCAAATATGGCTAAGCGTTCCGGGCTGGGAATTGCGCTCCTAGTAGTAGCTGGGGTGCTCGCCCTCTATATGTTGGGGTTCCTGTTTGGGGCAGCAGCCGAGGCTCTGGCACTGGTAGTACCGGTATGGGCGGCGAAACTGATTGTTGCCGCTATCCTCTTGGTGCTGCTGTTGATTTTGGCGCTGGTAGGCAAGGCGTCTTTACAAAAAGGAATGTCTGAAAAGCCCGACCCTCAAGAAGGTATAAAAGAAGGTATCGCAGCAGTAAAGAAAGGCTTGGAATAATATGACCGCACGTAGCGAAAGTCAGATTAAGGCAGATCTCGAGGCTGCCCGGGCAGACTTAAGTGGCACCGTAGAGGAACTTTCCGATTATTTTTCCCCGAAAGCTAATGTAGAGCGGGCAAAATCCGATGCCCAAAAGAAGGCGCGTGCCTTAGCGGATAAAGCTCAAGATACGGTACAACAGGCCAGTACCGGCAAACCAGAGGCTCTGGGAAAGGTGGCATTAGCTGCTGGGGGAGCCTTGGCTTTAGGAGTGCTGCTGGTGCGCCGGATACTAAAGTAACTCTAAAGCCCAGCTATTTAAACAGTAAGACTATTGTTATCGCCACCTGGTGTCATTAACCTCACCTGGCGGCTCAAATGGTCTTGGCGCCCGTAATGGGGTATCTTTTTATACAGAACATTTTAGAAGTTTTAGGGTGCGTTTAACGTATCCGTGATTATTGTGGAGGGGGTCACGCCATGGGGCGCGGCCGTCAAAAGGCTAAACAGACAAAAGTAGCGCGTAAGTTAAAGTACTACAGTCCCGAGACGGACTATGAAGCGTTGCAGCGTGAGCTGCAGGCTAAACAACGTGATCAAGCCGAAGAGGATAACGGCGACGATTACGAGGATTGGCGTAATCATATTCCGTCCGCGACTGATGACGATTGGTTTAATTGATAAGCTCGCGCCGGTGCTTAGTCACCGGTAATCCCCAAGGCATGCTGAAGTGAGCCTTGGGTTTCTATATTGCCTCTAGGCGCTAATCGTTAGCGGAGATCGCCTCTAAGACCGGTAATCTCCGGGCGCGGCGTGCCGGGGCTAGCGCGGCAATCGTTCCTACCAGCACCGCCAGTAGACAGATCAGCCCGAGCGAAGCCCAGGGTACCTCGATAATGCTGATCCCACGATCGGATAGGTAGCGGCAAACAAACACTGCCAGCGCGGTTCCACCGCCTATTCCCAGGAGGGTACCTGCCAGGGTTATTAGTACCGACTCGACGGTAATCATCAGAGATAGCCCTAGGGACGACAGCCCCACAGTGCGGATTAGCCCTAGTTCTCTAAAGCGCTGCTGCACCGAAAGCGATAGCGTGTTCATAATCCCTAATGCGGCGATTATCAGGGATAATGCTAATAGTGCGTACAGGACTGACAAAACCTGATCCACCGTAGTTGCCACTCTATCTGCCGCTTCCTGATGCGTTTGCACCACCATAAAGGGGTTGTTAGAAACTACTTTTTGCACCTCGCGTTGTACTTTATCCAGGTCAGCCCCATCCTCGAGTTTAATGGAGGCACTGGTGGTAATATCGGCTGCTTCTGCACCTAGTTTGGTGGCCAGGGAGCGAGGCACCATTACATCCAGGAATATTAATTCGGTGTCGATAGTGGCGGCGATAGTAACTATTTCTTGCCCGTGAATCCCGCTGATCTCAATCTTGTCCCCGGGGACGAGCCCTCTAGATTTAGCCCAGGCGCGAGAAACAATTGCCCTAGGAGTTTCCAGTGACTGCGAGAAATAGTCTGCGGTTGAACCGCTAATTGGGGTTACCTTAATGTAGCGGTTGAACTGCGGATAGGTCACTTGCATCATGGTTTGCTCGGGTTTTTTCCCCGGAACCGTAATCCGAAAAAGCCCGATTCCAGTCATCAGGTCTACCTGTTTTACCCCAGATACCTGGGCGGCTTCGTTCAAAAGACTGGGAGAAAGCGAAACCACTGTTGGCTCCGTGCTCACCACCAAATCTGTGTTTATCTTTTCATCTATTACCGATTCGGTAGAGGCCTTGGTAGAGGCAGCCAAAGTCGCTCCCACTGCTACCAGGGCAACCCCGATCATGAGGGCGGCGGCAGTATTGGCCGTTTGCCGCAGGTTGGCAGTTAAGGTGCGCATCGCCAGGCGGGCATGAGGACGCAGCCACCAAATAAGTCCGGCTAAGACCCTAATGATTGCTGCGGATAAAGGAGTAACCAAAATTAGCATGGCCAGCAAAAATAAGGCGGCACCAATCCCGAGCCACAGGCCGTTTTGCCCGCTATCAGAAGAAGCCCACGCCAGTAGTCCCACTGCGAGCGCCAGCACCAGCCCCCCAATTACGGCTCGAGGCCAGACCGGTTTTTGGGTTTGAGTATTCTGTCGCATTGCCTCTACCGGAGGCGTAAGTGCCGCTGACCTGGCTGGCCAGAGGGAACCGATTACCGTCACGATAATGCCCACTGCTAAAGCCAGGAAGGTAATCGACCAGGACCAGCTGATTTGTAAAGCTTCGAAACCGGCTTTCGCCAAGCCCCAGGAAACCAGGCGAGTGAGTAGATATCCGGCTCCCACCCCGATCGCGGAGCCGAGGATACCAACTAGTAGGCCTTGTAGAGCCACAATCGAGAACACTTGTCCCCCGCTAGCTCCGATTGCCCGCAACATGGCAAACTGCGATTGCTCGGCACGTACCATCATTTGGAAGGTATTGGTAATAATAAATGTCCCCACAAATAGGGCGATTGCCGCGAATACCAGTAAAAATACGTTGACAAAATCGAGGGAGCTATTTGCTGCCGCATTTATCTCATCGTTGTATTCGGACTGGCTCATTACTTCCGCAGTCTTAGAAAACTCGTTGTTAAGCGCGGTACGCAGCTTCTGGGAGGACACCCCTTTTTCAGCGGTAATCCCGATAGCATTCGTGGCTAGCGGCGGAGGTTTTTGGGTTAGAGGCACGAAGCCATCGGCATCGACAAAAACATAGTTGGTGAAAGCAACCGGGTTGGGGAATCGATAAATCCCGCTGACCGTAGCGGTTTTACCTTCGCTAGAAACGTATATTTTTAGTTTTTTCCCGGTGGTTACACCTAAACGTTTAGCGGCGGATTCTTCGAGGGCGACTTCTTGTTCACCGTGGGGAGCTTGTCCTTTTAGCAAGCGGGGTTGGGGGGAGTGACCCGGATATAGCACCTGCAAAACGGAGACTTGTCCTGCTTGCCCCAGACGTTTATTGTCCTGGTCGGCCAGCATGCACACATCCACTAAATAAGGATCAGCATACTTTACGCCTGCTACCTTTTCTGCTGCTTGCACGGTCTTTAGGGGCAGGCTTTCTCGCACGGGAGTCTGCCCTTCCTCTTTTTCACCCTGCATTTTTCCTACCAGGTAATACTGGTAAGTGTTGGTAGAGGCGATCAAGGAATCATAAGAATCGGCAAGGGTAGCGCGGAGCGCAAAAATTCCTGATAAGAATGCCACCCCTAGCACCACTGCCAGTAGCGACATTTGGAAACGTCGCAGGTGAGCGCACAGGTTGCGCCAAGCTATCCTAATCATGCCTTGTCCTGAGGAGTTTCAAAGGAATCGATCGCATCTTGCGAGGAATCAAGGAGCGCTTCTGCCTTCTTAATCATGGCGAGCAAACGCTGTTTTTCCTGATTTAAAGTATCTTCCGGGGTGCGAGGTACTGATTCACTAGCTTTGACCTCAGCTGGGGGTACCCGATTTCCCGTGGATTTCTTGGTGCTTGCCTCGCTAACGGAAACTTTCGGCTGGGCAGCGCCACCTGTCTGCTTGCCCGGGGTCTTTTTCGTGGCTGCTTCATTTGCCCGGGAATCGTTTATAGCTGTGGGCTCAGTTTTTTCAGTGCAGGAAGTTTTCCTGGAGGCGGAGGCATCCGCTGCGTCCTCCCAGAATCCGTTAGTTTCCGCTACCGGATTGGAAAACACTGAATAAAGTCCCGACCAGCGCTGGTTATCGCTCTTTTGGTCAGTCTTCCTGGGCGCGCTAGCAGCAGCCTTGCGTGCCTTACTGCCACCGGGCGCGGAGGCAGGGGGTTCTGTCGGGATATGGGGGCGGGGCGAGCGCGCAGGCTCCGGCTTAGTTACGGCTTTTGAGGACGAGTGTTGCCTCGGTTTTTCTTCTTTAGTGGCTTTCGATCCCGGTTTGGGAGTCCATCCCTGCCAAGTAGTGCCGCGTTCATCCCGAGTTTCCCGCACGCTGCCACTTAGGCGGGTAACGGGCATTTTGGAGGCGGCGGCCTCGGCCTGTTTAGCGGTGCTTCTAGGCGAGGCTACTTCCACCGGCGGGTTATTTTTCTTTTCTGGTGCCGTCTCCCGCTTCTTAGCCAATGCTCGCCGCGCGCCCTCCCGGGTACGCAATTCTGCGGGTACTACCGGTTTTCCAGCTCCCATTAGTGCGTGTAATGCCCCCGCATCTATGCCCCCAACTTTATTTGAGGCGGCAGGCCTAGGCGGTAGCTCAACTTGAGCGCCTCGAGCTAACTGTAAGTTTGCGAGGCGCGCCTGCATTTTTTCGTGATCTGGCCAGGCACCTGATTTGGTTCCAGCCGGCAAGAATGAGGCAGATTGCGGGCTATCCTTTAGTGATTGGCTGGCACCATTCGCGGTATTAGGTAGGGAATGCGCGGCCATAAACGCCGGTAATTTGGTTTGAGCCGCCAATATCCGTTCGCGTTCTGGGTTATCGAGTTCGGCCACAATCTTGCCATCGGATAGAAACAGGACGCGATCAGCATAGGCGGCCGCCGCGGCCTCGTGGGTTACCATCACTACTGATTGCCCAAAATCGTTAACTGCTTTACGCAGGTAACGCAGTACTTGCTCCGAGGATTCAGAATCTAGATTTCCCGTGGGTTCGTCTGCAAAAAGTACCACCGCATCTTGGAGGAGAGCTCTAGCGCAAGCCACTCGCTGCTGTTGCCCGCCTGAAAGCTCTGAGGGACGATGATTTAGACGATCTTGCAACCCCAATGCCGCGACCACCTGTTCGAAGCGTTCTGAGGGAAATTTTCGACGTGAGATTTCGAAAGGTAAAACAATGTTTTCTTTCGCGCTTAGCGTGGGGATTAAGTTAAATGCCTGAAAAATAAAACCGATATGATCACGGCGCAGCCGAGTGAGCCGGCGCTGGTTCATCCCTACGATCTCGGTATCGTCAATTTTAATAGAGCCGGAAGTCGCGGATTCAAACCCCGCCAGGCAGTGCATAAAAGTCGATTTACCAGACCCGGAGGGGCCCATAATCGCGGTGAAGTGGCGGCGAGCAATCCCGATGGAAATACTATCCAGAGCACGTACCTTGCCGGCTCCCGACTCATAATCTTTGGTCAGGTGGTTGACCACAATCACCGGGTCTCCAACCTTAGAAGGCAGTTTAAGACCGGATTTCAGGCGGCTGTCTTGGGAGTTCACCATGTGTTTTATGTTATCCCATACCTCCAGCAGTGTCGTTAGTGCCACTCGCATCAATATTGCACAGCCGGGATTACCAGGAAGTTTTCCTAACTTGGTTATTTGTAAACCGATCCGCGAACTATGGCTCCGCTAGATTCGCAAGCAGCCTAGGAAGGAGAGGAAATGGCAAGTGAGGTGGCGATTGCTGCCGCTATTAGCGAGGAGATACGACAAGCGGCGCTGGTGGCAGACAGTGCCGCAGGAGAAGTGGCCGGGATGGATTTGCGTGAACAGTGGACATCAGATGCAGCTACAGCTGCACAAGGAACTTTGAGGCGTGACGAGCAGCACCTGATTGCGCTAGCTAGAGCCGCCGTAGCGGCGGATAGCTTAGCCCAGGAAGCAATCTTGGCGCTGCTAGCCTTACAGCAGGCGGGAAAGTAACTATGTCCTCCGATGATCATTCCCTACCGATTAGCGTAGTTGGCGGTCACCAGCTGGGTATTAACACCGCGGTTATTCGCGCTAATGCGGCCAGCTTAAACAGTGTTTTAGAAAAAATTTTGCAGGTCAGACGGATTGCCAGTCAGGCAGCAAACTCCGCTGCCACCTTGCCGCAGATCTCGGTAACGCAGCGACTGGTTTCCGCGTTGCAGATGCTTGCGGAATCAGCGATAGATCTTTCTCTCCGGATAGGTTTGCTACAAAATAACTTGCTGCTGGCTGCAGCTAGATACGAAAACTGCGAGGCGCGTTCACGACAGATAGTTTCTTCATTAGATGTGCTTTCCAATTTCCTAGCCTTCGGTCTGCTTCCGGGAGTGCTGTTATGGAAAAAATCTGATGAGTCCTTAGACGATTCTGCACTGTGGGTTTCACAAAATGACCGGCACCGCGAGAATTCTTTCCTCGCAGCCCTAAAGGAGCAGGGTGAAAACGGCAACGGGTTGATAGTGCAGTTCTTGTCCGCCCGGCTCGCCCAGCAGATTGCCGCTTTTCAAGGACCGGGTTCGCTATGGGTAGCCCCCAAAATCGATGGTAAATCTCAAAAAGTTTCCGCTCCCTTAAACATTTCTGGACTGGTCAGCGAATTTAATCAAGCAAAAGCGTTTCCCGACCACGGCGAGTTGCGGGTAGTCAAATATCGTACCGGTAATCGGGTTGCTTGGCGGGTAGATATCCGTGGCACCCAGGTTTGGACTCTTACTGGGGCAAATCCTCAAGATATGCGCACTAATTTGCAAACTAATGCTTCGGGCAGGGCAGGAAACTCCGATATGACCAATGCGGTGACTAGAGCCTTAGATCAGGCCGGGTATCGCCACGGGCAACCGGTAGAACTGATAGGTCATTCGCAAGGAGGGGCGGTGGCAGCACAATTAGGTGCAAATCCCGCTTTGGCAAAAAAATACAATATAAAAAGCGTGGTAACCCTGGGTTCTAATACCGGCAATTATCGTCCGGCGCCAGGAGTCCATATGGTTTCTCTAGAAAACTCTGCCGATATTGTGCCCCGGCTTGACGGACAGAGAAATCCCAATGTTCCCAACCTGACCACGGTGCGAACCTATAAGAACTACCACAGTGTAGGAGGCAATCATGCTAAAGAACTATATGGTGAGGTCGCGAAGGCATGGGAGCGGTCAGGAGATGGAGACTATGCGCGTTTCATCGAAACGCGTAACCACAACTTGGGGATTAATAGGACGACCAAAGCCACGGCACAATCATTTGTAGTGCAACGTATGGAAGCTCCGCGTCCGGCAAATCCTAGAACCATAAAACGGCTTATCTCCGCCTTTTAATGGGGTTACACCAGTAAAGTAATAATGATCAGCATCGCCACCGCTATCTCCGCAAAACCTATCCGCGATACCGTAAGTGCTTGTGGATATTTCTTTTGCAATAGCGGCACCGCAATCGAGCGCGCCAGCAGTAGCACCCAAACCAACAGATGCCACCAGGTAACCCAACCTAGAATGAATAATGCCAGAATAACCGCAGTTAGTACTGCATGAGCAGCTATCGAAAAGAACCAGAACGGCTGCGAATTTCGTCGGCGAACCAAAGAACGCACATAGGGAATAGTTGACCAGTAGTAAGAGGTAACCACCCAAGCTACTACCAGCATCCAGCCCCAACCTTGCAGATTCCCGGTAGGAGATACCACCCAGTCAACATTACTGGTAGCAGTATGTTCCAACCAGGGAATAGCAGCGAAAGATCGCGAAAACTGAGTACCGATATCGTAGGAAACTAGGCTCATGACGCCAGTTGCCAAAATGGTGCTGGTGCGTGCCAATAAAGATCGTTCCCGATGGCGAACTGATTCGACCACTGCGATTACGATTAGCGGGAAAAATACTAGGGTCCACTCCAGCAGCGGAGGTGCTACCAGCAGGCTGATGACCCCTAAAACTAGAGTTATCGCACCATAAATTTGCAATGGAGTGAAGTAACGATCTTTACGGTGGGATCGCAACCAGAGTCCCCCCGCATTAAAGGCGAAATATCCGCAAATCCACAGTGCAAATACCAGCCAATGAACTGGATGAAGCGAAGACTCTACCACTCCAATCCAGTAGGGTAGCAGCGCCATCGCATAGGCACCCTCTTGCGTCGGCATCCAACCGTTGCGTGCCCATTTGCCCCAGCGGTTTGATTTTTTATCAAGCTGGTGGATGATACGGAGATCGTCTTCGCGTTTATGTGGCTTTTTTATCTGCGAAAAATCGTTTTTCACTACCCGGCGAAAGCGGGAGGTGTGAGCCTTCACTCCCGGTACTTGCAGTTTTTCCGAGGGCGCAGAAAGTTTTTCGCCTTTCCGGGAATCTTCTGCAGATTTTGCCAACTGGTCGCTAGGCGGGGGACTGTCAGCGTTAGATTCCCCTAGCAAGGGGGCATGAATCTTTTGCAGGTTACCGGTGTTGGGGACGGCAGTTACCCCGCCGGTGATAGTAGCGGAAGCACCGTCCTCGGCACTGAAGCCCTGTGGTTTTCTAACCAGCAGAGAACGCCGGATAGGGGGATCGGAGCTGGAATCGCGAGGAGCCGCGTCCGGGCGGTCTTTACTATCCAAGGGGGTAGGATTCTCGCCCTCTAGGGGTTCTGAAGGGGCGGGCTTATTAGAGGAAGACTGCGGAATTGTGCTGCGTACCGGGTGTGCCCCTGAGGGCGTCCCGTCCGGTTTGACCTCGTCTTCGCCCACTATATCTTCGGGCTTAACGGCTTCATACGCATTTTGCACATGGGCAACCGTACTATGAACAGATGAGATTGTGCTTAATAGACGCTCACGAAGCGGTAGCATTTTGGTCTCGTTTAGATATAAAAGTGCCGATAAGAACGACTAATAACACTTAGGTCACATTTTTTCTGACGGGATAAATATGCGCTCAGGTATTTAAGATACATTTGCGTCAGGGAATCCCTTATCAGTTAAAAGACCTCATAAACTTAAATTCCCTGGTAATGGCAATTTAACAATTAAATGCCCCTTAGCTGAGATCGCAGTCCTAAGGTAAAAGTATGACTGAAGTTCGTATTCATGGCAGAGGTGGCCAAGGCGTCGTAACTGCTGCTGATCTGATTGCCTATGCGGCATTCACCGATGGGCATCATGCGCAGGCGTTCCCTTCTTTCGGTTCGGAGCGTACCGGTGCGCCGGTAGTTTCCTATTGCCGGATTGCAGATAAAGAAATCCGTACTCGCGAACCCGTTCAGGAACCCGATTTGGTGGTGGTGCAAGATGCTACCCTACTGGCGATTATGGACGTGTTTTCGGGTCTGAAACCAGACGGTTTCGCGCTCGTAAACTCGGCCAAGTCGGCCGCTGAACTGGGGATCGAGGAAGTAATCTCCGCCCACCCGCAAGGACACGTGGTGATGATACCGGCTACCGAGATCGCCAAGAAACACCTGGGTCGTCCGCTACCGAACGCAGTGATGCTGGGGGGAGCAGCCGCCCTCACCGGGTTAGTGCGCCTTTCCAGTGTTACCCAGGCGATTCAAAACCGTTTCCACGGCAAAGTTGGTGAAGGCAATGTGGCCGCCGCGGTCGCCGCCTACGAAATGGTCAGTTCGATGAAAGAAGAGGCCAAGTAACGTGCTAAAACAGATTGAAGGTTCGCAAGCTATTGCGCAATCGGTTGCCGCCTGCAGCCCGGAAGTTGTCAGTGCTTACCCGATTAGCCCCCAAACCCACATAGTGGAGGCACTATCTGCCCTGGTTAAAGCGGGCAAGATGGGCAGCGCGGAATATATTAACGTAGAATCCGAGTTCGCAGCCATGTCGGCCTGCATCGGGGCTTCGGCAGTAGGGGCGCGTACCTATACCGCTACCGCCTCCCAGGGGTTGCTCTACATGGTAGAGGCGATCTATAACGCTGCCGGGTTAGGGTTGCCCATCGTAATGACGGTGGCTAACCGGGCGATCGGCGGTCCTATCAACATTTGGAATGACCACTCCGACACCATGAGTCAACGCGAATCCGGGTGGCTCCAATTGTTCGCTGAGAACAACCAGGAAGCCTCGGATCTGCACGTACAAGCGTTCAGGATCGCCGAAGAGCTTTCGGTTCCAGTAATGGTGTGTATGGATGGCTTCATCTTGACCCACGCAGTTGAACAGGTAGATGTTCCGGAAAAAGAGCAGGTAGAAAAGTTCCTGCCTCCCTATACTCCCCGGGTCGTCCTCGATCCAGCCGATCCGATTACTATCGGCGCGATGGTGGGGCCGGAAGCATTCACCGAAGTAAAGTACCTCCAACACGTCAAACAGCTGCAAGCTTTAGAGCTCATACCCAAAGTACAAGCAGAGTTCAAGAGCATTTTCGGGCGCGATTCCGGCGGGCTGGTTCATCCCTACCGGATCGAGGACGCGGAAACCGTTATCGTGGCGATGGGTTCGGTGCTGGGCACCATTAAAGACGTAGTAGACCAGCGGCGCGAAGCGGGCGAAAAAATCGGGGTGCTGGGGATTTGTTCTTTCCGTCCTTTCCCCTTCGAGCAGGTAGCCAAGTATTTGGGGGGAGCAAAACGCTTCATTTGTTTAGAGAAAGCCTTCTCCCTAGGTATCGGGGGAATCGTAGCTTCTCATTGTCGCTCTGCGCTTTCGCGAGCGGGCAAATCAGTTCGTGACTATGAAGTGATCGCCGGTTTGGGCGGACGCAATATCACGGAGCGTTCCCTGGAACAGGTGCTGGATCAGGCAGCCGCCGATCAGCTAGAACACCTAACCTTCTTGGATCTGGATCAAGAACTGGTTGAGGCCGAATTGGAACGGGAGAAAGCCACCCGGCGTTCTGGTCCGATCAGTGAAAACATTCAACGTCACGCCACTCAGCGTGCCAATGCGGCGCGCGGAATTTAGGAGGCAGGCCATGTCAGCAACTATGAGTGTTCCGCTTCCGGCACCGCAGTTTCGCGAAAGCGTAGAAACCGCGATTCCGGCACGCGAAAATGTAAAGTTTTACCAGGTAGGCTCCTATGCGGTGGGTAATCGCCTGGCGGAACTAGATTATCGTTCCGTCCAGTCTGATCCGAACCGGATCAACTCGCTAACTTCCGGTCACCGCGCATGTCAGGGCTGTGGGGAAGCCTTGGGTGCGCGTTACGCCCTCGACACCGCGATGGATGCCGCCGATCGCGATCTGGTGGCGGTTAACGCCACTGGCTGTCTGGAGGTTTTTTCTACTCCTTACCCCGAAACCGCTTGGACGATTCCTTGGGTACACTCCCTATTCGGCAATGCTCCGGCGGTTGCTTCGGGGGTGGCGGCGGCGCTGCGCGCCAAGGGCAAGAAAACCCGAGTGGTTGCCCAGGGTGGTGACGGCGGCACCGTGGATATCGGGATGGGCTGCCTGTCAGGCATGTTTGAACGTAACGACGACGTCCTCTATATCTGCTATGACAATGGCGCCTATATGAATACCGGGGTGCAGCGAAGCGGGGCGACTCCGCCCGCTGCCCGCACTGCTACCACCCAGCCGGTAGGCGAAAACCCCGGAAACGTGTTTGGCCAGGGTAAAGATGTACCGCGAATCGCCATGGCACACGAGGTTCCTTATGTAGCTACCGCCACCGTCGCGGATTTGCGCGACCTGGAATACAAGGTACGCAAAGCCATGCAGTTCCACGGGTCTCGCTATATTCACGTACTGGTGCCGTGTCCGCTGGGTTGGGGATCTGCTTCTAACCTGACTATTCGCCTGGCGCGTTTAGCTACCCAATGCGGACTGTTCCCGGTTTACGAGGCCGAGAACGGGGAAATCACTTCGGTTACCAAATTGCGCCGCCCGGTGCCGGTCACCGAATATATGCGTCCGCAACGCCGCTTCGCCCACGTATTTAAGAAAGGGCAAGAAGAGGTCTTGGAGCGGATGCAACAAATCGCGGATCGTAATATCCGCCGCTACGGCCTCATCGATCCGGAACAACTGGATGAGGACGTACTGGAGCGGATTCTGGCGGCGGGTGAAGACCCCGAGGGGCGCTTTACCCAACGCATTATCGAAGAGGCTTCGAAAGCCAAACGTACCCAAAGCGACGCTTTTTCTGCGGATGACCGCCCGGCTTCTGGGGCAACTTCTGCTTCCGCGATGCGTCATATTGCCGGAAACTCGGCTTCAAAGGGGGAAAAGTAAATGAGTGAAACTGCTCTGCCCACTCCGGAGATTCGCAGTGAAGATACCGCTCCTTGGGCGGTGACTTTGAATGTGGGGTCGTCGCTGGCGAATGAAACCGGTTCTTGGCGTACTGAACGTCCAGTAT
>QWCE01001139.1_pt1 | contig 42994 bp, 39 predicted proteins | sample 1972531 | NCBI WGS metagenome assembly QWCE01 (sample SAMN09866716, study PRJNA288562) | Human gut metagenome isolate term4_stool, whole genome shotgun sequencing... | reverse complement strand
ACTAGCTTATTGCCTAAAAAAATTAATTAATATATAATTACTAGATTAGAGGTGTTTTATGAGTTTAAATAAACAATTTTTTAAGTTTGTAATCCCATCTATTATTGCAATGTGGGTTTTTTCTATATACACAATTGTTGACGGCTTCTTCGTTGCAAACTTTGCCGGCGAGCTAGAGCTATCGGCTGTAACAATAGTTGTGCCTTATGTGAACTTCTTGTTTGCAATTGCAATTATAACTGGTGTCGGATCACAAACAATTATAGGAATAGAACTAGGTAAGGGAAACAAGGACGAGGCCAACAAGGTCTTCACCTTTATAATTTTATTTATCCTGGCTTTTTCTGTAGTGCTTGCCCTTCTTGCAATAATTTTTATGAATCAAATAATAGGATTTTTGGGAGCAGACTCAACTCTATTTCATCTTTCCCACGATTACTTGTCTGTTATTGTATTCTTTTCGCCCTTCTACATCATTGCCTATGCCTTTGAGGTCTTGGTAAAAGTAGACGGCTTTCCTAGGACTGCAATTATTGGTGCAGTTTCTGCTTGTGTAACAAATATAATCTTAGACTACATCTTAATCCACAAGTTTCAAATGGGAGTAAGAGGAGCTGCCCTTGCAACGGGTATTGCACAATTTTTGTCTTGCCTCATATTTTTTATTCACTTTAGGGCAGCCAAGGGTTACCTTCGCTTTGTAAAAATTAAGATGAGTGCTAAAGAAGTCTTTCATTATTTAAAAAAGACTGTTGTCTATGGTTTTGGAGAGTTTATCTCTGAACTAAACACAGCAACCTTTGTCTTTATCTTTAACTTATTTATAATAAAGTATCTTTCACCAGAATATCTTTCTGCCTATGCAGTTATAAATTACATGTCACTTTTTGCCAACTCCACCTTCCAAGGAGTTTGCCACGGGACTCTGCCCCTACTTTCCTACTATCACGGTTCCGAGGAAAGGGACAAGTCCATAAAGATTATAAGGATGAGTTTTATCTTTGTCTTTATAATTTCTGTGATTATGTATGCTATCGCCTACTTTGGGGCAGAAACTCAGTTCAATATGTTCTTGGAAAACAAGAGTATGATTTCATCTTCTATTAGACCTATGAGGATCTACGCCCTTATGTTTTTATTAGCAGGTCACAACTTGTTTATTGCATCCCTCTCATCTGCCATTGGAGACCCAAAGTATTCCATCATAATAAATATTTTGAGAGGATCAGTTTCACTTTTCCTTTCAATTTATCTAATGGTTCACTTATTTGGAGTGAAATACCTCTTCTTCGGAGCAGTTGTATCAGAACTAATAGTATTTGCTATTGCCCTTTATTCACTGAGGAAGATGCTAAATAAGTCTGCGCTAAGAATTAAAAAAGCATGAGATTATAAAAATTTAAGACATTAAAAAAGGAAGTCGCGTGACTTCCTAATTTTTTGTGTATTTTTAATTTTAAAATCAATCTAAATACTTTTTAAATTTTTCTGGTATGTTTTCTGATAGATAGGCTAGGCCGAAAATATCTGGTCCAACGTGGGCTGCAATAGTATGTCCCACCTCTAAGGATAGGAACTTGTCATAGCCCCTGTCTTCTAATTTTTTTATAAGTGGGTCAATAACTTTTATATCGTCGGCATAAACTGGGAAGACCCTATCTGACCCATCTGATGAAGTCTTTTCGTCCATCATCTCCATCATCTTCTTGTAGGACTTGTTCTTGCCACGAACTATTTCTGACAAATATATTCTTCCTTCTTCATCAACTTCTAATATGGGAAGTATATTTAGGACGTTTGAAATTTTTGCCTTGGTCCTAGAGACTCTTCCACCTTCATAGAGATATTTAAGGTCATAAACTGTGAAGATGTGCTTAGTTTTCTCCACCAAAAATTTAAGAAGGTCTAGTACTTCATCGTAACTAGCACCATTTTTTGCAGCCAGTCCTGCAAAGTAAGTAATTTGTCCAAAGCCAACTGATGCTGCAAGTGAGTCCACTATCTCAACTCTTATGTCATATTTTTCTTCAATTTCTTTTTTTGCCATCCAGGCATTTTGATAGGTCCCACTTAAGCCTGAGGATAGGGTTAGGCAAATAATATCTGTGCCTTCTTCTGCAAACTTTTCAAACTTCTTTAGGTATTCATAGAAAGTTATCTGGCTTGTCTTAAAAAAGAATCCTTCTCTCATTTTTTTATAGATTTCCTTATTGGACATATCTTCAGATAGGTCTTGACCCTCTTCATCTACACAATTTATTTTAAAAATTTCTAAGTCTAAATTGTCCAATGTCTTTTTATCTAAATCACATGAGGAGTCGGATATTATCTTAAAAGTCATTTGTTCCTCCCTGCTGTAAGTCCAGCCTATATATTTCAATTAAAATTAATTTGCTGTATAAATAATCGATTTACATTTTAAAACTTTATTTTCAAAACTTATTCTAGTCATTTATATTTATAAGATTATAGTTTATAAATTAATGACTACTTCTTATCATATTATAACACAGTGTTTATTATTCATATATTCTTTTATTTGAATAAGTATGAGACTTTCTTCTTTATTTTTTTCATTTTGATATAATATTTTTATGGAAATTAAGTTTATGAAAGAGGCAATCCGCTATGGCCGCAGGTCTCTCTTATCAGATGACGTGCCCATTGGATGTGTCGTCGTAAAAAATAATAAAATAATTGGATATGGTTACAATAAAAAAGAGGACTTACAAAACCCCACAGCCCACGCAGAAATCATGGCAATATCCATGGCCTCAAGACATTTAAATTCTTATCACTTAGAAGGCTGTGACATCTATGTTACCCTTGAACCCTGCCTAATGTGTGTGGGAGCAATTTTAAATGCACGAATCAAAAATTTATATTTTGGTGCCCGCAACAAGAGGTTTGGAGCAGTGGTTTCCCACCAAAAAATAGAAAAACTCATAACTAATCATAGGATTAATTATGAGTATGGTATCTTGGAAAGAGAATGTGCAAGCCAAATCTCTAGCTTCTTCTCAGACCTTAGGAAGAGGTCCAAATAAAAAGGGAAGATTTACCTGCATAAAATCCAGTATAAATTTGTCGTAGTAGTTTTTTGTAAGAAGGGCTATTATTATTCCAATGATTGCCCCAATGATTACGTCGCTGGGATAATGGACGAAGTGATAAATTCTTGAAAAGGCAATTAGGCCTGCTATCACAAGAAAGAAAATCCCCATCCCCCTAAAGTAAAAGTAAATTGTCAGGGCTGCGGCAAAGGAAGATGAAGCATGGCCTGATGGAAAGGAAAAGTCTGTGGGATCCTTTATAAGGAGCTCTACCTTATTTATCCAAGAGGGTCTCTTTCTCTTTAGGATATTTTTCAAGAAGAGGTTGCAGACTATACCGTTAAAGATAAGGGCAAGTATTACATTTATGCTCTCAACCCTAAAGCCTAAGTAGAAGAGGATATAAACTGTAAAAAGCCAAATTGCTCCTCCAGTCCCCAGGTGAGTGATGGCAATCATGTACCTATTTAAGACGTCGTTCCTTATTCCAAGGAGCCAGTTTAAAAATTTGCTATCCATAAAAACTCCTATATTTTTTACAAAAAAAGGCCTATCACTAGGCCCTAAAAATTACATTCTATTTTCGTTGTCAACCCATTCTTTAGCTTCTTCAACTTCTTCGTCTGTTGGAATTTCGATTCCTGTTTCAGGATCTTGTCCTTCAGTCTTTGCATAGATATCAGAATCTGGTCTATCTTCTGAGTTAATTTCCTTTTGTTGGTCCATGTTTGCTTTCATTTCTTTCTTCTTTGCATCAGAAAGAGTTGTTGAGTTTTCTATTAAATCTTTTTCTTTTTTGTTGTCTGTCATATTATCCCTCCATATATTTGTTAGTTATATATTATTACAAATATCTTATAATTACAAATAGTTTGAGTAAATCTTGAGTATAATGTATTAAAGTTTTTAAATTAGATTTAATAAATCTTATTTGGGTAATTGTTTTATGTTAAATATATATATTTAGGAAGTGTTATATGTTAAAAGTAATTTTCGATAACTTAGGCGAGTATAAAAAGTACGCTGTGCTCTCGCCTTTTTTTGTTTTGCTAGAGGTCTTGATGAACGCATCAATCCCCTTCTTCATGACAAAAATAATAGACCAGGGGATCTTGGTCAATTCCTCTCAAAATATAATTAAGTACGGAATAATTTTATTTATTGCGGCTGGCATTTCTCTTGCCACTGGAGTGATCTCGGGCTATCTTGCCACTAAGGCATCAAGTGGTCTTGCAAAAAATATGAGGGCCTCAATGTTTAAAAACATTACAGACTTTTCCTTTGAGAATATGGATAAATTTAAGTCTGGTTCCCTTATTACCCGTATGACAACTGATGTCCAATCAGTGCAAATGGCTTTTCAAATGACTATAAGGATGGCAATTCGTTCGCCCCTTACCCTAATCTTTTGCTTTATCATGTCCTTTAGACTTTCAAGGGATCTGGCTCCAACTTTTGTAATTATTATTCCCCTAATTGGGATTGGTATGGGACTTATAATAAAGGGAGCCTATCCAATTTTTGAAAAAGTTTTTAAAATTACAGACAAGCTCAACACAGATGTGTCAGAAAACCTATCTGCCATTCGTGTGGTTAAGTCCTTTGTAAAAGAAGAAAAGGAAATTAAGAAATTCAACGAAGTTTCTGATGACCTACAAAATAATTACATCAAGGCTTCCAAGCTCCTAGCTTTTTCCAATCCTTTAATGAACTTTTCCACCTATCTCATGACAATATTAATTGCCTGGTTGGGAAGTCACTTTATTGTGGCTGGCAAGATGACAACTGGAGCCTTGACAGGTCTTGTGACTTACGCAATTCAAATTCAAATTTCCCTTCTTATGCTCTCAATGATTCTCGTTCAAATTACCATTGCGAGAAACTCCATAAGACGTATCAACGAAGTTATTGCAACTAAGCCTTCTATCGTAAGCCCAGAAAATTCTGTGAAGGAAGTAAAAAACGGAGAAATTGTCTTTGATGATATCTTCTTCTCTTATTCTGGAGACCTAGACAAGTCAGTCCTTAAAAATATTAATCTAAAGATAAATTCTGGAGATTATGTGGGTATGATTGGGCCAACAGGTTCTGGTAAGTCTACACTCATTAGTCTCATTGCAAGGCTCTTTGACCCAACAAAGGGGACTGTCTATGTTGGAGGAGAAGATGTGCGTGATTATGACTTAGAGTCTCTTCGTAACCAAGTTTCTGTAGTCCTACAAAAAAATCAACTTTTCACTGGGACCCTACGCGAAAATTTAAAATGGGCTGGAGATGACCTAAGTGACGAAGAGTTAAAAGAAGCCCTTTACATTGCTTCCTGTGACGACTTCATCGATCCTGAGAAGGACCTTGACATGAAGGTCCAAAGAGGAGGAACAAACTTCTCTGGTGGCCAAAGGCAAAGAATTTCTATTGCAAGGTCAATTTTGAAAAATCCAAAGATTTTAATTATGGACGACTCAACTTCTGCCCTTGACAACAAGACTGAAGAAAAAATAATTTCTTCTTTAAATAAGTTGAGACCAGACATGACAAAAATTTTGATTTCACAAAAGATCAAGTCCCTAAAAAACACTGACTACACCCTAGTCCTTGATCTTGGAGAAATTGAATCTATAGGAAGGCATGAAGAACTTATAGAAAAGAGTCCAATCTATAGGGAAATTAATGAAACTCAAGAAAGTGACGGTGATTTTGATGCAGAAGAATAAGACAAAAATTACATCTCCTGAAAATAAGGAAGCGGCAAAAAAATTATTCTCCTTTATCTTTAAAAGGCATAAGTTTAAACTCCTAGGAGTTGCCCTTATGGTAATAATTTCATCCTTTGCCACAATTTCTGTGTCACTTTTCATGAGATTTTTAATTGATGACTACATCATCCCCTTGGTAAATAGTTCAAACCCAGATTTTTCTAACCTCTTAGCCATGCTAATTAAGATGGGAATATTTTTAGGAATTGGGGTTATTTGCTCCTTCACCTACTCAAGACTTATGGTTTCAATATCTGAAACAACTCTTGGCGAAATGAGAAAGACTATGTTTAAGAAGATGCAGTCCCTACCTGTCTCCTACTTTGATGGGAATAGTCACGGAGACATTATGTCCTACTACACAAATGATGTCAGGGCTCTTGGAGAAATGATAGCCCAATCCTTCCCATCCTTTGTGTCCTCTGCCATGACAATTATCATGGTCTTAATCGCCATGTTTTCACAGTCCTTCTTCCTGTCACTTATAATAATTTTGACAGTGGGACTTATGATTTTTACCATGAATGTAATTGGGGGCAAGTCTTCTCACTTCTTCTTGAACCAACAAAAATCTCTTGCCAAGACTAACGGCTACATTGAAGAAATGATTGACGGCCTAAGAGTTGTAAAGGTCTTTAACCACGAAGAAAATGCAAGAGAAGACTTTAGGATAATTAACGAAGAGCTAATGGAAAACACCATGATAGCCAATAGGCTGGGACTCTTCCTCTTCCCAATAATTTTTGGGATTGGAAACTTCCAATATATTCTCTTTGCCCTAATCGGTGGCCTTATGGCAGTTCACGGTGGCTTTGGCATCACTGTTGGAGTGGTGGCTTCCTTCCTACAACTTTCTAGGACATTAACAGGTCCCATGGGACAAATTGGTGGTAACATAAACTCTGTGGTCCTTGCCATAGCAGGTGCCAGAAGAATTTTTGACTTCCTTGAAGTTGAGCCAGAAGACTACTCTGGCGAGGTTGAAAAAGTTGTAAAGGTCGTTGATGGAGAAGAAAAATATTATTGGCACGACCTCAATACTGACGAGTATAGAGAACTCTTGGGAGACATTCGCTTTAAAAATGTTGACTTCTCCTACGATGGAAAGAAGAAAATCCTAAAAGATATAAACCTCTATGCAAAACCTGGCCAAAAGGTTGCCTTTGTTGGGGCAACAGGTGCCGGTAAGACAACTATTACCAACCTTATAAATAGGTTTTATGAAATCGACAGTGGAGAAATCACCTTTGACGGCATAGACATAAGAAGGATTAGGAAGGACCACCTTCGTTCATCACTTGGCATGGTCCTCCAAGACACCCACCTCTTTACAGGTACAATTGCAGAAAATATAAATTATTCCGTAGAAGATGTTGACATGGAAAAAACTATTGCAGTTGCAAAGAGGACTAACGCCCACGACTTTATCAAGAACCTAAAGGATGGTTATGACACAATGATAAGTGGTTCAGGTGGCGAACTATCTGAAGGGCAAATGCAGCTTCTTTCTATTGCAAGAGCAGAAATCTACAACCCACCAGTTATGATCCTAGACGAGGCAACATCGTCAATTGACTCTCGTACAGAAAAAATTGTCCAAGAGGGCATGGACCAAATCATGAAGGGCAGAACAACCTTTGTCATTGCCCACAGGCTCTCAACAATTATGAATTCAGACGTTATTATCGTCTTGGAAAATGGCGAGATAGTCGAAAGAGGCGACCACGCTGACCTACTTGAACAAAAGGGAATTTATTACAAGCTCTACACAGGTGGCTTCGACGAATAATTTTATAAAAGAAAAAGGTGCTGGATTTTTTCCAACACCTTATTTTTTTAGAAATCTCTTTTCTTATAAAGTTTTTGTGAAACTTTTATAGAAATGAATACTATTAGCAAAACAAGTAATAGTGAAATTAGTAAAGTCATAAAAATATTATTCTCCATAAATAGAAATAAGTCATTTAAAGAATCCTTGAGAGCCATGACAAGAAAAGAAAGTAGACCAATTAAGACAAAAGTTAAAGCCGAAATGGACTTAGCCTTCTTGTATCCAAACTTAAAATAAAGGGGATACTTAAGGGAAATAAAAACTAGATAGACTAGGAGGTAAGCTAAACTTGTCGCCAAAAACTCTCTTATGTCAGCGGTCTCAACAAAGAAAGAAAAAATCGTTGAGAAAACTATACTTATTAAAAGGGCAAAGATAAATAAAAGGAGAGCAAAGACATACCTGCCTATTACAACTTTTTCAGATTTTATGCCAAAAATCCTATAAAGACTGTCGATCCCTGCTTCTTCTCCTATTAAAAAGGGATAGGAAGAATAAACTATGGAGAATATGAGGATTGCTGAGTTTGCAGTCAAGGGATTACTTGTTATAAAGAAGTAGACCAAGTACAAGCAAATCATTATTATTAAATTTTTGAGGGTAAAGTAGGGCTTAATGGAAATATAGTCTAAGTTTACTATTTTCTTTATATCTTTCATTTCATCCTCCCATATAAAACTAAAATTTTATTAATATCTGGCTCCTCGACAAATAAGTCATCTGGAATATCTTCTCTCTCTACATTTTTTACCAAGGCATCAAAGGAAGATGAGTTTGATTTTATACCAAGGACTTCAAAATCTTTCAAGATGTCCTTGTCCTCTGGTCCACCCTTTAGAACCAAATATTTTTCCAAGAATTCTTCCTTACTAGATGAATCAATTATCTTTCCATCATCAATAAAAATAATATAATCGGCAATCCTGTCCAAGTCTTCAGTGATATGTGTGGAAAAAAGCACTGTGTTATTTTCGTCTTCCACAAAGTCTTTTAAAATATCTGTGAGTTCATCTCTCATACTTGGGTCAAGTCCACTTGTTGGCTCATCTAAAATTAAAAGATTTGCCTCGTGAGAAAGGGCAATAGAAAGCATGAGTTTTATTTTCATGCCACGAGATAATTCCCTAACTTTTTTATCTTTTTCTATTCCAAATTTTTTGACATATTCAAAAAACTCTTCTTCCTTCCAATTTTCATAGCCACACTTCATGGCTTCATTTACAAGAGAAATCTTCCAGTCCTTTGACAAGAAGGAGTCGTCCATAATTATCCCCACATCTTGAAGATAATTTAAATTCCTTGCATCTTCTCCGTCCACAAAAACTTCTCCCTCATAATTTATTAGAGATAAGAGAGATTTTATAGTTGTTGTCTTTCCCATTCCGTTTTTTCCAATAAATCCAGTGATAAATCCCTTTTTTATTTCAAAGGAATCTTCTCCCAAGACAAAATTGTCATAAGTCTTTTTCAAATTTTTAACTTCAATTTTATTCGTCATAGTCCAAGCCCTCCTTGTATAAAAATTCAAATAATTCCAAAATTGTTTCCTTATCTAAATCTAAATCGGCAGATAATTTTATGGCTTCTATCAAGTGATTCTCCAATTCCTTTTGCATTTCTTCTCTCTTGACCTCTGAATCTTTGCCTGCCACAAAGGTCCCAAGTCCCTGCCTAGACTCGACGAATCCTTCTTCTTCAAGTTCGTCGTAGGCCTTCTTCACTGTCAAGATACTGACCTTTAAATCCTTAGAAAGAGTCCTCACAGAAGGAAGCTGCTCTCCTTCTTTAACCTTGTTTTTTAAGATATTTTCTTTTATAGCATTCTTTATCTGCTCATAAAGAGGAACTGAGGATCCATTTATTAAAATAATTTTCATTTTGCCTCCTTATTACATAACACTATATAACAGTCTATAACACTTGTCAATTTATTTTGTGTAAATTATTATTTACAAGTTAGTCTTAAAACTTTGATATAATAAAGGAAAAGAAGGAGTGATATTGATGGTTAATAAGAACTTGAAATCTAAAAAGAATTTAGCTTTTATAATTTTTGCAATCTTAATAATAATTTCCACTTGCTTTTATTATGTAAAGCTAAGAAAGCCTGACGCCTATGTGAACATGGATCCTCTCACAATTCAGTTTCACTTCACAGGCTACGATGGTTCTGGCAAGGCTGAAATAGAAATCCTTGAATATCCAAAAATTGTAAGTTTAAAAAATGAGAAGGACAGAGAAGATATAGAAAAAATCCTTCACAACCCAAGCATTGAGTGGAGCAAAAATGAAACCTTGAGAAATGGAGAAGAAATTTCTTTTTATATTAGATATAAAAATACAGGAAAATATTATATTAAATTTGATAGAGAATATGGAAAGCTTGGGACAAGGGTCCAAGACCTGATTCCCACAAACTGATTTTGATTTTTGGAGAAGATTTTGAAAAAGAAAAAGAAAATTATGATACTTATTTTATTACTTATTATTATTCCAATTATATACAGCTTAAATACAAAAAATCCCCCTGGCACCAACCTGTCCTCGGACTTTAGGGATGCCGACTGCGAGTTTTTGTACGACTTGACCTATCTAAAGGATGGAAAGAGACTTCACGAGAAGAGAATTTTTAATCGAGAAATGGAACTCATAAAGAATGCCCAGGACTTTCTCATGCTGGACTTCTTCCTCTTTAACGACGAGTACCCAGACTCCATGACCTTCCCAAATCAAGTGGAAGAGATGACGGACCTCTTAATTGCAAAGAAGAAGGAAAATCCTGAAATGCCAATTTTATTTGTCACAGACCCAATAAATAATTTTTACGGGGCCTATGAAGAAGATAATCTAAAAAGGCTTCGTGAAAATGGAATTGAAGTGGTAGTCACTGACCTAAACAAGATGCGTGACTCCAATGCCCTTGTATCTGGAATTTACAGGACCTATCTCCAGTGGTTTGGGACATCTGGTGGCGGCTGGATCAAAAACTTTTTTGACAAGGATGCCGACAAGGTAAATGTCAGGTCAATTTTAAAACTTGCCAACTTCAAGGGCAACCACAGGAAGGTCTTGATTTCAGAAAAGGAAGCCCTGGTTGCATCGGCAAATCCACACGACCCATCAGCCCACCACTCCAATGTGGCCATGGTCTTTCGTGGCAAGTCCATGGAAGATTTAATTAGGTCCGAGTCCATATTTTTTGAAAAATTACCTGACGTAATAGAAAATTTTAAGGCAGAAGAAGTCACTTCTCCCTACAAGCTAAAGGTCATCACTGAAGGCAAAATTTATGATGAAATTTCAAAAAATATTAGGGAAAGTAAAGAGGGCGACGAGATAAATCTTGGAATCTTTTATATATCAGAATTTAGGATTTTAAGAGAACTTGGTGAAGCTGCAAAGCGTGGTGTTGATGTAAAAATCATTGCAGATTTAAACAAGGATGCCTTTGGACTTGAGAAAAATGGATCACCAAATAGGCCTGCCCTAAGCGAACTAAAGGAAGACTATCCAGACATAAATATTCGCTGGTACCAAACATCTGGCGAGCAGTTCCACACAAAATTCATTTACTTTGACTTCAAGGACAAGGACCCACTTGCCATCCTTGGGTCAGCCAACTATACAAGGAGAAACTTGGATAACTACAATCTTGAGACAAATCTTGCAGTTGAAATGAAAAAAGATTCACCAATGGCAGGGGAGATGAAGAACTATTACGCAAGAATTTGGAATAATGAAGATGGCGATTACACCTTACCTATCGAAGACTTTTATGAAAGTAGATTTATTATGAGGATTCTTTGGAAAATCCAAGAAAAAACAGGCCTCTGCACCTGGTAAAAATTTAAACATAAAAAGATCACGGTAGAAATTACCGTGATCTTTTTTATTTATCAACTATATACTTTATTTCTGAAATCAAGTCGTCATCGGATAAGAGTGTAGGACTTTCTTGGCCGCCAAGCTTTCCATAAAAAGAATAGTGAAATTTATTTGTGTCCCTATCTCTTTCTGAGTTGTACATATATATTGTATCTTCCTCATCTTTATTGTGTAGATTAATTAATAAAGAATTGTAATCTGGGATTGAAGCATAGGAATATCCCTGGTCCACAACTTTACAGTTTCCCAAGAGACTTATTATCTCTCCTAACTTTTCTTCATTGTCTTCAGAAGAAAAAATCTCTCTTGTAGTCATTTTTTCTTCATCTACAATTACTTCCACGCTTAAAGATTCAAATTTATAAACTTCTCCAGTGGAAAATTTTATCTCATGACTTTCATCCTTCTTACAAGCTGCGAGAAAAATTAAGACTAGAAACAAATAAAATAATTTTTTAAATTTCATAAAAAATCCTACTTTGACAACTTATTTATTATAGTGTTGATTTCTTCGATTTTTTCGTCAATTTCTTCCTGGCTCTTGGAGTAGGAATCCTTGACACAACCCCTTAGGTGGGCTGTCAGGACATCCTTATTTATATTTTTTAGGATGGAGATTGAGGCCATGAGCTGGTTGGAGACGTCTAGGCAGTACCTGTCTTCCTCCACCATTTTTATAAGGCCATCAATTTGTCCCCTGACAGTTTTTAATTTCCTAAGTTGGACTTCCTTGTCTGCTCTCATTTTGCTATTTTTGCAGTATATCCTGCATCTTCAACAGCCTTAACAAGGGCTTCATCTGCCACGTCCTTGTCAAGTTCTACCCTTGCATTTTTTTCTTCTAGGCTAACGTCAGCTTCCTTTACTCCGTCAAGACCTTCTAGTGCCTTTCTTACTGAAGCTGTACAGTGGTTACAAGACATTCCTTCAACATTTAAAATTTTTTCCATATTATCTTCTCCTTTATTTTTAATAATTTTATAACCTGCTTCTTCAATGGCATTTTCTATTTCTTCTGGGCTTAGACCTTGGTCTATAAATTCTACAGAAGAATTTTCGTGGCTTGCCACAACATCCTTTGCCTTTCCAGTTTTTTCTAGGGCATCAGCAACTCTTTTCTCGCAGTGGCCACACGTCATGCCTTCTACTTTTATTTTAGTTCTTTTTTCATTTTTTTCTATAAGATTTTCTTCTTTTATATTTTCTTTTTCATTTGAAGGCTTTGCTTCTTCCAAGGATCTCTTCACTCCCCTTGGCTTAAACCTTCTTAGTCTTAGGGCATTGTTTACAACAAAGACTGAGGACAAACTCATGGCTAAGGCTGCAAACATTGGGGAAAGTTTTATCCCAAAGGCTGGGAATAAAAGACCTGCAGCAAGAGGAATTCCAATTGTGTTGTAGAAAAAGGCCCAGAATAAATTTTGCTTGATGTTTTTTATTGTCGCCTTGGAAAGTTCAAGAGCTGAAACAACATCTAAGAGGTCGGACCTCATTAATACTACGTCTGATGACTCAATTGCCACATCTGTCCCATGACCTATTGCCATGCCTATGTCGGCCTTGGCAAGGGATGGGGCATCGTTGATTCCGTCACCAATCATTAGGACCTTATTGCCAGATTTTTGGATCTTGTCAATTTCCTTGTTCTTGTCTTGTGGAAGAAGTCCTGCAAGAGTCTCGTCAACTCCAATTTCATCAGCAATTGCTTCTGCAGTTTTTTCATTGTCTCCAGTTAGCATAATAATTTTTTTGCCCATGTCTCTTAGGAGTTTAATTGCATCCTTTGATGACTCCTTAGGAAGATCCTTTACAGAAATTATACCAAGGACTTCACTTTCATTGGCAAAGTACATGGAAGTCTTGCCCTCTCCTGCAAGTTCTTCTGCCTTGGCTTGGAAATCCTTTAGGTCAATTTTTTCTTCAAGCATGTATTCAATATTTCCTGCAAGATACTTATTTCCATCAAGTATTCCATTTAGGCCCCTGCCACTAACTGAATTGAAGTTAGTGATTTCTTCTAAGTCTATATCATTTTCTTGAGCGTAATTTATAATTGCTGAAGCCAGTGGATGCTGAGAATTTTTCTCTATAGACCCAGCAATTTTTAAGAAGTTCTCTTCATCTAAGTCTGTCACAATATCTGTTAGGATTGGCTTTCCTTCAGTGATTGTCCCAGTCTTATCCATTACAATTACATCAATCTTGTGGAGATTTTCTAGAACTTCTGCATTTTTAAATAGGAGTCCAAAATCTGCAGACTTGCCTGTTGCCACCATTATTGAAACTGGTGTTGCAAGACCTAAGGCACAAGGACAAGAAATAACTAGGACTGAAATTGCAAAGTTAAGGGCATTTTCAAATCCGTAGCCCATAGCCATCCAAATTCCAAAAGTTATTGCAGATATAATCAAGACTGCTGGCACAAAGACACCGGCAATTTCATCTGCAAGCTTGGCTATAGGAGCCTTGGACTGGTTGGCCTCGTCAACTAATTTTATAATTTGTGAAATAGTTGTGTCTTCTCCAACTTTTTCTGCCTTGAACTTAAAAGATCCAGTTGTGTTAATGGAAGCAGAAATTACCCTGTCTCCCACAGACTTTTGTACTGGAATTGATTCCCCAGTCACTGCTGATTCATCAAGAGATGATGCACCCTCAATGACCTTGCCGTCAACTGCCACAGATTCACCAGGCCTTACAAGCAAGATATCTCCAACTCTTACATCTTCAATATTTTTCACGACTTCTTCGCCATCTTCTATTACTGTTGCCATTTTTGGGGCAAGGTCCATTAAATTTGCAAGAGATGACCTTGTCTTATTCTTGGACTTTTCTTCCAAGTATTTTCCTACAGTTATAAGGGTCAAAATCATGGCTGAAGACTCAAAATAAAGATTGTGCCTGTAGGCATCTACAAGTTCCATGTCTCCTTGGCCAAAGCCATAGGCCATCATGTAAATGGCAAAGATTCCATAGACAAGGGCTGCAAGAGAACCAATGGCAACAAGGCTATCCATGTTTGGAGCCCTATTCTTCAGTCCCTTAAAGCCAGAGATGTAAAAATCCCTGTTGATGTAAACTACAGGAAGGGCCAAGAGAAATTGTGAAAAGGCAAAGATAATAGCCCCTTCTCTTCCGTGAAAGATTCCTGGAGTTGGCAAGTGGATCATAGGCCCCATGGCTATATACATGAGGATCACCATAAAGATAATTGAATATATAAGCCTGTGCTTTAGGGCCTTCTCCCTGTCATCCACTGGTCTATCTTCACTTTTTGTTTTTTCACCAGCTGGGCTTGCTCCATAGCCAATCTTTTCCACAGCACCTATAATTTTTTCATCATCTACTATATTTTCATCGAAATTTACCTTCATTGAGTTGGTCATGAGGTTGACGTTGGCGTCTGTCACACCGTCAAGCTTTTCAACAGCTTTTGTGACATTGGCGACACAAGACGAACAAGTCATGCCACTGACATCAAATTTCTTTTCCATATTACCTCCCATACCCCCCTAGGGGTGTTCCTTTATTTTTATACTAACACTAAAAGAATTTTTTTACAAGTTTTTGATAAGACTTCTTAATATTTTTAAAATACTCATAATTTTTCTTGTTTTTATGTGATAAAAATATTTTTATGGGATAAATTTTAAAAATAAAAAGGACAAGATATTAATCTTATCCTAAATATATTATCTAAATTATTTTTTTGTATAATAGGTTGCCCTTCCACTTCCATGTCTCTCAATTATATCTTTTTCTAACAATTCTTTTAAGGATTTTTCCACAGAGGACTTGCTAATTGAAGGAGCAAGTTCCATGATTTCACTCTTAGTAAATTTTCCTAATTTTTTATCAATAGCATTTAAAACTTGGTCAAGTGACGATGGCTTTGTATCGAAAATATTTACCCTATCTTCAAAATCTCTATAGGCAGCAAGTATTATTGCTAAAATATATTTTATAAAATATGTTGGGTCTTCACTATTTCCATGCCAATTTACACCACTTTTTTCTAGGGCAAGATAGTAATTTGTCTTGGTTTTTTCTATTTTTTCTTCAAGACTTATATATCTTCCTACGACATAACCTAGCTTATATAATAACAAGGTTGTTAAAAGCCTTGACATCCTTCCATTTCCATCATTGAAGGGGTGGATGCACAAGAAATCGTGTATAAAAATTGGAATTAGTATTAGGGGGTTTATTTCTCCCTTGTCAATTTCTCTATTGTACTCTTGACAAATTTTTTCAATTGCTTGAGGAGTTTCAAAGGGATCAAGAGGCTGAAATCTAACTATAGTTTCCCCATCTTTTCTTGTTTCCGAAATATAATTTTGTGTATTTTTATATTTTCCACCAATTGATTTATTTGAAAATTTATAGAGATCTCTATGAAGTTGCAGAATTATTTTTGAATTTATTGGAATATAGTCAAAAGATTCATGAATTGTAGAGAGGACTTCTTTGTAACCAAGAATTTCTTCTTCATCTCTATTTTGGGGAGCAACTTTTTTCTTAACTAAGTCCTTTATTCTGGAATCAGTTGTCCTTATTCCCTCGATTTCATTGGAACTTTGGGTACTCTGTATAATAGCAAGTTCTACTAGATTATCGAGAACTGCTGGTTTCTGGCTTAAGTATAATTCTTGTCTTCCCTTATACTCGCTAATTTGTGAAATATAATTTAAGATTTCAGCATCCCATTTTTTTTCTTTCAATAAGCTATAATCAAATTTACGCATAAAAACCTCCCTATTCGCATAAATTATAGCATATTTTATGCGTAAAAATTGTTTTTATGGGATAATTTTTCTTCCTCGGAAGGATATCAAGCAAAAGGAATAATACAAGACATCTTTCGGAACAATAAAAAATGGCCTAGCCTAAGCTAAACCATTTTACTTATTATTTATAAATTTTATATTCCAAGACCTTACATCTTAAATAGAATTTCGTTTTCTATATAGATGTGTCTTCTCATATCCTCGTCAAGTTCTCCCATAAGCTTGTTGAGTTCCTTGATTTCTGGCTCTTCTGCATTCATCTTGTAGTCACGAGTTAGGTATTTGATCCTGTCAAATAGACCAATAGTCTTTTCGTGTTCTGCAAGTAGATTTTCGAAGTCCACGTCCTTGCCTGCAAGAGCATCCTTAAATTCAAACTCTTCTTCGCTAGAAAAGTGAGAAACAAGTTCTGCCTTGATAAGAAGAAGAACTTCATAGATCACAAAGAGTTGTTCTCCTCTTTCTCTATAATATTTTTTAATAGCTCCCCTAAAGATTTCGTCAATTTTTTCCGTTGTAGCAAGTTCTTGTGGGTGAATTTCTTCTACAATATAGTGAATTAATTCTTCCTTATTCATCTTCCTAACCCTGTCCATATCCTTAAAGTCATCTTGTCCTTCAACTTTTTTGATAAATAGGTCATAGTTTTCTCCAAGAGATTCTAGGGCATCTTCAAGCCTTTCCATAGCTATAAAGTCGTATTCTCCTCCAAGCTTTTGGATTTCCTTTAAGACTTTTGGGTTTTCCATTACTGCAGCTTCAACTGTCATATTTCTTTCTAACATAATTCCTCCTAATTATTTATAGAATTTAAAAATCCTCTTACTTCCCCTTCACTTGTCCTGTAATTTGTAACAAGTCTAATTATAGACTCTTTCTTGTCTTCTATTTCAAAAATATTTTCTTTTTCTAATTTTTCAATTTCTTCTGGGCTAGACTTTATAAAAATCTGGTTGGACTCAGAAAAGACTGGGTCTCTTCCTAGATCCTTTAGACCATCGACTAAAAGCCTTGACATTTCATAGGCCCTCTTGGCATTCTCGTAATAAAGACCATCTTGAAATAAGACCTTAAAAGATAGACCAATTAAGAAGGACTTTGCCATCATGGCTCCCCTTTGTTTTAAGTAATATCTAAAGTCTTTCTTCAAGTTTTCATCTAAAATCACCAGAGCTTCACCAAAGATTGCTCCATTCTTTGTTCCACCAATGGAAAAAATGTGGGAATACTTGGCATAATCTGATAAATTACTAGAATTTGCAGCCATGGCATGGGCAATTCTCGCTCCGTCAATATAAAGATATAGGTCTTTGTCTTGGCAGACTTCATAAATTTCCTTTATTTCATCTATGGAATAGACAGTTCCCACTTCAGTAGTCTGAGAAATATAGACAACTTTTATCTTTACATCAATTTCACCTGGCTGATCATCAATAAATTTTCTAATTTCATCTGCTTTTAACTTGCCATCAGAAGTCTTTAGAGTCACAACCTTGTGGCCTGTGGCTTCAATGGACCCAGTTTCATGGTGGGTTATGTGGCCTGTTGATGCAGATAAGACTGCTTCATAGGGCCTAAGACCAAAAGTCGTGGCCAAAATATTTGTGGCAGTGCCTCCAGACACAAACTCAATGTCCGCGTCCCTTCCAATTTCTCTTAAAATTAAGTCCCTAGCCTGGTTTGAAATTTCATCAGTCCCATAGCCAGAAATCTTATGGTCAAAAAGCTTTTCTATCTCTTGGTAGACTTCCTTGGATCCAAAATCACTGTAGTCATTTCTAAAATTATTCATAAGCCAGCTCACCCTCTTCTTACCCCTTATTATATAATATATGTAAAAATTTACCAAATAGGGTACAATAGAAAACGAGGTGTTAAAATGAACAGTCACGGCGCAAATGTTTTTGAAATTGCAAAAGATGAAGGCATAAAAATTGAAGACATTAGGGATTTTTCTTCCAACATAAATCCCTTGGGACCATCTAAGAAGGCCCTTGAAAGTTTAAAAAACAATTTAAACTTACTTTCAACTTATCCTGACGTGGACTATCTTGATTTAAGGGAAGCCATCTCTACATACGCATCCTGCAAGAGGGAAAATATTGTCCTTGGACTTGGGTCTACAGAAATTTTGAGGGATACAATCTATTATTTTGCCCCAAAAACTACCATGATCCTATCACCTTGCTACTCTGAATATGAGAGGGAGTTAAGAAAAATTTCTTCCCACATATTTGAGTACAAATTAGAAGAAAAAAATGATTTTAAAATAAATTTAGACCAGCTAATAAATACAATCAATGAAAAAAATATTGATTTCTTGATTTTTGCAAACCCCAACAATCCAACTGGAACAATCTTAAAAAATTCTGAAGTCGAGAGAATTTTAAGAGAAACTGAAGCAAAAGTCTTGGTGGACGAAACCTATATTGAGTTTACAGACATGAAGACCTACTCATCATCAAGTCTTACAAAATCTTACGACAACTTGGTAGTTGTTAGGGGGACATCAAAGTTTTTTGCCCTTCCTGGTATAAGACTTGGCTATGGACTGACATCAAACGACGGACTTTTGAAGTTTTTTAAAGATAAGGAAATCCTCTGGCAGATTAATTCTGTGGCAGAAATTTGCGGCAAGGTCATGTTCTCTGATGAAGCCTATATCAAGGAAGTCTACGACTTTATAAGGACCCGTAGAGAAAATTTTTATAAGGAACTTGCTGGTATAGAAAATTTAAGGGCCTATGAGAGTTTTGGGAATTTTATTTTAATTAAGATACTTAAGGGTATAAATTCTACAATATTAAGAGAAAAACTTCTCGCAGAAGGTTTAGTAGTAAGAGATTGCAAAAGTTTTAAAAATTTGGACGAATCTTATTTTAGAATCTGTATTTTGGAAGATCCTGCAAATGAGAAATTGTTAAAAAAACTAAAAGAAATTTATAAGGGTGATTAATATGAAAAAATTTAAAAAAATACTGACGACTTTAGCACTAGTACCTACACTTTTCCTACCTAACTTTGCTTTTGCACAAGAAGATACAAGTCCTGCAGTTACAGAAATTAAAGTCGAAGAATCTGTCAGCAACAATGCAGAAAATCAAAATACATTAGATAAAAAAATAGAAGAATCTAAAGAGATCAAGTCTAAAGAAAAAACTCCTAAAATCAAGTCTCCAAGTTTCAGTCCATGGGCAAGTGTAGATCTTAATGATGTTCAATTTATGGGTTTATATCCTGCTTCAAGTTTCTTTGAAGGAAAGGATTTTAGAAAAGCCATTACTTTAGAAGATGCAAACACAGCCTACAAACTTGCAAAAGAAAAAATTGAATCTCGTGGTCTAAAAACAGGTGGAGATTTTACTTTTAAAGATTTAACTCGACTTGAAACACTTGAGTCAATTTCAAAACTTTTAAATGATGACAAGTTTGCCGTTAAAAATTTAAAAGAATCAAAAATATTTTTTGGACAAGAAGATGAAGAATATTTAAATAGCAAAATTCCTCTAGAAGAAGTTCTGGCTCTTTATAACAGGGCTACAAAAAAGACTTTACAAGATAATGATAAAGTAGCTAAGGGATTTTTCTACGAAATTGAAAATAAAAACAACAAGGTTTATATGCTTGGATCTATTCACATAGGTAAATCCTCTATGTATCCAATTGACCAAAATATTATAAATTCTCTTAAAGATTCAGACAAAATTTTTATGGAAATTGATTTAACTAATCAAGAAAAATTAAAAGAAATGCAAGAAAAAATGTATTACAAAGATGGCGGAAGCCTAAAGAATGACTTAGGAGAAGAATTATTTGCTAGAGTTGCAAATATTTTTAAGGACTTTGGAATGACTGAGGACCAAGTCAATAAGTTAAAGCCATGGGCCATATATAATTCATTGTCAGTAGACCCTAAAGGAGAAGTTGCAACTGCAACTTATGGTATTGAGTCCTATTTCCTAGCTCTTAGTCTTTTAAATAATCTTGAATTAGGAGAACTTGAGTCTGTTGATTTCCAATCAGATTTACTTTCTAACTTTGATAAAGAGTCCTATATCTCTATGATTAAGAATTTAACTGATGAAATAGAAAAAAATGGCTACAAGAATATAAATTCTGGACTTAATGAAATGTTAAGTGCTTGGGAAATTGGAAATAAGGACAAGATGGTAAATCTTTTATCCACTGAAGGCGATGAGGCTACAGAAAAATTTAACGAGGCCCTCTTAAGTGAAAGGGACAAGAATATGGCCAAAAAAATTGACGCCATGTTAAAGGAAGATGGAGAAAATACTTATTTCATCTTAGTTGGTGCAGCCCACCTTGTACCAGAAAATTCTGTAACAGGAATTTTGAAAAACATGGGCTATGAAGTTCTTGAAAAATAAAATTTTGTAAAAAAATAAGACGAGGTCATTGGACTTCGTCTTTTTATGTGAATTTTTATAAACTTTTAATTTTTTATCTCATTAAAATAGATTGCAAAATTATTTGCCAATCATCTCTCTCAAGATAACTTCGTCTGTCTCCTTCATACCCTCCATGGCAATGTGACCCACAGTTTTTATCATCTCATCTATGTCGCCCTTTACGATTCCATCTCCTGCCTTAAAAGAATTGCCAGCCTTGGCTTGCTTGTAGGCCAAGAAGCCCATCTTTAGGCTTGATGCAATTTTGATGGCACAGGATTCTTTGGCTCCGTCACAAATTAGGCCAGAGTTTGTTGCAAGGGCATTTGTTAAAATTTCCTTGATTAGGTCCTTGTCTTCATCTTCCATAAAGGCAAGGCCACAAACTGAAGCAGAACCTGCAGATACAACTCCGCAGTAGGCTGAAAGCTCGCCAATTCCTTCTTTTATATAAAGGCCAATTAGGTTGGCAAAAATAAGAGACCTATAAAGTTTGTCTTTTTCTATATCATGGTCCTTGGCATAGATAATTATGGGTACAGAGACTGTAATCCCTTGGTTGCCTGATCCTGAGTTTATAACAACTGGCTTTTCACAACCTGACATTCTAGCATCAGAACCTGCAGCTGCATAGGCAACAAGTTTTTCAGAATACTTGTCTCCCGCCTCTTCTAGGACCATCTTGCCAATATTTGCTCCCCAAGGATTTTCTATCCCCTCCTTGGCAATATCGTAATTGTACTCAATTTCCTTGTCCAAGACGTCGATTATTTCATCATAATTTCCATTTTTTGCAAAATCATAAATTTTATCAAAGGAAAGATCAATCTTGTCTTCTTCCTTAAGCTCTTCTTCCACCTTTTCAAAGAGGACCTCATCATTTAAACTTTCATAAATAATATTTGTGTGGAAGTCCTTGATGATTACACGAGATTTTTTATCTCCCTTTTCCATGGCTACGTCGATATAGAGTCCCTTCTTATCATGGAGAAGTTCAATGTCACATAGTCCCTTGTCTATTAGGTCATCAAGGTATTCAAGCTTTGACTTGTCCACATCAGACAGGACTTCAAGTTTTTTTGTATAATCACCCAAGAAGGCACCAGCTGCAAGAGAAATTTCAATTCCCTTTCTTCCATCAGTCCCTGGAACCTTTACACTATTTACATTTTTTATAATATTGCCCGATAAGCTGGCCTTGATTTTATCTGGGTCCTCTCCCAAGATAAATCTTGCACGACTGGCTGCAAAGGCTAAAGCTATGGGCTCGGTACAGCCAAAGGCCGGCACCATTTTTTCCCTTAAATATTTATTATAGTTCATAAAAATCTCCTTATATTTAATCTATCTTTATTATAACAAAATAAGATAAGCTTTTCCTAATATTAAATTTATGAATTATTAGTTTTAGATTCTTATGTACAAATAAATTTTTTTAAAAAGAACCCAGTGAATCCACCGGGTCCCATCATAATTAGGAGTATTTGTATTTTTATTTTAATTTTTTTCCAAATTCATCTGCATAAAGGCAAGCTTCTATAAATTTATCTCGAGTCAAGGCTACACTAGACCTCTTCCATTCAAGAGTTTCTTCAATGTGGTCTGCCATAGTAAAAACATCCTCTCTCTTAAGACCCAAGTCTTCCAAGCACAATGCAAGGTCAAGCTTTTTGTTAAATCTAGCAATTTTTTCTAATTCTTCATAATTTTTGTCGTAGGCATGGAGGACTAAGACTCCAAAAGAAACCAAATAACCATGAAGGTATTCTCCCTTTCTTTCTATTAGGGTTGAGAGATTAAAAAATACATGCGCAAGAGAAGAATTATAATAATAATCTTCCCCATTAGTTAAGTTAGAAATATAGCCTGTGTTTATTAAAATTTCACTTGCAATAGATTCAACAGACCTTGAAACTTCCTTATTCTTAACATCCCTTAGACCTTCTTCACCATATTTTATTAGGGTGTCTTGAGATGATTCTGCTAAACTAAGGCCCATTGTGGCTACAAAATCAATAGGATCATCATTTTGTGATGCAAATAAGACCTCAGCCTTCTTGCTAATTCCATCTCCAATTCCCGCCCAAAAATATTCTTCTGGAGCCTGGGCTATAGTTTCTATTTCCACAAAAATATGGACTGCAGCTGGTGTTGCTTCGTACTTTAAAAAGGATCCATCATCATTATAAACAACTGCTATTGCTGTCCCTCCAGCACAGTTGGAACAAATTGTAGGAAATGAGATGCAGGGTTTTCCAAGATAATAGGAGAGGACTTTTACTGTATCAAGGGCCTTGCCCCCACCTATTCCAAAAATTACATCTGCTTCTAATACCTCTTTTTTATTTTTAAGAGCTTCAATATTTTTAAGTGTGCATTCCTTTCCATAAATAAATTCCCCAAGGATTTCTACACTTGAATCTCTCAGGCCATCTCTTATCTTTTGTGAAACTGCTTTAAGGGCTCTTTTTCCACCAACAAGGACAACTTTTTTAAATCCATAGGACTCCACTATTTTTCCCAGACCCTCATATCCTCTTTTTGAAATACTATAATTTGGTAATCTAACTGTCTTCATTTTTTTCCTCCTTGGGCACCTAATAAAAAAACCCCGTCTCTTTATATACAAAGAGACGAGGTTAGTAAACTCGCGGTACCACTCTAATTCATCTTAATGATGCACTTATCCAATAATGAACTTCTCTGTAACGGGAGATCCCGAAAACACTTACTTATTTAAACTTCATTTCAGCATTTTAGTTCAGTGGCCATTTTCAGTAAATTCAATTTCTTGCCTCTCAGCTAATGGCAATTCTCTGTAAAAACATTCTTCACTTACTTTTCCACTTCAAAACATTTTATAATTTTTAAATCCTAAACTTATTAGAATCTTTTAAATATTAAATGACATTTTAAATACTTCTAATTAAAAAGTCAATAGGTTTTTAAACAAAATTTTATTATTTTAAAATATTGTTTAATTTAAATACAATTCAAAGTTTCATAAAATCAATAAAGTCTTTGATTTTATAAAAATAAAGATCAAAATTTAGGACAAAATTTTAGGAATTTAGTTTTATTTTTTCAAATTCATCTATAAAATTTAAAGCAATCTTAAAAAATATATTTTATTTTTTAAATTCATCTATAAATTTTTAACTTAAACTTATAAATTCACAAATAAAAATACAAAGATATTTTATATTTCAAAATTAAAAAACCAGACCTAAGTAAGATAGATCTAGTTTATATTATAAATTTTATAAATTACAAATTATTTTGCCCAATTCATAGAATATTTAACGGCTTCATGCCATCTTGAAATTTTTTTATTTCTCTCTTCTTCATCCATATCTGGGTCGAAGCACTTATCTATGGCGTTATTTTCTCTTATTTCGTCAATGTCCTTCCAAAATCCCACTGCAAGTCCTGCCATATAACAAGCTCCAAGTGCAGTTAGTTCTACAACTTTTGGCCTTTCTATGTGGACATCAACTATGTCTGATAAAAACTTCATCAAGAAGTTATTCTTGCTAACTCCACCGTCAACTGTCAGAGACCTAATCTTTGTCTTTGAATCCTCTTGCATGGCCTTTATTACATCGCAGGATAAATAGGCTATTGATTCTAGGGCAGCTCTCACTACATGATATTTATTTACGGACCCTGTAAGGCCTACTATAGACCCTCTGGCATATTGATCCCAGTAGGGAGCACCTAGACCTGTGAAGGCTGGAATAAAGTAGCAGTCGTTGGTGTCTTCCACCTTATTTGCCATGTATTCAGAGTCATCTGCCTGGTCAATTATCCTTAGGTTGTCACGCATAAAGTCTATGCAAGATCCTGCCTCAAAGATTGAACCTTCAAGGGCATACTTTATTTGTCCGTCCATGGCCCAGGCTATAGTTGTCACAAGACCATTTTGCGACCTAATTAGCTCATCACCTGTATTCATTAGGATAAAGGCTCCTGTTCCAAAGGTAGACTTTGCCATCCCCTTTTCAAAGGAAGCTGTCCCAAAAAGCGAAGACTGTTGGTCGCCAATTGCCCCTCCTATAGGTATTTCGCAACCAAGATACTTGGACTTGCACTTGCCATAGACTTGGCTAGAATTTTTTATCTCTGGAAGCATGGACTTTGGTATGCCAAAAATTTCAAGAAGTTCATCGTCCCACTTCTTTTCTTTTATGTTAAAGAGCATAGTCCTCGAAGCATTTGTGTAGTCAGTTATGTGGACTTCTCCATCTGTCAGCTTGTAGATAAGGTAGGTTTCAACTGTCCCAAATAGGAGGTCTCCCTTGTCTGCTAATTCTCTTGCTCCTTCCACATTTTCCAGAATCCATCTGATTTTTGTCGCAGAAAAATAAGGGTCAATGACAAGACCTGTCTTTTCTCTTATAGTTTCTTCAAGGCCTCTTTCCTTTAATTCTTCACAATATTTTGAAGTCCTCTTACACTGCCAGACAATTGCATTGTAAACTGGCTCCATGGTCTTCTTGTTCCAGACAATTGTCGTTTCCCTTTGGTTAGTTATCCCAATTGCTGCTATGTCTTCGGGGTCAATTTCCTTCCTAGACATGGCTTCAACTGCTGTACCAATTTGCTTGGACCACAAGTCATCTGGTTCTTCTTCTACATAGCCAGGTTTTGGAAAGTGCTTGATCAGATCTTTTTGGGCAACAGAAACTGGATTTCCCTTTTTATCAAAAATTATAGTTCTTGCAGATGTTGTACCTGCATCGAATGCCATTATGTATTTCATCATATCACCAAGTTTATTATAACATTTTAAATATTTTTTTCTTCCCTTTTGTAGTTTTAGTAAAAATTATGGACTTGTAATTTACAAAATATTACAGACTTTTAAAATTTTTATAAATAACTTATAATTTTCGACTTATAAATTTTTTATAAGTTGCTAATCTAAAATTAACTAAGATAAATTTTATAAGTTCAAATTTTTTATCATTTGCTAATCTAAAGTAAGCTAAGATAAGTTTTATAATTACAAAAAAAGTGCCGGACTAACCGACACTTTTAATCTTTATTTATCTTATTTTTTGATATCTTTTTTCTTGTCTTCTTCTATTTTCTCATCGATTCTCTCAACAGAAACAGTTTCTATTACACCACCACTTGCCATCTTGACAATTTGGAAGATGTATTCGCCATCGTCGACGATAACACCAACTTCTGGCTCTTCTGCATTCTTTATGAGAAGACCTGCTACATAACCACCAATAGTCGTAGCTTTTCCTGCTTCTATATCAAATCCATACCTCTTGTTTAGGACCTTCATAGGTGTTGATGCAGAGTACTCATTTTCATTTCCTTCAGCATCCATATTTACTCCTGTTAACAAGAACTTCCTAACAGCAAAGAGTACTGCTATGGCTATAGTTGCTATAAGTAAATCAAGCATAGTGTCAGAATAAACCAGCATCTTCCTTGAGATTACAAGCAAGATCAAGTGGATGATGTTGGTATCTGTATGTGCAATCATAAGTACCACAAACTCTATGGCTATTACTAGCAAGAGGACGTGGGATAAAAAATTTTGAAATATTTCATAAGATAGGACTGCATCATTTGTCAGTATTTTGAAGTAATACTTCATTATATCTGGCACTGAAACTATTACTCCTGCTATAAGCATTATCGAAACAACTATTTCAAACATGTTAACTAGTTTTAAGAGGGTAACCAGGTATCTATTTCTATTCATTATACCTCCATAGTCTTAGCGACTTCTTTTTTCATCTTCTCCAAGACCTTCTTCTCAATTCTTGAAACTGTCATTTGAGAAATGTTTAATTTCTTGGCAATTACAACTTGAGTCTTCTTGTTGAAATACCTGTCAATAAGAATTGTCCTTTCAACTTCATCTAGGTTTTCCATAGCCTTCTTAAAAAAGTCATTGGATTCTATCTTGTCAAAATATTCTTCTTCAATTCCTATTAAATCAGACAAGTTGACTTCATTTTCATCCCCAGATTCATAAGTTACATCAAGAGATTGTGGAGTGTAGACCTTAGATGCTTCCATGGCCTCCATAACTTCCTCTGGAGTTGAATCCAAGTATTCTGCAATCTCGTCTATAGTTGGAGTCTTTTGGTACTTTTGTGAAAGACTCACAGTTGCATTGGAGATTTTTTTTGAAAGTTCTTGGATTCTCCTTGGGACCCTAATAGTCCAACCATTGTCCCTAAAATATTTTTTTATCTCTCCAATTATTGTTGGAGTGGCAAAGGAAGAAAACTCGAAGCCCTTTTCTGGGTCGTATCTCTCAATGGCATAGATTAATCCAATTGATGCCACCTGATAGATATCATCATAATCTATTCCCCTGCCTGTATATTTTTTAGATAGGATCTCTGCAATGTAGAGGTGCTCTTCTATAAGAATATCCCTGATTTCTTGCTCTCTTGTCTTGTGATATTCATTAAAAAGTTCTTTTCTCTCTTCCTTTGTTAGCCTTCTATCTAAATTGTTGTATTCTTTTAAATTCATAGCAACCCTTATAATTTTTTAGATAAAATAAATTTATTTCCATCAAAATGAGATTCATCTACAAGACAATCTATAATAGTCTTTGCAAGGGATAGGTCTTCAGATTCATCTAATTTTTCTTCATTAATCTCACTTACATAAATTTTTATATTTTTAGCTTCTTCTATTTCAAAGACCAAGTCAATGTGGTCATCTTCGCCTAACTTGTGACAAATATTTAAAGTTTCTGTTACAGCCATCTTTAGGTCTTCTATCTCTTCTATGTCCCTATTTAGGATATTTAAGATGCCAGAAAGCATAAGTCTAACTGTAGAAAAATATTTGGCATCATTGGGTATTTGGTATTTTAAAGTATCCATACTACCCCCTGATTTCAAACATATCTTCAAGCTTAGTTATCTTGAATAGTTTCATAATTTGTGGATTTAGGTTTTCAATTACAATTTTATTATCATTTTTTTCTACTTCTTTTAGGATATAGATAAGAGATCCTAGACCTGTAGAGTCTAAATATTCTAATTCTTTACAATCAAACAAAATATCCTTCTTATCCTTTTCATAAAGTTTTATAGATTTTTCCTTGAATTTCTTTGTATTATAAACGTCAAGTTCTCCCATTGGATATAATACTAAAAATTCATCAGTGTTTTTTGACTCTAATTTAAATTCCATAAATCCTCCTAGTCTCCAATGTAATTTGCAACAGCTACAACTTTTGCATCTGTCAAATTCATAAGTTTAACACCAGATGTATTTCTTCCTTGGATGGAGATATCTTCTGTAAGAATCCTTATAATAATTCCAGAATTTGCAATTATCATAACGTCGTCTTCTTTTTCAACTACTGCAGCTGAAGCCACATCTCCAGTTTTATTGGTAATCTTATAAGTTAGAAGTCCCTTTCCACCCCTATTTTGTGGTCTGTACTTGTCTATTTCAGTTAATTTTCCATAACCATTTTCTGATATAACAAGAAGATACTTATCTTCCACCACTAAATCAGATGAAACTACAATGTCATCATCAGCAAGGTCTATGGACTTAACTCCCATGGAGTTTCTTCCAGACTTCCTAACTTGTTCTTCGTTGAACCTAATGGATAGGCCCTTTTTAGTTACAAGTATTACATCTTCATTATTCTTAGTCAAATGAACATCGATTAATTTATCATCTTCATTTAATTTTATAGCAATGATACCAGATTTTCTAATATTTTTGTAATCCTTAAATGGAGTTCTCTTAATAAGTCCCTTTTCAGTTACCATTAAGAAGTTTAGGTCTGGGTCATATTCCTTAACAGGTATTATTGAAGTTACCCTTTCATCTTCTTCAAGGTCAAGTAGGTTTATTATAGCTGTACCCCTTGATGTCCTTGAGTCTTGTGGTATTTCGTAGGCCTTTAGCTTAAAGACATTACCTAGTGATGTAAAGAATAAAATCATATCGTGAGTAGATGTGACGAATAATTCTTTGACAAAGTCTTTATCCCTCATATTGCCTGAAGAAACTCCCCTGCCACCTCTTTTTTGTGGCTTATAAGTTCCCTCGCTCATTCTCTTGATATAGCCAAATTGTGTAAGAGTTATTACAACATCTTCTTTCTTTATAATATCTTCAATTTCTATATCAGTAGAATCGTGGGAGATAACAGTTCTTCTTAGGTCACCATATTTTTCTTTTATTTCAAGAAGTTCTTCCTTGATTAGGTTCATAAGGACATCATTATTTTCTAAGATTTCCCTAAACCACTTGATATCAGCTTGAAGTTTTTCATATTCAGCTTCAAGTCTATCTCTTTCAAGTCCAGTAAGTCTTCTGATTCTCATGTCCAAGATAGCTTGGGATTGTTCTTCTGTTAATTTAAATTCTTCATAGAACTTTTCCTTAGCTTCCTTATCGTCCTTAGATGCCCTTACAATTTTTATAATCCTATCGATATTATCAAGAGCTATGAAAAGACCTTCAACTATGTGGGCCCTCTTTTCTGCCTTGTCTAGGTCGAACTTTGTCCTCCTAGTCACCACTTCAACTTGGTGGTCAACATAGTATCTTATAATTTCCTTTAGGTTTAAAATTTCTGGTTTACCATTAACTAGGGCGAGATTTATAATCCCAAAAGTTGTTTGCATTTGGGTGTTTTTATAAAGCTTATTTAAAACAACTTCTGCATTGGCATCTCTTTTTAGTTCAACTATTATGTTGATACCCTTCCTGTTTGAGGCATCAGTTATATTTGAAATTCCATCTATTACCTTGTTCTTAGCAAGTTCTGCAATCTTCATAATAAGTGAAGACTTGTTAACTTGGTAAGGAAGTTCTGTTATTACAATTTTTTCACGATTGTTCTTAAAGGCTTTGATTTCTACAACTGCCCTTACAGTTATCTTTCCCCTACCTGTTTCATAGGCTGCTCTTATTCCTTCAGTTCCCATAATTTGGGCACCTGTAGGGAAGTCTGGTCCCTTAATTATTTGATTAAGTTCAGCTATAGAAATTTCATCATTATCAATGTAGGCTATAATTCCGTCAATGGACTCATTCATATTGTGAGGAGCCATATTTGTAGCCATACCTACTGCAATACCACTAGATCCATTTACTAAAAGATTTGGAAATCTTGCTGGAAGTATTGTTGGTTCCTTTTCGTTCTCATCAAAGTTTGGAACAAAATCAACTGTATCCTTATTAATGTCTCTTAGCATTTCTTCTGCAAGCTTGGTCATCCTAACTTCTGTATAACGCATAGCCGCAGCCCCGTCACCATCAATGTTACCAAAGTTACCTTGGCCATCAACTAGGGTATATCTTGTGTTAAAGTCTTGGGCAAGTCTAACTGTCGCTTCGTAAATAGATGAGTCACCGTGAGGGTGATACTTACCCATTACATCCCCAACAAGCCTTGCTGACTTTCTGTAGGGTCCATTGGATGCAAGATTAAGTCCCTGCATACCGTATAAAATTCTTCTATGGACTGGTTTTAGTCCATCACGTACATCAGGAAGTGCTCTTGCAACAATTACAGACATTGAATAGTCAAGATAAGATGATCTCATCTTTTTATTAATATCTACATCAAGTATTCCTGATTCTATAATCTTATTTTCACTCATAGTTTACTCCTATGCATCTATATAATCTGCATAAACTGCATTTTCTGTTATAAAGTCTCTTCTTGGTTCAACTTCTGATCCCATTAGGATTGAGAAAGTGTCATCTGCTTCTGTTAAATCGTCTATATTAACCTTTAAAAGAAGCCTGTTGTCTGGGTTCATTGTAGTCTCCCAAAGTTGTTCTGGGTCCATTTCCCCAAGACCCTTGTACCTCTTTATGTTGACCTTAGAATCCTTGTATTCTTTTAGGGCAAGTCTAAGCTCCTTTTCGTTGTGACAATATCTTAAGATCTTAGTTCCCTTTTCTATTCCATAAAGTGGAGCTTGGGCAACATAGACATGTCCCTCTTCTATAAGGGGCTTCATGTATCTAAAGAAGAATGTAAGTAGAAGAGTCATAATGTGGGCACCGTCAACGTCGGCATCGGTCATTATTATGATCTTGTCGTATCTTAATTTTTCTAGGTTAAATTCTTCTCCGATCCCTGTTCCAAAAGCTGTAATCATGGCACGGATTTCTGAAGAATTTAGCATCCTATCAAGCCTTGCTTTCTCAACGTTCATAATCTTACCCCTAAGAGGTAGGATTGCTTGGTAGGCTGAGTCCCTGCCGTCCTTGGCAGAACCACCAGCAGAGTTACCTTCGACTAGGAAGATTTCATTTCTCTTTGGATCGTCGTTTTGACAGTCTGCAAGCTTGCCTGGAAGGGTCATGGATTCAAGATTATTTTTCTTTCTTGTAAGGTCTCTTGCCTTTCTGGCAGCTTCTCTTGCACGTCTTGCTGATAAGGCCTTGTCTAGGATTTGCTTTCCAACTCTTGGATTTTCTTCCAAGAAAATTGCCAATTCTTCAGATAAAACTGAATCTACAACTCCCCTAGTTTCAGAATTTCCTAGCTTTGCCTTAGTTTGGCCTTCAAATTGTGGGTCAGGTAATTTTACACTTATAACTGCAGAAATACCTTCTCTTACGTCTTCACCAGATAGGTTTTCTTCCTTTTCTTTAATAATATTATTTTTTCTACCATAATCATTTAGGGTCCTTGTTAGGGCTGACCTAAAACCAGAAAGGTGGGTTCCACCTTCTTCGGTATTAATATTATTTGCAAAAGAAAGCACAACTTCTGAGTAGGAGTCTGTGTATTGGATTGCAATTTCAACTGCTGTTTCTTCCCTAACTTCATCTATGTAGATGATTTCATCATGGACTGGTTTTTTCTTTGCATTAATAAATTCAACAAAGGATTTTATTCCACCTTCATAGTGAAAGACTTCATTTAAGTCCTTTCTCTCATCTATAAATTCAATTTTTATCCCCTTATTTAAGAAGGCCATCTCCCTAAATCTCTTGGATAAAACTTCATCAGAAAATTCTACAGTTTCAAAGATAGTGTCGTCTGGTTCAAAGTAAATTGTTGTACCAGTATCATCTTTTTTAGTTTCTCCAATAACTTCTAGGTCACTTTTTCTGTGTCCCTTGGAAAATTCTTGCCTGTAAATTTTTCCATTTCTTTTTACAGTTGCTACTAATTTATTTGAAAGAGCGTTAACTACAGATACACCAACACCGTGAAGTCCACCAGAAACCTTGTAGGCAGAGTTGTCAAACTTACCACCTGCATGAAGGATTGTAAGTACTGTTTCTACTGTAGACTTACCTGTTTGTGGATGGATGTCAACTGGTATACCTGAACCATTGTCAGTTATTTCAACGCTTCCATTTTTATTTATTTTTATAATAATATGATCACATATACCGGCAAGAGCCTCGTCAATGGAGTTGTCTACAACCTCATAAACTAGGTGGTGTAGACCTCTTGGTCCAGTAGATCCAATATACATACCCGGTCTTTTTCTAACGGGGTCTAGTCCTTCTAAGACCTGTATATCCGACGCGTCATAATGTCTTTTGTCCTTTGCCATTTTTTCTCCTGTTCTTTTACAAAATCCTACCTTGACTCACCCTATAAAAATTGGCATCAACGGATTTCAGAAATTCGTCAGCCTCTGTTGTGGTGATAAAGGTCTGTAAATCTTTTAGTGAATGTAATAAGTATCTACTTCTCTTAGAATCAATTTCCGAAAAGACATCGTCAAGTAAAAGTAGAGGCTTTGTTTTATATAAATCTCTTATGAGATCTGCTTCAGATAATTTTAAACTCAAGACTATAGATCTCTGCTCTCCCTGAGACCCATAAGACTTAGAGGAAAATTTATTTATCTTGAAGTCCAAGTCATCCCTGTGGGGTCCAATTGTTGTGTATCTCTTCTCAAGGTCCTTTGGGAGGGATTCCTTTAATATTTTCAAATAATTTTTCATTAGCTCTTCCTCGTCCACGAAAACTGGGACTGTAGATAGGTAGGTTATATTTAAATCGTCTCCAGATAAGTTCTTATAATGTTTTTTGGCAATTTCATTTAACTTCTTAATAGTCTTTAGCCTCATTATAATTATCTTGGTACCATTTTTTACGATTTCCCTGTCGTAGACATCAAGAAGATTTCTGTCCATGTTCATCTTTAGAAGCTTGTTCCTCTCGAACAAAAGTCTCCTATACTTATACATATAAAAATCGTAATTTAGGTCAATATTTGAAAGCAAGTCGTCTAAGAATTTTCTTCTTTCCTTGGGTGAATATTTTATTATATTTAAATCTTCAGGATTAAAAAGCACTACAAATCTAGATTTTCTGTATTCTTTAGTATTTACCTTGTCATCGTTTATAAAAAGTTTTTTGTTTTCAAACTTTGAAATTTCAATCCTATAGTCGTCCTTGTAGTCCTCTGTCATGTATCTTGTAATAATACTTGAGGAATTTTCATCTATATTAATGAGGTCATTGTCCTTTAGGCTCCTAAAAGAAGTGGCCCTTATCGACATGTAAATTGATTCCAACAAGTTGGTCTTTCCCGAAGCATTTAGACCATAGAGAACATTTATATTTTCACCTGGAATAAAATCTAAACCCTTGTAATTTCTAAAATTAAAAAGTCTTAGATGGTTGAGTTTCATTTTTCACCAATTATAAAGTCATTTCCCTCAAAAGAAATTTTGTCTCCCTTGTATAATTTTTTTCCTCTCCTAGTTTCCACTTCTCCATTAACCATAACAGCACCTTCTTGGATAAGAGTCTTTGCAAGACCACCTGATTTACAAAGGTTAGTTAGTTTTAGGAAGGAATCTAGTTTTATAAATTCAGTATTTATTTTAATTGTTTCCATAGTTACCCCGCAAGTCTTACTGGTAAGACAAGATATATATAGGAATCATTTTCTTTTTCTGTAATTATTAGTGGGTTTACTGAGTCAGTGAAATTAAGGACAATTTCATCAGATTCTAGTATCTTAACCCCGTCTAAAATATATCTTGAATTAAAAGCAATATCTAAACTTTCATCGTGTTCTGATGTTTTAACTTTTTCAAAAACATCTCCAATTTCTGAATTACTCTTTATGTCAATATAATTTTCATTTATATTTAATTTTATTAGGTTGGCTCTGTCTTCTCTCGCAAGAAGAGACGCCCTTTCCACTGCAAGTTGGAATTCTCTCTTTGATACAGATGTAGAAATCTTGTGTTCATCTCTTAGAAGAGCACTGTAGCTAAAGAAGTCTCCACTTAATAGGGTTGAATAAAATACTGTATTGTTAAATTTAAAGACAATATTATTTCTTGAAATATTTAACTTAAGATCTTCTTCATCATCAACTATCTTTACAAGTTCATTAAGTGATCTTGACGGAATTATAATTGAATTTTCAATTCCAGTTTCCTTTTCAAGTTTTTGTATTGCCATCCTGAAACCATCTAGGGCAACAAAATTTATAAAGTTTTTCTTTATATCCATTAGGACACCTGTGAAGACAATTCTTGATTCGTCACTAGAAACTGCAAAAGTTGTCTTCTTTACAATATTTTTTAGGTCCTTAGCTGACATATCTATAGTAATATCTTCTTCTACTTTTGGTAGGTCTGGATATTCATCAGCCTTTTGTGTGGATAAGTTAAAGATTGAATCACCACATTTAAGGTTCATCATATAATTTTCTACATTTATATTTATAATGTCATTTTCAAGTTTTCTAATAATATCTCCAAAGAGTCTTGAATTTATTACAATTTCTCCTTCTCTTTCAACAATTGCCTTAAGCTCAGTTTTTATGCTTATTTCTGTATCTGTTGCAGTAAGAGTAAGGATGTTATCTTTGGCTGATATTTTTATACCTTCAAGTATTTGCATAGTCGTTCTTTGAGAAATTGCTTTTTGAACTATGGAAATATGTTTTGTCAGTTCTTTTCTGTTAACCTTTATTAGCATTTTTTCCTCCTAGAAAATAGTATATTAATCAGTAATAGTAGTAGGGCCTGTGGATTTGTTAATAAGTCCCTAAAAGTTATGAGTTACAATAAAAAATTCTCTTGATAAGTTGTGGATAAGATTGACACTTATAAAAACTTATCAACAACTAAGATTTTATCTCTTTTATTAAATTAGTAATCTCAATTTTAAATACAGGATCATCTTCTAAATCCTTGCTTATTTTGTCGTAGGCATGAATAACAGTAGAGTGGTCACGTCCACCAAATACATCTCCAATTTTAGGAAGGCTAAGATCAGTTAGTTCTCTTGTTATATACATGGCTATTTGTCTTGGATAGGCTATAGCCTTGGTCCTTTTTCTAGAATTTAAATCATCAAGATTTAGTCCATATTTTTTAGCAACTTCAGACTTTATATATTCTGCAGTTATTTGTTTTTTGGCCTTAGTTTCGTAGATATCCCTAAGGACTATGGCAGCAGATTCAACGGAAATATCTGAATCTGTTAGCTTTGAATAGGCCATAACCCTGGATAGGGCTCCCTCAAGTTCTCTTATGTTGCTTCTAACATTTTCTGCAATAAAATTCATCACTTCTTGGGAAACCTCGAATCCTTCAGAATCAGCCTTTTTCCTCAAAATTGCAATCCTAGTTTCAAGATCTGGAGGTCCAATATCTACTACAAGACCCCAGGCAAACCTAGAAATAAGCCTTTCTTCAAGGCTCTTGATATCCTTAGGCGGTTTATCAGATGTAAGGACAATTTGCTTATTTTGCTCATGGAGCTCATTAAAGGTATGGAAAAATTCCTCCTGAGTCCTGTCCTTATCAGCTATAAACTGGATATCGTCTATAAGTAGAAGGTCAACCTTCCTGTATTTATTCCTAAAGTCTTCATTCTTATTAGTTTGGATTGAATTTATAAGCTCGTTGGTAAACTGCTCACTTGTAACGTATAAAATTTTCTTTGTAGGATCTTGTTCTAGTACAAAATGTCCAATTGCATGCATTAAATGGGTCTTTCCAAGTCCTACACCTCCATAAATGAAGAGAGGGTTTGAAAAGGCATTTTGCGGATTTTCGTAATTTTCAGAGACAGCCAAAGCTGCCGCATGGGCGAATTCATTGCTCTTGCCCACCACAAAGGTATCAAAGGTGTACTTTGGGTTTAGCCTTGATATGCTTAAGAAGTTTTTATTTATAAGGCCTGCAGGGTTTTGGTCTGTTGCTTCATCTTCTGAAATTATGCTTATATCAAAATCAATTCCCGTAATCTCCTTGAGGGCTTCCCCTACGAGGTCAAAGTGCCTCTTATTATTTACAAGATAATCTCTTATAAAGGGAGAGGGAACTGTGATTATGATTTTTTCTTCATCATAATCAATTGATTTTGGAAGCATTCTGGAAAACCAAGTGGAGTATGTAACTTGAGACATTGACTTTTTTTCAAGTTCTTTTAAGAAAGACTCCCACATAGTGGAAAGTTCCTTGTCCATATTTCCTCCTTATTAACAATTTATATATTGTTGATAAATAACAGTTAATAAATCTATATACAATTGTGAGTAAACTTGTGGATAAGTAAATATAAACAATATGATTTTGGTTGAATTGTTGATAGATTGCCTAAAAAATTTGCTAAATCACAGTTTTTAGAAAAATAAAAATAAAACTATCAACATCTTATCAACAGATTGTTAATAACTTTATTTATAAACAGGTTTATTATTATCTACATATAACTCACAATTATCCACATATATTTTAACAAATAAGACTATACTTATCAACAAGAAGGGCTTTTGATGAACTTTCATAAATGATTTAATATTTATATTTTTTTTGGTTTTGAAAGTTAATTAATTGACTATATTACTTGACAAGACTCTAATTTGTAAATAAAATGATAAGGATAGAAAGAGGTGAGAATTTTGAAAAGAACTTATCAACCAAAAAACAAACAAAGAAAAAGAGAACACGGTTTTCGTGCTAGAATGAGAACAAGAGCAGGTAGAGCCGTAATTAAGGCAAGAAGAAGAAAGGGCAGAAAGAAACTTTCAGCTTAGGTTTTATAATGAAGGATTGTTATTTAAAAAAGAATAGTGAATTTCAAAGGGTTTATTCTAATAAGAAGATTTCTGGATCTAGATACATCACTCTTTTTACTGCCAAGAACAATAGAGACTATCCAAGATTTGGCATTACTGCCACAAAAAAAGTCGGCAATGCAGTAAATAGGAATTTTATCAGAAGAAGATTAAAACACCTTTTAAGAGAGAATTCTCATAAAATAAAGCCTGGATACGATTATGTATTTGTCGCAAAGAAGGATGCATGTGATTCGGACTTTAAAGACTTTAAGAATTCTTTTTTTTCTGTTTTAAAAAGACAAAAGAAGATGGTTAAATGAGTAAAATTTGTATGATTTTAATAAGATTTTATCAAAGGTTTATTTCTACCTATCTTCTTCCAGGAAGACACTGTAGGTTTGACCCAACCTGTTCACAATATAGTTACGAAGCCTATGAGAAGTATGGATTTTTTAAGGGAACTTATTTGACTATAAGGAGAATCTTAAAGTGTAATCCCTTCCACAAGGGCGGATACGATCCTCTCATTTAAATTGGAGGAAATTATTAATGCATTTAATTAGTACTATACTTGGTACTTTTGTTAGATTCATCTATGATGGTCTAGCAGCAATTATGCCACAAGAACCAGCTGCAATTTCATTTTTTGCACTTTCAATTATAATTGCAACTATCATTATTAAGCTTTTGATTTTGCCACTAAATATTTCTCAGATGAAAAATCAAAAGAAAATGGCAAAACTTCAACCAGAGCTTACTAAGATTCAAAAGAAGTACAAAAACGACCCACAAACTTTGGCTGCTAAGCAACAAAAGCTTTATAAGGATGCCAACTACAACATGGCTGGAGGATGTCTTCCAATGATTATTACCATGGTTGTATTGATTGCCTTTTATAGGGTCTTTTTGAACCCACAAACCTTCGCTTTTACAGATCCAGGTTTTTATGAAGCAATGAACAAGAACTTCTTTTATATAGAAAATATTGATCATGCTGACAAAACTTTAATTATGCCTATTATAGCGGCAGCTTCGACTTTCTTAGTATCCTTTATTACTACTAAGAACCCTGCAACTCAAGGAGCAGGTGCTGATCAAGCTAAGTCAATGATGTCTACTATGATGGTTGTAATGCCAATTTTAATTTTTTCAATGGCAAGAAAATATGCAGCAGGACTTGTAATTTATTGGACTGTTTCCAATATTTTTTCAATAGGTCAACAGCTCATAACTAATAAGATTGTAGAAGATGAAATTGAAGAAGTTGAGGTTAAGGACAAGTAATGAATTATGTAATTAAGACGGGCAAAACCGTAGATGAAGCAGTAAGAGAGGCTCTAAATGAATTAAATATTACAAGAGATAATGCTGAAATTGAAGTCCTTGATGAGGGTCAAAAGGGTTTCTTGGGACTTATTGGTTCTAAGGATGCCACTGTAAAAGTTTGGCCAAAAGTAGATGAGACAAAAAGCATCTTAAATGAAATATTTAATGAAGAAATTGAACCAGAGACGAGCCAAGAAGTAGTTCAAAATACTGACGATGAACTTGAAATAGAAGACGAAGAAGTTTCCACAGATGAAGTTCATATGGAAGAAGCTATTAAGACTCTTGATGAAGAAAATGAAGAAATCTTAAGTGCTGCAAGAGAATTTTTAGGAAAAATCCTTGAAACTCTTGAACTTGATAATATTGTGGAAATGGAATTAGAAAATAATACTCTAAATGTAAATGTCAACGGAGATGAAAATAGACTTGGAATTTTAATTGGAAAAAGAGGGGTAACTCTTGATTCTATCCAATATATTTTAAACTTAATTGTTAATAAAAAATCTTCAAGATACATTAGGGTCAACCTTGACTCTAGTGGCTACAGGGATAAGAGAAAGAAGACTCTTGAAAATCTTGCTGGCAAAATGGCCAACAAGGTTCTTAAGACTGGTAGGTCCATAAAACTTGAACCTATGAATTCTTATGAAAGAAAGATTATCCACACAGCTTTACAAGATTTTGAAGGAGTACTTACTCATTCAGAAGGAAAGGATCCTTTTAGAAAAGTAGTAATTCAAAAAGAGAGAGAATATTGATAAAGAGGGCTTTATTTTAAAAGCCTTCTTTTTTATTTGCCCTAATTGTAGTAATATAATCTAAAAGGAATGATAAAATGGGAAATTTAAATGATACAATAGCTGCTATCTCTACAGCAATCGGCGAGGCCGGTATTGCTATAGTAAGGATGAGTGGCGATGATTCAATTAATATAATAGATGAAATTTTCAAATCTGCCAGTGGAAAAAAGATGGCAGAGGCTGAAAATAGGAAGTTTTTATACGGTCATATAGTTGACGGAGATAAACAAATCGATGAAGTCCTAGTTGTTAAGATGAAGGGACCCCACTCCTATACAGCAGAAGACATTATTGAAATCCACTGCCATGGTGGTGTGGTATCTGTAAAAAGGATTCTTAACTTAATTCTTTCTAAAGGTGCAAGACTTGCTGAAAAAGGTGAGTTCACTAAGAGGGGCTTTTTAAATGGAAGAATTGACTTAACTCAAGCAGAAGCCGTAATTGACATGATTAAGGCAAAGACTGACTTGTCTTTTGACATGGGTTTAAATCAATTAAGTGGTGCCTTGAGTGAAGTTCTTAATAAATTAAAGGACGAACTTGTATCTATGCAGGCTCTAATTGTTGCAAACATTGACTTTCCAGATGAGGATATTGAGGATGCTGCCTATAATGACCTTATTGAAAGGTCCAACAAAATCCTTGATAAGATGGATAATCTCTTAGATAATTCAAAGAATTCAAGGCTTTTAAGGGATGGAATAAACACAGTTATCCTTGGAAAACCAAATGTTGGTAAGTCCTCTCTTTTAAATGGTCTTTTAAAATATGACAGGGCCATAGTCACTGATATTGCTGGAACAACTAGGGATATTATAGAAGACTATATAAACCTCGATGGTGTCCTATTGAAGATCACAGATACAGCAGGAATCAGGGAAACTGACGATGAAGTTGAAAAAATTGGTGTAAATATAGCCAGAGAAAAGCTAAAGGAAGCTGACCTTGTTATTGCAATTTTTGATATTTCTCGTGAGTTTGACAAGGACGACGAAGAAATTTTAAATCTAATAAAGGACAAGAAGCACATCACTATTTTAAATAAGGATGACTTGGAACAAAAGATTTCTGATGAAGAAATAAAAAAATACTTCAAGGATGATTATTTGAGACTTTCTGTAATGGAAAATGAGTCAGTAAAAAAGATAGAAAACCTAATTATTGACCTCTTCTTTGACGGAGAACTTCAAATATCCTCTGATTCAGTCCTTTCCAATCTAAGACATATAAATGCCTTAAAGGAAGCAAAAAAATCTCTTTTAGAGGTAAATGAGAGCTTAAAGAAAAAGGTCTTTTTAGATTTAATTGAAGTTGACCTAGAAAATGTAATAGGCCACATTTCTGAAATAACAGGAACAATTACAACAGAAGATATTTTAGACAGGGTATTTTCTGATTTTTGTATAGGAAAGTAGGTAAAGATGTCAGACGTTAAATATTATGAAGCGGGAGACTTTGACACAGTAGTCATTGGAGCAGGCCATGCTGGCAGTGAGGCTGCCCTTGCCTCTGCAAGACTTGGTGCAAAGACCCTCCTATTATGTATAAATTTAGATTCAATTGCACAAATGAGCTGTAATCCAAATATTGGTGGAACTGGAAAGGGCCACCTAGTTCGTGAAATTGACGCACTTGGTGGAGAAATGGCTAAAAACATTGACAAAACTTTTATCCAATCTAAGATGTTAAACACATCTAAGGGACCTGCAGTTCACTCACTTAGAGTCCAAGCTGATAAGAGAAAATATCATGAAGAGATGAAGAGGGTTCTTGAAAATGAAGAAAACCTCTATCTTGTAGAAGATGAAGCTATAAGAATTTTAAAAGAGGATAATAAAGTAAGCGGAGTTCTAACAAGAAATGGTGCAAAATACAACACTAAGGCTGTTGTAATCTGCAGTGGAACTTATCTTAGGGCAAGGATTTTTATGGGAGAAGTAAACTTCTCATCTGGACCATCTGGTTTTGGTCCTGCCAACCACCTTTCTTCAAGCCTAGAAGAAGATTTTGGGATGGAACTTCAAAGGCTTAAAACTGGTACACCAGCCAGGGTCCTAAGAAGCTCTATAGACTTTTCTGTCATGAAAAAAGAATCTGGAGATGAAGAAATAATCCCCTTCTCTTTCTTAAATATTGATAAGAAATACGATATTGATCAAGAACCTTGTTACCTTACTTACACAACTAAGAAGTGTCATGGAATCATAAGAGACAATATTGAAAGGTCTGCCTTAGCCCTTGGAGACATTGAGGGAAAGGGACCGAGATATTGTCCATCTATTGAAGACAAGGTTATGAGGTTTGGGGACAGGGATTCCCACCAAGTATTCATTGAGCCAGAAGGACTCACTACTGATGAAATGTATATACAAGGTGTTTCCTCCTCCCTACCTGTTGAAATTCAACAAGAGTTTTACAAGGAAATAATTGGTATGGAAAGCTGTAAAATCCTTAGACCAGCCTATGCCATAGAATATGATGCCATTGATGCAACTCTTTTAAAGAGAAGTCTTGAACACATGGATTATGAAGGTCTTTTCTTTGCAGGACAAATAAATGGGTCCAGTGGTTATGAAGAAGCAGGAGCCCAAGGTATAGTTGCAGGTATCAACGCAGCTCTAAAGGTTCAAGGAAAAGATCCCTTTATCCTAGATAGGTCTGAAGCATATATAGGAGTTTTAATCGATGACCTTGTAACTAAGGGAACTCGTGAACCCTATAGGATGATGACATCAAGGGCAGAGTACAGGTTGACACTTAGACAAGATAATGCAGACCTCAGATTGACTGAAAGAGGAAGGGAAATTGGTCTTGTTGATGACGAGAGATACGAAGGTTACCTATACAGGAAAAAGGCAATTGAAGATGAAATAAAGAGAATTAAGAAGATTCAAATCAACCCAACTGCTGAAAACAACAAGATCTTAGAGTCACTTGGATCTACTGAGACTCAAAATTCCTTTAGTCTTTATGAAATGATTAAAAGGCCAGAACTTGATTATAAAAAACTAGAAGCCTTTGACCCAGATAGACCCCCTGTCCGTGAAGATGTAATAAGAAATATAGAAATAGAAATAAAATACGAAGGATATATTAAGAAGCAAGAAATCCAAATCAATCAATTTAAAAAGCTTGAAAATAAGAAGCTTTCAAAAGACCTTGACTACAAGGCTATAGATGGTCTTAGGATTGAAGCAAGAGAAAAGCTATCTGATATTAGGCCAGAATCTATTGGTCAAGCATCGAGAATAACTGGAGTTTCACCTGCTGATATAAATGTCCTTCTTATCCACTTAGAACAAATGAGGAGAAAAAATGTTAGTTGATTATTTCAAGGGATATGACCTTGATACAAAAAATATAGACAAGTATGAGAGATATAAAGAATTAATCCTAGACTATAACCAACACACAAATCTCACAAGAATAACTGAAGATGATGAGTTTAATGTAAAGCATTTTTTGGACTGCCTAAGCTTATTAAAAACTGGAAAGTTTAGCGGAAGTGAAAAAATTATAGACATTGGAACAGGAGCAGGATTTCCTGGAGTCCCATTAAAACTCTACAATGAAGAGCTCGATGTAACCCTACTAGATTCCCTAAGAAAGAGGATTGACTTCTTGGATGGAGTTATAGAAGACCTAGGCCTTAAAAACATAAGGGCAGTTCATGCAAGAGCAGAAGAAGTTGCAAGGACAGATGAATATAGAGAGCAGTTTGATGTTGCGGTATCAAGGGCTGTGGCCAACCTATCAACTCTTACAGAATATGCAATGGGCTTTGTGAAAGTCGGTGGATATTTCATATCTCAAAAAGGACCAGAGTATAAAGAAGAAATTAAGAATGCCAAAAGAGCAATAGAAGTTATGGGTGGAGAAGTTGAAGATGTAATTCACACTCCCCTACCTAATGATATTGATCACTATATAATTGTAATAAAAAAGGTAAAAGCTACTGACAAGAAATATCCAAGAGGTGGAGGAAAGCCAAGGAAGTCTCCCCTATAAGTTAGTTATTTACACAAACAAACACAAAGAAAAAATTAAGGCTCCACGTGGAGCCTTTTTACTTGCAATAAAACTTAAGATTTCGATGAATTATTATGCTCCACG
>QWCE01001137.1_pt1 | contig 43073 bp, 36 predicted proteins | sample 1972531 | NCBI WGS metagenome assembly QWCE01 (sample SAMN09866716, study PRJNA288562) | Human gut metagenome isolate term4_stool, whole genome shotgun sequencing... | reverse complement strand
CAACAAACAGCGGATAAAGCAGAGAAAACAGTTCTGTTCCAACTTCCCATGCCTCTAAATCGTAGTGTAGTGTATAGTTTTGATAAATTGTGCAGGACAGCACACTCATGGCGATCGCCAGAAGAACCGTTGTCAATAGCACCGGCAGAAAAACTTTTTTCCACTCATTTTTCACAAGGTCTATCATATTTCATTCATCCCTTTCTTTGGTTTTTCCAGTATATCAAACGCTTTCAAGCGATTCAACAGGCCGGAAACAAGAGAGGGTTTTAAGGGAACAAAACAAATTTCGTTCCCTTAAAACCCTCGTTCATACCCTTTTTATGGCATGCGTATGCCAAAGACAACATAATTTTCATTCAAAATGGATTCGTTGCGGGTCAGGATTTTTCCATGATACCGTTCCGTCATGCGCAGGATGTTATACAGGCCAAAGCCGTGGCCGTCCCGATTCGCCTTTGTTGTTACGCCTTTTCCAAACAAGGCCATAAATTCAGTATTGGACAGCGGCGGAGCCGGATTGGAAACTGTCAACTCCAGAAAATCCCCCTGTTTTTTGCTGGATAAAAAAATAGTGCTTCCTTTCGGCGAAGCCTCAATTGCATTATCCAATAAAATCCCAATGGCCTCGATCCATTCCGTTTCAGGGGTGACCGTTTTCCTGAAAAGACCGTGTAACGATAATTCTATGTGACGGTTTGCTGCTTCTGCCTGCTTTATTTTTCCAAACAGCATCCCGGCAACCATTTTGCTGTCGCATGAGAGCAGTTCTCTGTCATTCAAACCGATTCCAATACTTCCTGTGAGAGCCGTCACTTCCTTCCGGGCTTCTTCCAGAGTATCCGCAGAGGCAACGGCAGCTTCAATCGCCATCATCCGGTTATTAAATTCATGCTGCCTTGCCCTGACCTGTGAGATCAGCTCTTCCACAATCGGCACATACTGCTCAATCATGTGGATGCGCTTTTGCTCCTGCGTTCGGCGCTGATGTAGGAACAGCAATATACTGTCCAGCAGCAGGACCGCAAGGATCAGTATCATAATTCCCCATAGGTTGGCAAGAAGCCGATCCACATCAAAAGAGAGGATCGAAAGCACTGCCATGAGAAACACAGCGATATCGGTAGATACGATTAAAATTGTAAAATCGCTTCTTTGGACGAGCTGATGGATGAAACCGAAAAGCGGCGTGAACGCCAGTACGACGATAAGGCACAATGCCGCTATACGGCTGCCCAACAGGAGGAAACTATCCGTAGCCCCGCAGACAGCAAAAAGAACCGCGCACAGACATTTGACGAACAGGAAAATGGAGGAAGCCGCCATTGTGCCGCAGAAAACCGTACCGCTGGAATTGGAGCCAAAGAAAATACTGTTCAACAACAATACTGCAAAAATCAAAAACAGCAATCCAACAAGATTGTCTGCCGGTAGTATTTCAAAACCTTCCCTGCGGAAGGATGCCGTCATATTGGTGTCAATCGAGAAATCCAGTCTCGGCGCGACACAAAGCACAAGAAGAATCGGAAAAATGAAAAAATCCTTTGCCTTTCGTTCTGTCCTTTGCCGGAAAACGACTTCGCAGCAGAGTGCCAGTATTCCCACATCCAATCCTAGCTGTATCAGATCCATTAGAAAGTCCATGCTTACCCCCACAATTCGGCCTGATATTTATTTCCGATGGGGATTGTATCTGTAAATCCTTTCAGAAAAATCTTCCGCCCGGTTTTGTCAATTTTCTCGATATGGGATTTGTTCACAACATAACTCTTATGGCACTGAACAAATGCCGGGTCATCAAGCAGCGCCAACAAACCAGACAAAGTGTACCCGGAAATCGTATCTTCTTTGATGCCGGACAGACGGCTGCCGGTATGGATCACAAGCTTTTTCCCAAAGGCTTCGATATAGGCAATATCCTGCGTAACATATTCTAAGATAAATTGCTTTTGCACAATCTGGACGGTTTTTGCTTGTTGGTTCATCTGTTTAGACAATCCCAGCGCGTCACGAAATGCCGTTGCAAATTCCTCTTCGCCAAATGGCTTTACAAGAAAACTGTAACACTTCACATCTCGGTAAGCGGAAAGTTCTTCTCCCGCCAATGCCGTTTCAAAAATAATCGGCGTATATTTATATTCCGGCAATTCGCGGAGTTGCTTTGCCAAACTGGTTCCTTTATAGTCCCCTAACTGAATATCCAGGATAAAAAGGGAAACATCGTTTGCTTTTGCGTATTGCAGGGCTTCTCCCGCCTCGGAAACAGAATGTATCTCCAGATCGGCAGATATATTGCCAATATACCGCACAATTTTCTTTGCTGCACTTATATTATCTTCTACTAACAGCACCTTACCCATGTTGCAATTTCTCACCGCCTCAGGACAGGACATATATTCCATCTTTATACATCCTTTCTCCAAACTCCATCAGCGCAATTATACACGGGAAGACGTACAATATCAAGGTGAAACGTGTGTATTGTTTTAGGGAATTCTTTTCACGCAAACCAAAAATAACCCTTGAGGAAAAGAACGGTATCTGTTATAATTATCATGTAATGATGTGTCCTTTGCTCAGGCAAATGGTGTAAAAATGGTGTAACCGCCGGAACGCCAAGCAAAAACCGCCTGGAAAAGGCAAAGGAATTTAAAGGAGAATGAGACAATATGAAATTAGGTATCGTAGGCCTGCCCAATGTGGGCAAGTCCACTCTGTTTAATGCCATTACCAATGCCGGTGTGCCTGCGGACAACTATGCGTTCTGCACCATCGACCCCAATGTGGGCGTGGTTTCCGTGCCGGATGAGCGGCTTACCTGGCTTGCCGAGCTGCATCAGCCCAAAAAGGTTACCCCCGCTGTGATTGAATTTGTGGATATTGCAGGCCTGGTAAAGGGCGCTTCCAAGGGCGAGGGTCTGGGCAACAAGTTTTTGAGCAACATCCGCACCACCGACGCCATCGTCCACGTGGTCCGCTGCTTCGAGGATGCCAACGTGACCCATGTGGAGGGCTCTACCGATCCCCTGCGGGATATCGACATCATCAATCTGGAGCTGGTCATGGCGGACATCGAAATGGTGGAGCGGCGAATCGACAAGTGCCAGAAGGCGGCCAAGGGCGGCGACAAGCGCTTCCTCAAGGAGGCCGAGCTGTTTACGGACCTGCTGGCCCACCTGAACCAGGGCAAGCTGGCCCGGACCTTCGAGTGCAGCGAGGAGGACATGGCCCTCATCGCCACCTCGGACCTGCTGACCCTGAAAAAGACCATCTATGTTGCCAACCTGGCGGAAAACGAGGTCAACGACCCGGAGAGCAGCCGCCACTATCTGGCCGTGAAGCAGCTGGCCGATGCCGAGGGCAGCCAGATCATCCCCATCTGCGCCAAGCTGGAGGCCGACATCGCCGAGCTGGACGACCCCGACGAGAAGGCCATGTTCATGGAGGAGCTGGGCGTCAAGGAATCCGGCCTGGACCGGCTGATCCGCAGCAGCTACACTCTGCTGGGCCTCATTTCCTTCCTGACCGCGGGCTCCGACGAGTGCCGGGCCTGGACCATCAAAAAGGGCACCAAGGCCCCCCAGGCCGCCGGCAAGATCCACACCGACTTTGAGCGGGGGTTCATCCGCGCCGAGGTCATTGCCTTTGAGGATATGAAGGCCTGCGGCACCATGGCTGCCGCCAAGGCAAAGGGTCTGGTCCGCAGCGAGGGCAAGGACTACGTCATGAAGGACGGCGACATCGTCAACTTCTTGTTCAACGTCTAAAAATCGCAGAATAAAAAGCCCAGCCTGGGACATGGCTGGGCTTTTGAAATCGGCGCTTTAATGAATGCACAGGAAAAGTCCGTACAGGGCCAGCAGGTGCAGGGGGTAAAAGATGTAAAAGCCCCAGGAGATCGCTTTGCTCCTTGTGCGCTTCTGACCGGAATAGAGGGCGATGGGGACCGCGGCCAAAGCCCCGAAAAGCTGGACGGAGACGGACAGGCCGAATATCCGAATATTGGCGCTGGGCATGATCCCGTTGATCAGCACCATTCCGACGGCCTGAATCCATTTTCCACCGGGAAGCTCCCGGGTCAGGGCAAACAGGGCCATCAGCAGAATGCCGTTTCCCCCATAGCTCAGGTGCAGCGCATCTGCAATGAAATAGCATGGCACGATCAGCAGAATCTTCCACACCGGCTGCTTCACCCGGCCCATGCCCTCCACCATAACCGCACCCAGAAGCAGCAGCCACAGCACATTCTGGTGCGCCCAGGGGCTTCTGCCGCTGTAGAGGACGAAATCGTAGATCGGTTCGGAGATCACCGCCATAATGCCCAGCCGCAGGAAGTACCGCCCGGGGCTTCCGGTGTGGGCGATTCCCTCGGTGATCAGGAAACAGTAAATGGGAAATGCCAGCCGCCCGATCACCCGCAGCCACATGGGCAGCCCAAACACCACCGCCGTGTGATCGATCAGCATGGTCACGCAGGCAACAAGCTTCAGCTCCTCCTGGCAAAGGGCACCCTTCTTTTCCACGCATCATCCCTCCTTTTGCACCCATTATACCAGCCGCCGTCCCAAAACGCAAACCCCAAAGAAATTTCTATTGCTTTTTCACGGGAAATCCTGTATAATGTCTCCCGTATCCGGGTGTAGCGCAGCTGGTAGCGCGCCTGCTTTGGGAGCAGGATGCCGCAGGTTCGAATCCTGTCACTCGGACCAAATAAGCACGATAGTTTTGATACGAACGTATCTGAAACTATCGTGCTTTTTCTTGGCTCTATGTCAATAGTTGGGGTAGGGACAAAAATAAAATAGTTTTAGGGGGGCTGTTAGAAAACTCCCCCTATCAGCACAGTAGCCAGTGCCACCCGGCACTGGCTACAAAAGGTATTAAGAAACGGCTGCAGCCAGGTTGAGGTTGCAGCCGTTTTGTAGTATCATTAAAGTACCACCCAAAATGAAAACTACATATATGAATTATACACCAATCCAACTGAAATTACCAGTGGATATGGAAAATATTATTGAAATAAATGCTTCGGTATATACTTTCAATGAAGTGGTGTCCCATATTGACCTGAAAAAATACTTTGTAGAGAAGGGCTACAAGGCCACGGGTCGTCCAAGATATGAGCGCGAAAAACTTTTGAAAGTGTTGCTGTTTGCATTTATGGAGCAAGGTTAAAGAGACCAAAAGGGCCGCACCTGCTCGTATGAGCAGGTGCGGTCCCCTGAAATGTTGCTTTTATTGAACAGAATCTAATTCAGTCTGAAATAGCAGGTGTTTTTACCTTTTCCTTCTTTTTTCAGTTCACCAACGGCGACTAACTTCCGCAAGGCTCCCTCTATGGAACTGTCGCTGAGCGTTGGACAGAACTCCCGGATGTCTTGCTTGCTGAAGCGTCCGATTCTATTCTTGCTTGCTCTGCGCACCATTTCCAGTGCGGGCAGCTTGGTTTCAACAAGCGCCACACGATCCTCAAAGTCCTTATAGGCTGCAAGTATTGTTCCAAGCAGATATTTGATAAAGGGCACTACATCCTCGGTGCCTTCGTGCCAGCCGGTTTGAGCCTGCGCAAGCGCGTCGTAGTACAGGTCCTTGTTTTTGGCGATTTTGGCTTCAAGGGAGATATACTTGCCGACATAAAATCCGTTCCGGTACAGGAGCAGCATTGTGAGCAATCGGCTCATTCTTCCATTTCCATCATTGAAGGGATGGATGCACAGGAAGTCATGGATGAACACCGGAATTGCGATCAACGGCTCCAGTTCCATATTCCCGATTACGCGGTTGTATTCCTCACAGATTCTGTCCAGCGCTTCCGGCGTTTCATACGGAGCAAGCGGCGTGAACAGCGTTTCCACATGACCGTCCGGATAGGTGGCAGTGATATAATTCTGCACACTTTTTGTGCGGCCCGCAAGCGGGTTATTCATGTGGCTGTACAGGATTTTGTGAAGCTGTAGAATGTAGTTCTGCGTAATTGGTATCGCGTCAAAGCTCTCGTGAATGATGCTCAGCACATCACGGTATCCGGCAATCTCCTGCTCGTCACGGTTCCTCGGCGTGGTTTTCTCTTCGACAAGCTGCCGGATTCGGGTACTCGTGGTGACGATGCCCTCGATGGCATTCGATGCCTCAGTGCTCTGTATCTTGGCAATCTCCACGAGCTTTTCGAGCTCCTCCGGACGCTGCCTCAAATACAGTTCCTGCTTTCCGGCTTCCTTGTATATGGCCGCAATCAGGCCAAGAACATCCGAGTCCCACTTCTGCTCCTTGATTGCGGAGTAATTGAAGGTTCTCATTCCCTCATCTCCATTCGTTTTCCCTTAAATAATAATATAAAATAAGGGAATAGTCAATGGGCTGTGCCATAAATCCCTTACTATTATGCCTGCGTTAAGGGATTTATACTCAGGGAGCAAGAAAAGTACCACTGCCTATCTTCCTGCCTATTCTTTGGTTATAGCGCCGCAGCTTCTGAGCTGCCACCCTTGCAGAAACCACTTGCATAACACCCTCCGCGGAGTCACAATACATACCACACAGAAACACGAAACGCTTCCCGTCCGGCACCGGTGAACTTTCACCGAAAACCGGACGGGAAGCGTTTTTGACCACATAGATTACCACAGACGGCGCCGGAACACTCGGAAACAGTGGAGATAAGAGCGCCAAAGAGTAAGTAAAACAAATTAAAAAGCGCCGAAAACCGCTATAAACGAGCGGAAAAAGTATTCCTGATAGGTTTGGGAGCAGGATGCCGCAGGTTCGAATCCTGTCACTCGGACCAAAAATCGGCAAGTTTCTTATGAAACCTGTCGATTTTTAATTTTATTTAGTTGCTTCTTCGCAAATCTGGTCTTCGAACAGGACTCTCATGTAGTCCCTGCGGCCATACAGAACACGGTCAATGTAGATGTCGTTCCCGTTCACCCGGTAGAAAACCATATAGTTTCCGCTGACAAGGAAGCGATAATTGCTGTCTACATCTGCGATGGAGGAAAGCGGTGTGCCGATCAGCGCGTGGTCACGGAGCATACGAATTGTTTTTGTGATTTTGCTTACCGTGGCGATTGCCGCCTGCGGATTTTCCAGATCCTCTGCGATATAGTCCTTAATGTCAGAAAGGTCATTTTGCGCCTCGTAGGACAGGTGCAGATTATTCATGGGTAATCCCGAGGTGTTCCTCCACGGCCTCCAAGGTCAGCCAGCCTTTCTCCTCGCCGGACTTACGGCCTTTGGCAAGCTCGTTCATGAGACGCAGGGTGGCCTGTGTTTTTTCGTAATCGCGCATATCCACGATGGCATACCGCCCCCGTCCGTTCTTTGTCAAAAAAACAGGAGCGCCCACAGCTACATCATGCAGTACCTCGCTGTAATTCCGCAAGTCAGAAATGGGTTTGATATTTGGCATATTGATCAGCTCCTTTCGCCTATAGTATATCCCATTCTGCTGTAAAATTCAACAGCAAGTTTGCAGCAAACATATATTTGCAGAAACAGGACTGCCCATATATTAGGATGAATCCCTCTTGCTGACTGCCAGTAAACCGTTGATATATCTGTGTTTCCTGAGATCCTATAATTACACTCGGACCAAAGCCGGGAGCGTTCCGTAAGAAATGCTCCCAGCTTTGCTGTGTACGGGATTCGAACCCAATTCCGGCTTGACGGAATTTGCTCTATAATGTTTTTGAATCCTGTCACCCCGCACCAAAAACGGGAGCGTTCCGTAAGGAATGCTCCCGTTTTTGGGCTATTTTGTGCTTTTTTAGGCCATATCTACAAAGCCCAGCTTGATGGCGCTGTAGTCAATCTTGACATCGGCGGCCTCAACGGCGTTGTTGATGAAGTCGTTGGACATCTGTGCAAGCAGATCGGATTCTGCCTGGGATTCCCACAGCAGATGGGAGCCGCAGAAATACATGATGTGATAGCCGTACTGGGTCTTGACGATGCCGTAGTCGCCGACCTTCCGGTCAGCATCGAAGCACCAGTCGTTGAAGGCCTCCACCATCTTCCCCTCGGTCACGCCGGAGTACAGGCCGCCGTTGGTGTTGGAGCCGGTGTCGGCGGAGTTTTCGTTTGCCAGGGTGGCGAAGCTGTCCTCGGTTTTGTCGCCGGAGAGCCACTGGTCCAGGATCTCCTGGGCCTTCTGCTCGCCTGCGGCCCAGGCCTCGTCGGAAAATTCCTCTGTGGTGACGGTTTCAACGGTGGCGCCCTCGGGCAGGATCAGGATGTGCCGCACATCCACGGAGCTTGTGGTCTTGTCCAGACCGTTGTCTGCATATTCTGCCTCGTGGGTGTTGAAATATTCGGCGATCTCCTCGGCGGTGGGGGCGAAGCTGCCGGTGATCTCATTGTAGTAGTCGCTGCTCAGGAAGTACATTTCCCAGAAGCTCTTGTAGTCCTCCAGAGTGGCGCCGGCGCTGAAATTGCGCTCGATCATGGCGGCGGTGTCTTCAAAGCCATTGTTCGTGGCGGTCTCCAGCAGGCCGTCCTCCATGGTGTTCATCTGTTCCCGATTCTCGTCGCTCATCTGGAAGCCTGCTTCCCGGGCCTGCCGGGCGACGGCCTCAAAGATGGTCCAGTTGTTCAGCGCATCCTGCAGGAAATACTGCTCCCAGGTGAGGCCGTCGGCAACGCCGCAGACCTGGGTGTCCATGCTCTGGGTGTGGTCCAGACCGAAATACTGGGCATAGGTGCCATACTGAGCATAGAAATTCTGAACGGACCGCCAGTAGAGGATCTGCAGCTGGCCGTTGGTCAGGGTGCTGTCTCCGGCGGTTGCCACGATGTCTCCATTGGCGGCCTTTGCCTCCTCGTCGGAGACGGTGTAGCTGCCCTTGCAGGTCACGTCGTCCGGGTTGCCGTCGGCGGGGACGGTGGCCTCGGTGGCTTCGGTGGTCTCGGTGGCCTTGGTGGCTTCGGCGCTTTCAGCGACTCCCGTGCTCTCCGGGACCTCAAGCTGCTTCTGCTTGTCCTTGCCGTCCAGGATCAATACAGCCAGAATGGCGGTCAGCAGCAGCACCACGGCCACGCCGAGGGCAATGGCGGAGGCACTGGTAATGCCCTTTTTCACAGGGGCGGCCTGGGGGGCATTCGCAGATCCTTCCTCGGGGGCATTCGGAGCTTCCTCCACAGGGGCGGCCTCGGAAGCGCTCTGCGCATTCTCAAGGGGGGCGGCCTCTTCGGCGGCAGGCTCCTGGGGGGTATCCGGGGAAGCAGCTGCTTCCTCAGTGGCCGGGGCATTCTCCGGCTGCTCTTTTCCACAGGCGGGGCAGACGGTCAATTCCTCGTCAAATTCCTCGCCGCAATAATGGCACTTTTTCATGGGTTCCTCTTTTCTCCGATGTTCGGAATGATAATCCTGCCAAGTTTACCATGTTTGTTGGAGAAATGCAAGCAAAAAACAGATTGTTTACAATTAGGAGACCTGTTTTTTTGTTTTCTCGCGGTCTTGCAAAGAATGGGGGAATATGCTATTATATAAGATACATTTTAATGGAATCCTATGGGAATTTTCGGCGCAGGGACATTTTTGCACGGACTTTTTCAAAATCCAAATCCAATTTTAAGGGAGCAGCCCAATGAATACAAAAACCACCGTCATCAACCAGGAGCAGCTGGAGGCGCAGTTTGCCTTCTGTGATAAAATTGCGGCCTATTGGCAGTCCCAGGGCCGGACACCCACGGCCTATGTGGAGACCTATGGCTGCCAGCAGAACGAGGCAGACTCCGAAAAGCTGCGGGGCTACCTGACCCAGAGCGGCTATGCCATCGTCCAAAGCGCCGAAGGGGCCGACGTGGTGGTGATGAATACCTGCTCCATCCGGGAGCACGCCGAGCAGCGGGTTTTCGGCAACCTGGGGGCGCTGACCCACACCAAGCGCCGCCATCCGGAGCAAAGAATCTTCCTGTGCGGCTGCATGGCGGGGGAGACCAAGGTTTCCGACCGGATCAAAAAGAGCTTCCCCTATGTGGACGGCGTTTTTTCTACCCACCATCTGTGGCAGTTCCCGGAGATCCTCTACAACGTGCTCACCAAGAAAAAGCGGCAGTTCTATATTGAGGATGAGGCGGGCTCCATTGCCGAGGGCATTCCCCAGGTGCGGGATTCTTCCCTGAAGGCCTGGGTGTCCATCATGTACGGCTGCAACAATTTCTGCACCTATTGCATTGTCCCCTATGTTCGTGGCCGGGAGCGCAGCCGCCGCCCGGAGGCCATCCTGGCCGAGTGCAAGGCGCTCATTGACAGCGGCTGCAAGGAGATCACCCTTTTGGGTCAGAACGTCAATTCCTATGGCAAGGACCTGGACTGCGGCGTGGACTTTGCGGACCTGCTGGCCCAAATCGCCCAGCTCCCCGGGGACTTTTTGATCCGCTTCATGACCAGCCACCCCAGAGACGCCTCCGAAAAGCTTTTTGACACCATGGCGCAGTACCCCAAGATCGCCAAGCAGCTGCACCTGCCCTTCCAGTCCGGCTCCAGCCGGGTGCTGAAGGCCATGAACCGGCACTATGACCGGGAAGCCTATCTGCAAAAGGTGGAGTATGCCAAAAAGGTCATGCCGGAGCTGGTGCTCACCAGCGATGTGATCGTGGGCTTCCCCGGAGAGACCGAGGAGGAGTTCGAGGAGACCATCTCCCTCATTGAGCGCGTCCACTACGACAGCCTGTTCACCTTTATTTTCTCCCCCCGTACCGGCACCCCGGCGGCCAAAATGGAAGACCCCACCCCCAAGGAGGAGAAAAACCGCCGCTTCGACAAGCTCTGCGCCCGGCAGAACGCCATTTCCGAGGAAATCCACCGGGGCTATGTGGGCAAGACCCTGCGCTGCCTGGTGGACGGCAAGGATGGGGACCAGCTCACCGCCCGCACCGAAGGCGGACGCCTGGTCCGCTTCGACGGCCCCGAGTGCCTGATCGGAAGCTATGAGAATCTGCGCATCACCGGCGCAACAACCTGGAGCTTAACAGGAGAATTAGGCTCCCCTGAAAGGGGAGCTGTCAGCGCAGCTGACTGAGGGGTCCCGGCTTGGCAAAAGGCCAAGCCTCGCCGTAGGCGAATGAAACCTATCGAAGCTGGTATTCCAAGAAGCCGAACCCCTCAGTCTCGGCTTTGCCGAGCCAGCTCCCCTTTCAGGGGAGCCATAGAAAAACTGAGATATAGAAAAGGAAGTAATTATGGCAAAAGAAGAACTGACTCCCATGCAGCGGCAGTATCAGGAAATGAAGGCCCGGAATAAGGACTGCATTCTGTTTTTCCGCCTGGGTGACTTCTATGAGATGTTCAACGAGGATGCCAAACTGGCAGCCCGGGAGCTGGACCTGACCCTGACCAGCCGGGACCGCAGCAAGCCCAAGGAGGAGCAGACGCCCATGTGCGGCGTGCCCTACCACAGCGTGGATGCCTATATTGCGCGGCTGGTGCAGAAGGGCTATAAGGTTGCCATCTGTGAGCAGATGGAAGACCCGGCCCTGGCCAAGGGACTGGTGGAGCGGGACATTACCCGCATCATCACCCCCGGCACCGTCACCGAAAGCTGCATGCTGGAGGAGCGCAAGAATAACTACATGGGCTGCGTCTTCGGCCAGAGCGGCCAGTTCGGCCTTGCCTTTTGCGACCTGTCTACCGGTGCGTTCTTCGCCACCACCTGCTCCGACCCCAGAGCCGTTGCTTCCGAATTGGGCCGCTTCACCCCCAGCGAGGTGCTGCGCTTTGGCCAGGGGGTAGAGGATGAGGCCATCTCCGATGTGCTCTTCCGCCGCCTGAGCTGCTGCGTGGACGAGGGCAAGGCAGAGGACTTCGATTTTGAAAAGGCCTGTACCTGCCTGGAAAGCCATTTCGGCCGCTCTGCGGAGGAGCTGGGCCTTGCCTCCTTCTCCGCAGCCCTGACCGCCAGCGGGGCTCTGCTGCAAACCCTGCTGACCCTGCAAAAAAATGACCTGAAACACATCCGGGAGCTGCAATACTACACCACCGGCCGGTTCATGGAGCTGGATCTGGATGCCCGGCGGAACCTGGAGCTGACGGAGACCATGCGCTCCAAGGAGAAAAAGGGCACCCTGCTGTGGGTGCTGGACAAGACCCACACGGCCATGGGCGGGCGGATGCTGCGTTCCTGGCTGGAAAAGCCCCTGCTTGACCCGGCGGAGATCACCCGGCGGCACGCCGCCGTGGAGGCCCTGGTGGAGAGCCCCATCGCCCGGGGCGAGCTGGAAGAGGCCCTCAAGGATGTGACGGATCTGGAGCGGGTCATGACCCGCATCGTCACCGGCACCGTCAACTGCCGGGATCTGCTGGCCTTTGCCCGTGGGCTGCGGGCACTGCCTCAGGTGAAAACGATCCTGGCAGAGCTGGGGAGCCCCCTGCTGCAAAAGCTTGCTGCGGCCATTGACCCGCTGGCGGACTGCGCAGACGGAATTGAAAAAACCATTGTGGACGACCCTCCGCTCACCGTCCGGGAGGGCGGCATCATCCGCAAGGGTGCCAACGCCGATGCAGACCGGCTCCGGGACATCATGGACGGCGGCTCCGGCACCATTGCGGCCATTGAGGCCAGTGAACGGGAAAAGACAGGCATCCGAACCCTGAAAGTGGGCTTTAACCGGGTGTTCGGCTACTATATTGAGGTTTCCAAGTCCTTTATGGACCAGGTGCCTGCAAATTACATCCGCAAGCAGACCCTTGCAAACTGCGAGCGCTACATCACCCAGGAGCTGAAAGAGCTGGAAAACCAGGTGCTCACCGCCAAGGACCGGCTGACGGCCCTGGAATATCAGATCTTTACCTCCCTGCGGGAGGAACTGGCCCGGCAGGCTGCCCGGGTTCAGGAGTCCGCCTCTGCGGTGGCGGCGGCGGATACGCTGTGCTCCCTGGCCGCCGTGGCGGTGCAGCGGGGCTACTGCCGCCCGGAAATCAGCCTGGGACCGGAAATTTCCATCACCGACGGACGGCACCCTGTGGTAGAGGCCATGCTGAAGGATACCCTGTTCGTGCCCAATGACACCGCTCTCGGCGGGAAGGACAACCAGGTTGCCATTATCACAGGCCCCAATATGGCGGGCAAATCCACCTATATGCGCCAGGTGGCCCTGATCGTGCTCATGGCCCAGATGGGCTCCTTTGTCCCGGCCCGGGCCGCCCGAATCGGTCTGGTGGACCGGGTGTTCACAAGAATCGGCGCCAGCGACGACCTGGCCTCCGGCCAGTCCACCTTCATGGTGGAGATGTCCGAGGTGGCCTCCATTCTGAAATATGCCACTTCCAGGAGCCTGCTGATTCTGGATGAGATTGGCCGGGGCACCTCTACCTATGACGGTATGAGCATTGCCCGGGCAGTGCTGGAATTTGCCGCCAGCCCCAAAAAGCTGGGAGCAAAGACCCTGTTTGCCACCCACTACCACGAGCTTTCTACCATGGAGAGCAAGCTGCCCAATGTGAAAAACTACAATATCGCCGTGAAGAAGCGGGGAGACCAGATGCTTTTCCTGCGGAAAATCGTCCCGGGAGCTACGGACGACAGCTACGGCATTGAGGTCGCCAAGCTGGCGGGCCTGCCGAACAGCGTCATTACCCGTGCCCGGGAGATCCTGGCAGAGCTGGAAGCGGAGGGGCCCCAGTATGTCCCCGTCCCCCGGAAGCAGGAGGATGACCAGGTGAGCCTGCTGGACCTGTCCGCAAACCGGGTGTGCGACGCCCTGAAAACCGTCCAGGTAGAGACCCTGACGCCCATCGAGGCCATGAATCAGCTGTACAAGCTGCGGAAAATGCTGGACGCGTGAATTCCGCAAATTGGGGGTTGCCGGACAAAATGCCTTCCCCTGGGGGAAGGTGGCCCGCCGTAGGCGGGTCGGATGAGGGTGGTGCTCCGCGCAGCGAATCAGAAATAATCGATTGCCGGTGGCAATCGCACCATAATTCGGGCGATACGCAGAACCGGTGCGGAGAAACATCTGCAATCTTGGTTCAGCCAATAGAAACATACCTGCTTAGGCTGATTCCATATCGATTTTGCATGCCGCCCCTCATCAGTCAGGGCTTTGCCCTGCCAGCTTCCCCCAGGGGAAGCCTTTGTTCCGACAACCCCCAATTTACGTACAACCACAGATTGGAACGATCAATATGGCAAAAACATCCCTCTCATCTCCCATCCCTCGCCGGGATGAAACCATCGTGGGCTTCAGCTGGTTTGGCTTTCAGCTGCTGCTCCTGCCGAGCATCCTGACCGGCCTCAATGGCCTGCTGAAAAAGCCGCTGTCTCTGGCCGAGGTGAATTTCACCTTTTTTCTCATCAATTTCCTGGCAACCCTTTGGATTTACCATCGGTTTCTCTCCGGCTCCTGGAAAAACGTAAAGGCCCATCCCATTCTCTTCGGACAGGCCATTGTCCTGGCGCTGGTGGCCTACTGGCTCAGCACACTGGCTATGAACTGGGCCATCCGGCAGCTTGACCCCGGTTTTGTGAACCGGAACGATGCCTCCATCGCCTCCATGACCCAGGGCAGCTACTATCTGATGCTGCTGGGCACGGGCATTCTGGCCCCGGTGGCGGAGGAATGCGTCTATCGGGGGCTGGTGTTCCGCAATATCTATTCCACGGCCCCCTGGGCGGCATATCTGGTGTCTATGGTGGCCTTTTCCATGGTGCATATCGTCTCCTATGTGGGAGCCTATACCCCCTTGCAGCTGGTGCTTGCCTTTGTGCAGTATTTGCCTGGCGGTGCGTGGCTTTGCTGGTGCTATACGAAAAGCGGCAGCATCTATGGCCCAATCGTTATGCACAGCCTGATCAATCTGTATTCCCTGAACCTTTTGAGGTAACGTTATGCCGAAAATCATCCAATTATCCCCCCATATTGCCAATCTGATCGCCGCCGGTGAGGTGGTGGAGCGGCCGGCATCCGTTGCCAAGGAGCTGCTGGAAAACGCCGTGGACGCCGGGGCCACCAAGGTCACCGTGGAGATCCGGGACGGGGGCATGACCTTCCTGCGGGTGACGGACAACGGCTGCGGCATGACCGCAGAGGATGCCCGCACGGCCTTCCTGCGCCACGCAACCTCCAAGCTCCGCTGCGCCGAGGATCTGAATGCCATCGGCACCATGGGCTTCCGTGGGGAGGCTCTGGCGGCCATTTCCTCCGTCAGCCGCATTGATCTGCTGACCAAGACCCCGGATTCCCTGACCGGCGTCAGCCTCCATCTGGAGGCCGGGGCCGTGACCGAGGAGAACGAGGCCGGCTGCCCGGACGGAACCACCATTATCATCCGGGACCTGTTTTACAATACCCCGGCCCGCATGAAATTCATGAAGGCCGATACGGTGGAGGGCTCCCGGGTGACGGGGGCGGTACAGCTGCAAGCTCTGGCCCATCCGGAGGTTGCCATCTCCCTGATTCGGGACGGCAAGACCGTTCTGTCCACGCCGGGCAGCGGCGGACTCCGGGCGGCGGTGTACTGCGTCTATGGCCGGGACTTTGGAAGCATGATCCCCGTGGACAGCACCTGGGAAAAATACCGTGTGACCGGCTTTGTGTCCAAGCCCACGGATGTCCGGCCCAGCCGGAATTTGCAGACCTTTTTCGTCAATCACCGGCCTGTGAAATCCAAGCTCCTGGTCTCTGCCCTGGAGGAGGCCTACCGGAATCAGCTTATGGTGGGCAAATTTCCAACCTGTGTGCTGTGCCTGGAGCTGCCGCCGACGGCGGTGGATGTGAATGTCCACCCGGCCAAGACGGAAGTGAAATTTCTCAATGAAAAAGCGGTTTTTGACTGCGTACACTATGGGGTGCTGGGGGCGCTGAACAAGACCCCGGACCGGCCCCAGGTCCATTTCTCTCCAAAGAATACCACCTTTTTCCCGGAGACCCAGCCGGAAAAGACGGCTGCGGCAGCGCCCGGAAAGGACTTCTTCCGCACCATGACTGCCCAGGACTACCAGGCCTTCTCCAAGGCTGTGCAGTCCGCACCGCAGCCCGATCCCGCCGCAGCCAGAGCGGCTGCGGCCAAGCTGCCGGAGAGAGCCGCGCTGCGCTCCCAGGTGATCCTGCCCTCGGCAGCTCCGGCAGCACCGCCGGTCCCGCCGGTGGCTGCGCCGGTATCCGTGCCGCCGAAAGCGGCGCAGCCCTTGCCTGCGCTGCCCGAGGAAAATCCACGGCCCGAGGAAAGGATCGGGAAGAAGCCGGAACAGGCTTATGCGCCGGAGCAGACGGCCCTGGAAATGCCTGCGGCAGCGCCCTGGCGCATGGTGGGGGAGCTGTACCGGACCTATATTCTGGTGGAGCAGGGGGACGAGGCCTTCCTCATCGACAAGCACGCTGCTCACGAGCGCATTCTTTTCAACAAGCTGAAGGCCAATCAGGAGGCCATTGTCGGCCAGACCCTGCTGACCCCCATTCCTGTACGCCTGAATCCGAAAGCTGCCGCTGAAATCGTGAATCACGCGGATATGATGGAGCAGCTGGGCTTTTCTCTGGAGGAGTTCGGGGAGAATACCCTGCTTCTGCGGCAGATTCCCATGGACCTGAGCCCGGATGACGCCGCCGAAACCGTGGAGACCCTGGCAGAGGACCTGCTCCGGGGCCGGGTGACCGAGGCGGACACGGTCCGGGATGAAATGCTCCACACCGTGGCCTGCAAGGCCGCCATCAAGGCCGGGTGGGTCAATGACGAAAAAGAGCTTCTGGCAGTGGCCAAGGCGGTCATGTCCGATGAGAGCCTGAAATACTGCCCCCACGGCAGACCCATCTGCGTGTCCCTGAGCAAAAAGAATCTGGAGCGGCAGTTTAAGAGGACGTAAAGGAGCGAAGCCCATGAACCCAATTATTTGCCTTGCCGGGCCGACGGCCTCCGGGAAAACCGCCCTGGCGGTGGAGCTGGCCAAGGAATTGGACGGCGAGGTGGTCTCCTGCGACTCCATGCAGGTCTATCGCCGCATGGATATCGGCACGGCCAAGCCAACAAAAGAGGAGATGCAGGGCATTCCCCACCACATGATCGATGTGGCCTCCCCGGAGGAGGACTATTCCGTCAGCCGCTACTGCGCCCAGGCTGCGCCCATTGTGGAGGACATTGTCGCCCGGGGGAAAACCGCCATTATTGCGGGCGGCACGGGGCTGTATATGGATTCGCTCATCCGGGGCAACGACTTTGCGCCGTTTCCCTCCACCGGTGTCCGGCAGCGCCTGGAGGCCCAGGCGGATGCGGAGGGGCTGGAGGCCATGGCCGCCTGGCTGCGCTCCGTTGACCCGGAGGCGGCGGAGCGAATCCAGGACCGGAAGCGGCTTCTGCGTGCGCTGGAGGTCTATCTGGAAACCGGGGAGACCATCACGGAGCACAATCGCCGTACCCAGGCCATCCCGCCCCGGTTCACCCCTGTCTGGCTGGGCCTGGATTTTGCGGATCGGCAGCAGCTCTATGACCGCATCGATCTGCGGGTGACGAAAATGCTGGAAAGGGGCCTGCTGGAGGAGATTCGGGGGCTGCTGGCTTCCGGTGTTCCCGAGAAGGCCACGGCCATGCAGGCCATTGGCTATAAGGAATTTGTGGATGCCCTGGCAGGCAGGGAGCCTCTGGAAGCTGCCGCCGACCAGGTGCGCCAGTCCTCCCGCCGCTATGCCAAGCGGCAGCTGACCTGGTTCCGCCGGAACAAGGCCATGCACTGGCTTATCCGGGGAGAGAACACAACCGGAGAGGATATTTTCCTTTCCGCCCGACAGCTTCTGCGGGAAATCGACAAGTGAATCGTGCTAGCATATGCGTACTCCAAAAATGAACAAGAAAGCGGGTATACATATGAACGAAACCATGAATTTGCAGGACGCCATTCTCAAGGAGGTCCGCCGGGACAAGGTTCCCGTGACGCTGTTTTTGATGAATGGCTTCCAGCTCCGGGGGATCATTACGGGATTTGACAGCTTCGTGGTCGTCCTTGTGACTGACGGGAAGCAGCAGATGATCTACAAGCATGCCATTTCCACCCTTGCGCCCATCCGGCCTCTGAAGGCGGCTGCGCCCAGTCTGTAAGGCGCGTCCCCCTACCGTCCCGGAAATCAGGCGGCGGAGCGATTCCGCCGCCTTTTGCCGTATACAGAAAGGAAAACGCCTATGTCGATTGAAGAAAATGTGGAAAAAGTTTTGGAAGAAATCGCCGCCGCTGCCCGGGCAGCCGGGCGGGAACCGGGGGAGGTTGCCCTCTGCGCAGCTACCAAGATGAATGATGCCCAGGCGGTGCGCCGGGCCATTGCGGCCGGTGTCCGCATCTGCGGGGAAAACCGGGTGCAGGAGCTTACGGCCAAGCTGGCAGACAATGCCTATGCAGGGGCTCAGGTCCATTTTATCGGCCATTTGCAGACCAATAAGGTGAAGCAGGTGGTGGGAAAGGTGGACCTGATCCAGAGCGTTGACAGCGAGCATCTGCTTGCCGCGATTTCCCGGGAAGCCCAGAAGCAGGGCCTTTGCCAGGCCATCCTTTTGGAGGTCAACATCGGCGAGGAGGCTGCAAAGTCCGGATTTGCGGAGGAGGATATTCTTCCGCTTGTGGACAGAATTGACAGTTTTTCCAACATCCGGCTCCGGGGACTTATGGCAATTCCCCCAATTTCCCGGAATCCCGGCGATAATTTAAAATTTTTTCTTAAAATGCGGCAAATATATGTTGACATACGGGCAAAAAAGAACGATAATGTTTCGGTAGACTGTTTATCTATGGGAATGTCCGGCGACTTCGCGGATGCCGTCGCCGCGGGCAGCACCATGGTTCGCATAGGCACCGCCATTTTCGGTGCAAGAGATTACACCACTGCTCATCAGAAGATGTAAAGATACAGGAGGAAAAACAGAAATGAGCCTTTGGGACAACGTGAAAAAGTTTGCCGCTCCCTATTCCGACGACGATTACGATGATTACGACGAAGACGAAGAGGATACTGAGGACGAATACGAGGAAGAAGAGGAAAGACCTGCCCGCCGCAGTGCCCCTGCCCGCCGCCCCCGCGCTGCAGCCCCGGTAGAGGATGAGCCGGAGGAGGATGAGGACAGCGATTTTGGTTTCGGCTCCATTTCTGCGTCCGGTTCCGGCGCGCTGGGCAGCAGCTCCGGCTTCAATGGCCCCGTGCTGCACACCGGCTCCTCTGCCAATAAGCAGGAGGTTGTGCTGTTCCGCCCGGGCAGCTTCAACGACACCTCCAAGGCCGCCGACGATCTGCGGGACCACAAGGCAGTGATCGTCAACATGGAGAATGTGGATAAGGCCATGGCCCGCCGTGTGGTGGATTTCCTGTCCGGCTGCGTTTACGCACTGGATGGCGATGTGAAGAAGATCGCCCAGTCCGCCTATCTCTTCTGCCCCCACAATATGGAGATCTCCGGCGATCTGGAGACCCTGCAGGCAGAGGTTGAAAATTACATCTAATATAAGGCAGCACCGCGCAATTCGCCTGGGGCGGCCGATGGAGCTTTTCCGTCGGCTGCGCTGATTGGATCGTGGGGCACTGCCTGGGGAAACGGTTGCTTTTACGCAAGCGGATATCCGACTACTTTTATTTACAGATCATAGGAAGGAGAAGATAGATATGATCACTCCGCAGCAAATCGATCAGGTGTCTTTTTCCAAGGCATCCTTCGGCGGCTACAACATGCAGCAGGTGGATGAATTCCTGGAGCCTCTGACCGAGGATTATGTTACGCTGTATAAGGAAAATGCACTGCTCAAGAGCAAGATGCGTGTCCTGGCCAGCAAGCTGGAAGAGTACCGCAAGAGCGGCGTGGAGGCCAAGACTGCCTCCGGCGACGCCAAGGCGGCTGCCGACAAGATGCTTCTGGAGACCAAGGCCAAGTGCGACCGGATGCTGAAGGAGGCCACTGCCAAGGCGCAGGCCATCACCGCTTCCGCCGTCCCCGCTGCCCCTGCCGCAGCTGGCAGCAATGCCGAGGCGCTGATCGCAGCAGAGAACGCCCGGGTGGAGGAGGCCCGTCTGGCCGCCAACGCCAAAATTGCCGAAATTCAGGAGCAGATGCGCGCCTGCATTCAGGCTCTGGAGCGCATTAAGGCCGCAGCCCCCGCTGCCAAGCCCGTTGCTCCCGTCGCACCCGCAGCCCCTGCTGCGCCTGCGGAACCTGCTGCAGTTGTGGCTGATGCCATGCACTATGACAGCGGCAGCGTGGCCGATGAGATCGCCCACAATGTGGAGGCCCTGGTGGGCTCCACTGAGGACACTGCTCCCAAGGCAGAGCCCAAGCATCCCACGACCGATACCACCACAAGCCGTTTCGCCAACCTGAACCTGCAGTTTGGCCGGAACTACGACCCCACCCACAAATAATTTTTTCCCGATATGCAATGCCAGGACGAGGACAGGAGCCTGGGACGATCCTTTTCAGAGAGCTGCCGGAAGGTGCAAGGCAGCAAAGGAAGCCCGGATGCTTATCCCCTCGGAGCAGTGCGCCGAACCCCAAAAGGGAAGTAGACCGCACCGGGTGCGCCCGATACCGCGCAGACGAGTGCCGCGCAAAGCGCGGAACGAGAGTGGTACCGCAGAGGAAATTATGCCTTTGTCTCTTATTATGGGAGACAAAGGCTTTTTTAGTTGACAGTTGACAGTGAACAGTTGACAGTTGGATACAACGAAAGCTGTTCTGTAAAATCTAAAAACTGTCAACTGTCAACTGTAAACTGTCAACTCATACCGTATTCTGTAATACGCAAATCAATTCAATAAACGCTCAATAGAACAATCGACGGAGGTTATTCCAATGGACTACAAAAATACGATCATCACCCCGAAGACCGACTTCCCCATGAAGGCCGGTCTGCCTGCACGGGAGCCGGGAATGCTGGAGCACTGGCAGAACCTGGACCTGTACAACGAAATGCTGAAGAAAAATCAGGACCTTCCCCGCTTCGTCCTGCACGACGGCCCTCCCTTCTCCAACGGCTATATCCACATGGGCCACGCCCTGAATAAGACGCTGAAGGACTTCATCGTCCGCAGCCATGCCATGATGGGCTACTACACCCCCTATGTCCCCGGCTGGGACAACCACGGTCTGCCCATCGAGCGGGCCATTGAGACCTCCAAGAAGAAGCTCAATAAGGATATGTCCGTGCCCGAGTTCCGGAAGGCCTGTGCCGAGTTCGCTGAGGACTTTATTCAGAAGCAGATGGGCGGCTTCAAGCGCCTGGGCGTTGTGGGCGACTGGGAGCATCCCTACCGCACCATGGACAAGCATTTTGAGGCCCAGGAGGTCAAGATCTTCGGCCGGATGTTTGACAAGGGCTATATCTACAAGGGTCTGAAGCCCGTCACCTGGTGCCCCTACTGCGTCACCGCCGTGGCCGAGGCCGATATCGAGTATAAGGATGACCCCTGCACCACCGTGTATGTTAAGTTCCCCATGAAGGACGATCTGGGCAAGCTCTCCCAGTTCGACCTGTCCAAGACCTACTTCGTGATCTGGACCACCACCATCTGGACTCTGCCCGGCAACCTGGCCATCTGCCTGCACCCCAGAGACAGCTATGTGCTGGTGAAGGCCGACAATGGCGAGACCTACATCATGGCCGAGGCCCTGATGGACAAGGTCATGCATATCGGCGGCTTTGAAAATTACGAGGTCCTGGCCAGCTACCCCGGCTCCTTCTTTGAGAATATGCTGGCTCAGCACCCCTTCATGGACAAGACCTCCCGCCTGGTGAACGCAGAGTACGTCACCATGGATTCCGGTACGGGCTGTGTCCACACCGCCCCCGGTTTCGGTGCCGACGACTACCAGACCTGTATGCGCTACGGTATGGAGCTGGTGGTGCCCGTGGATGACTACGGCCGCCACACCGACTACGCCGGAAAGTATGCCGGCATGAAGACCGAGGAAAGTAACCCCGTCATCCTGGAGGATATGCGCGCCTCCGGCGCCCTGTTTGCCTCCGAGGAGATCGTCCACTCCTATCCCCATCACGACCGCTGCAAGAAGCCCGTCATCTTCCGGGCCACCCCTCAGTGGTTCTGCTCTGTGGAATCCTTCAAGGACCAGGCCATTAAGGCCATTGAAAATGTCCAGTGGTACCCCGCCTGGGGCCAGGACCGCATGACCAGCATGATCCGCGAGCGCGCCGACTGGTGCATCTCCCGTCAGCGCCGCTGGGGCCTGCCCATCCCCGTGTTCTACTGCAAGAGCTGCGGCAAGCCCGTGTCCACCCCGGAATCCATCGAGAAGCTTTCTAAGCTCTTTGACGAGTACGGCTCCAATATCTGGTTCGAGAAGGATGCCATGGAGCTGGCACCCGATGGCTTTACCTGCCCCCACTGCGGCGGCAAGGACTTCACCAAGGAGAAGGACACCCTGGACTGCTGGTTCGACTCCGGCTCCACCCACTATGCCTCTCTGATGCACCGGCACCCCGAGCAGTGGCCTGCCGATGTGTATCTGGAGGGTGCCGACCAGTATCGCGGCTGGTTCCAGTCCTCTCTGCTGACCTCCGTCGGCGCTCTGGACCAGGGCGCGCCCTTTAAGCAGGTGCTGACCCACGGCTGGACCGTGGACGGCCAGGGCCGGGCCATGCACAAAAGTTTGGGCAACGGCGTTGACCCTGCGGACCTGATCAAGGAGTTCGGTGCGGACATCGTCCGTCTGTGGGCCGCCTCCTCTGACTACCACGCGGACGTGCGCTGCTCCAAGGAGATCTTCAAGCAGATCGCCCAAAACTATCTGAAATTCCGCAACACTGCCCGGTACTGCCTGAGCAACCTGAACGAGTTTGATCCCGATGATCTGGTGGCCCCCGAGGATATGGAGGAGCTGGACAAGTGGGCACTGACCAAGTTGAACGCTCTGGTGAAGGAATGCCGGAGAGCCTACAATGTGTATGAGTTCCACATGGTCTCCCATGCCATCAATGATTTCTGCGTGGTGGAGCTGTCCAGTTTCTACCTGGATATTCTGAAGGACCGGCTGTACTGTGAAGAGAAGAACGGCCTGCGCCGCCGTTCCGCCCAGACTGCCCTGTTCCTGATCCTGGATGCCATGGCAAAGGTCTTTGCCCCAATCCTGGCCTTCACCTGCGACGAGATCTGGCAGTCCATGCCCCACCGCGCCTGCGACGACGGCCGGAACGTGCTGCTCAATCAGATGCCCGAGAACTTTGACGCCTATGCCCTGGACGATGCCGCTATGGCCCGCTGGGATACCGTCATGAAGCTCCGCCAGGACGTGAACGGCGTGCTGGAAAAGGCCCGTGCCGACAAGCGCATCGGCAAGGCGCTGGAGGCCCATGTGACCCTGCAGACCGCTGATGAGGACCTGAAGAAGGCCTGCGCCGGGCTCAACCTGGCTGAGATCTGCATCGTCTCCGATTGCACCTGGACTGCCCCTGAGGAGGGCGCCGAGGTTGCCGCCGGTGTGAACTTCCCCCAGCTCACCGTGGGCGTATCCGAGGCCAAGGGCACCAAGTGCCCCCGCTGCTGGATGCACTCCGTAAACGCCAACGCCGAGGGCCTGTGCCCCCGCTGCGCTGCCGTCATCGCCAAGATGGACGTGGAGCTGTAAACCAAAATAACATACGCCCTGCCGCGTCTGCTCAAAAGGGAGACGCGGCAGGGCGTATCTGTTTTTGCTGGGAACAAAATCGGAAGGAGAATCGAAACCAAGACCGGGGTCATTGCCCGCCGCAGGGAAAACTTGCGGCGGGGTCAAAGTGTTTATGCGGTTATGCCAGCACCAGTTCGCCATCCCGGCAGTCCACGGTGACGGTGGAGCCGGTGGTGATGCGGCCTTCCAGAATCTTGCGGCTGAGCATGGTCTCTACGGTGTGCTGCACATAGCGGCGCAGAGGACGGGCACCGAACTCGGGGTCGTAGGCTTCGTCCACAATGTGCTGCTTGGCTGCATCTGTCAGGCGGCAGGTGATCTGCTGCTCGGCAAGACGCTCGTTCAGCTTGTCAATCTGCAGGTCGATGATCTTGGTGATGTTGTCCTTGGTCAGGGGCTTGTAGAAGACGATCTCGTCCAGACGGTTCAGGAACTCGGGGCGGAAGCTCTGGCGCAGCAGCATCATGACCCGCTCCTTGGCGGCGGGGTCAATTTCGCCGTCGTCCCGGATGCCGCCCAGCAGCTCCTGAGAGCCCAGGTTGGAGGTCAGGATCAGAATGGTGTTCTTGAAGTCCACGGTGCGGCCCTGGGAGTCGGTGATCCGGCCGTCGTCCAGCACCTGCAGCAGGATGTTGAACACATCGGGATGGGCCTTCTCCACCTCGTCGAACAGCACCACGCTGTAGGGCTTCCTGCGGACGGCCTCGGTCAGCTGGCCGCCTTCCTCGTAGCCCACGTATCCGGGAGGCGCGCCGATCAGACGGCTGACGGAGAATTTCTCCATGTATTCGGACATATCGATCCGCACCAGGTTGTTCTCATCGTCAAACAGGGCTTCTGCCAGCGTCTTGGCAAGCTCCGTCTTGCCCACGCCCGTGGGGCCCAAGAACAGGAAGGAACCGATGGGCCGATTGGGATCCTGGATGCCTGCACGGCTGCGCTGGATGGCCTCGGTCACGGCCTTGACGGCCTCATCCTGGCCAACCACACGCTTGTGGAGAATGCTTTCCAGGTTCAGCAGCTTCTCCCGCTCCCCCTGGACCAGACGGCTGACGGGAATGCCTGTCCAGCGCTCCACGATCTTGGCGATTTCCTCGTCGGTGACCTTCTCGTGCAGCAGAGCACTCTCGCCGTCGGACTGGTTCCGGCGCTCCTGTTCCTCCAGTTCCTTTTGCAGCTGGGGCAGGCGTCCGTATTTCAGCTCTGCGGCCTTGCCCAGGTCGTAGCTCTGCTCGGCAGCTTCGATCTGGCGGTGCAGGTCCTCAATGTCCTTACGGATCTTCTGGACCTTTTCCAGGGAATTCTTTTCGTTTTCCCACTGGGCCTTCTTGGCGTTGAAGCTTTCCTGCTCCTCGGCCAGCTCCTTGCGAAGCTGGGCCAGGCGGCTCTTGGACAGCTCGTCCTCTTCCTTCTTCAGGGACTCCTCCTCAATTTGCAGCTGGATGATGTGGCGGTTCACGCTGTCCAGCTCCGTGGGCATGGAGTCCTGCTCAGTCCGCAGCTGGGCACAGGCCTCATCGATCAGGTCGATGGCCTTGTCCGGCAGGAACCGGTCGGTGATATACCGGTGGGAAAGGGTAGCGGCGGCGATAATGGCAGGGTCTGTGATCTTCACGCCGTGGAAGTTCTCATAGCGCTCCTTCAGGCCACGGAGAATGGCGATGGTGTCCTCCACCGTGGGCTCATTGACCATGACGGGCTGGAAACGGCGCTCCAGAGCGGGATCTTTTTCAATATACTGCCGGTATTCGTCCAGGGTCGTTGCGCCGATGCAGTGCAGCTCGCCCCGGGCCAGCATAGGCTTCAAGAGGTTGCCGGCATCCATGCTGCCCTCGGTCTTGCCGGCGCCCACAATGGTGTGCAGCTCATCGATGAACAGCAGAATTCTGCCCTCGGACTGCTTGACCTCGTTCAGAACGGCCTTTAACCGCTCCTCAAATTCGCCCCGGTACTTGGCACCGGCCACCAGGGCGCCCATATCCAGGGAGAAAATGGTCTTGTCCTGCAAAGAGGAGGGAACCTCCTTCTTTACGATCCGCTGGGCCAGCCCCTCCACAATGGCGGTTTTGCCCACGCCGGGCTCGCCGATGAGAACGGGGTTATTCTTGGTTTTCCGGGAGAGAATTCGAATCACATTCCGAATCTCTTCGTCACGGCCGATGACCGGGTCCATTTTCTGCTCTTTGGCCTTCTTGACCAGGTCCGTGCCGTATTTTTCCAGGGCATCATAGGTGCCCTCGGGGCTGTCGGAGGTGACCCGCTGGTTGCCCCGGACGGATTGCAGGGCCTTGAGCGCGGCCTCCTTGGTAATGCGGTAGTCGGAGAAGATCCGCTTCACGCCGCCCTGAGCGGTTTCCAGCAGACCCAGGAACAGATGCTCCACGGAGACAAATTCGTCCTTCATGGTGCTGGCCTCTGCCTCGGCGGCAGTAAAGGCGGCATCCATGTCGGCGCTGATATAGAACCGGTCAGCTTCCCGGCTGCCGGTGACAGAGGGGACCTTGCCCAGCTCCGTTTTCGCGGCGGCTTCCAGACTCTCCACCGTCACATCCATCTTCTTCAGCAGCTGGGGCACAAGCCCTCCGTCCTGCTGCAGCAGAGCCACCAGCAGATGGATCTGCTCCATTTGCTGATTGCTGTTTTGAATTGCAAGGTTTTTGGCGTTCTGGACAGCCTCCATGGACTTTTGCGTATAGTTCTGAAAATTCATAGCCATCCTTCTTTCATGGTTTAGCACTCTCTAAATACGAGTGCTAATTTTTATTTGCCTATACTATACTCCAATTCCGCCAAAAGTCAAGGGACAGACATAAAATGTTTACAACTATACAATATGCACAATTACAAAAGGAATAATTTGACGTGGTTAATATATATTTAACAAAATAAAGCTTGCATTTCTGGGGAAATGCGGTATAATAACCATGCAAGTGCAAGGCAGCTTCCGGAGACGGAAGCGAAAGTGAAATTTTTTCTTACCTCTCTTTTCTCTGGAAACACCCCCTGCGGTCCGGTCAACCGCAGGGGGTGTTTTCGTGGAAAATGTTCGCCGGTGCAAAAACAGCTTCACAAATGGAAGAAAACCGTGTATGATGTGCAGTAGGATCGTGTAAGCACAAATGTAGGAGGAAACCATGGAAGTATCTTTGACGGAAATGCTGGAGGCCCGGGAGAAGCGGGCTTGGCGGCAGCGGGAGCTGCTGAGACGCGGGCGGACGGTGATCTGCTTCACGATGAACATTGCAGGCCCCATCAAAAACAGCCCCCTGATCGGCAGCGGCTATGACCTCGGGAAGCGGCTGCTGTTGGGGCAGCTGGACGTTGCGGGCGTGGCGGTTTCCAATTTTGAAGAGGTCCGGGAGAAGACGGGCAACGAGTGTATTCTGCTGGTGGATGCCGAGCCTCTGGCCGTCAAGGCCATTACGGCGGAGCTGGAGGATCATGCGCCCATCGGGCGGTTGTTCGATATGGATGTGCTGCGGCCGGACGGCAGCAAGGTGGAGCGGCAGGAGCTGGGCCTGCCCGGGCGGCGGTGCCTGCTCTGCGGGGAGAGCGCCCAGGTCTGCGCCCGGAGCCGGAAGCACAGCGTGGCAGAACTCCAGGCAAAGACCCGGGAAATCCTGCGGGAGGCTGTGGACGAGGCGGACAGCCGGGAGGCGGCCCGGTATGCCTGCCAGGCCCTGCTGTATGAGGTGGCGATTACCCCCAAGCCGGGCCTGGTGGACCGGGAGAACAGCGGCAGCCACCGCGATATGGATTTCTTTACCTTCCAGGCCAGCGCCGCAGCCCTGCAGCCCTATTTTGCCCAGTGCGTCCGCATCGGGCGGCAGGGGGGCACGCCGACAGAGACCCTCCGGGCGCTGCGTCTGCCCGGAAAGCTGGCGGAGGGGGAAATGCGCCGGGCCACAGGCGGTATCAATACCCACAAGGGGGCCATTTTCTCCATGGGCATTCTCTGCGGCGCTCTGGGACGGTTGGACAGGAAAGACTGGGCAGATCCGGACCGCGTCCTGGAGGAATGCGCTGCTATGGCAAAGGGCATCGTCAGCGAGGACTATCGGGGTCTCACCCCGGAAACGGCAAAGACTGCCGGACAGAAGCTCTATATACTCCATGGCATTACCGGTGTTCGGGGCCAGGCAGAGGCAGGCTTCCCGGCGGTGCGGGAGGCGGGCCTGCCAACTTTGGAAGCGGCGCTGGCAGCGGGAAAGGATATCAATGAAGCTAGCTGCGCGGCCCTACTGGCCCTGCTGGTCCACACGGCGGATACCAATATGATCCACCGGGGCGGCTTTGATGGAATGCAGCAGGCCACGCTCGAGGTACGGGAGATTCTGGACCGGGAGAACTTCCCCAGCCGGGAGACCCTGGAATCGCTGGATAAGCGCTTCATTGAGAAAAATCTCTCTCCCGGCGGCTCGGCAGACCTGCTGGCGCTGACGCTGCTCCTGTTCTTTTTGAAGGAACATCCCCAGAGATGAGAAAGACCGCAGAGGCCGGTGCTTTAGGAGCACGTGACCTCTGCGGTTTTTTATCCGTTCTGAGATGCCTTTTGCCTGTGCAGCTGGCCCCGAATCTTGCCCGGCAGGGAATCCCGCCGGAGGAAGAGCACGCCAACAAGAATGTAGAGCGCGGCCAACATGGCAATGCCGACCCACCAGACTCCGGACAGCAGCAGATCGCCTGCAAGGCAGGTGACGAAGGTGGGCACGGGCAGGGCCAGCAGCAGCGCCAGGAAATAGCGCCGCCCCTGCAGCCCGGCGTGGGCTGCGGCATAGGGGATGATGCCGTTGGGCAGCCCCGGGGCCAGCAGAAGGATGGTGGTGTAATAGGTGCGGTTCCGCTTGACGGATAGGGCATCCCGGGCCTTTTTCAGCTTCGGGGAGGCCTCCTCCAGGGCGGCGAGGGACGTCTGGGCGTGGGTCGCGGCGTAAAAGACGGCTATATGAGCGGCCATGCAGGCGGTCAGGCAGACCGCGCAGCCCAGCCAGGGCCCCAGGACGATCCCGGCCACCAGCTGAACGGGCATGGCGGGCAGAACCACGGAGAGGATCTGGACGAAGGACAATAGCCACAGCAGCCCGGCGCTGTAGGCGGTGCTCTGTCCGTCGAAGCAGGTCTGCAGGGCATTTTCATCCCCGCTGGAAAAGGCGGCCCAGACATTTGGAACATAAATACGAAGCAGCTCCACCACCAGTCCGATGGCGATGAGCAGAAAAAGAACCATGACCGCCAGAGACCTGACGGCGGACTTTTTGGATTTATTCTGCATAGGAAGATTCCTTTCCCTTATATTGTACAAAAGCCCGGCCCGGAAACCGGGCTGGGCCAAAATTGGCACATTCTTCCGCAGAAATGGGGGGAAATTCTCCCATTTGCTTTGGCAGCAGGATTATATCATGGGGAATATGGAATTTCAAGCTTTTTTTCACATTCCAAAAGACACAAGAAAAGAGAGGGACTTGGCAGCAGCTTTCTGCGTCCTGTGCCCCTCTTTTATATTTCTATTATAGCAGAAAACTGCCTTGTTTTCAAGACTTGAAAAGGAAAAGCGCAACATTTATACTGGTATTATCGAAAAGGAGGCGCGGAAAATGGAACTGTATGACAAAATTGCGGACCTTGCGCTGCTGTGGCGGCGGACAGCGGAGATATTCCCACGATTCGAAGAAGTAAAATGTGATTGGGATCAGGCGTTTTACGATTTTTTGCCCCGGCTTGCCGGGACGGATGACGCTCAGACCCATCTGCTGTTCGCGGAATTTATGAATCTTTTGGGAGATGGGCACACGGAATATCAGTTCCCCGGGGCATTCCTGAAGGAAAACGGATTTCTGCCGTTTTCGCTGCGATATTGCGGGAACGCCTATTTTGTAGACGGCACTCTGCCGGGGCAGGAAGACCGTTTGGGGGCGGTTGTGGAGAAAATAGACGGCAGGCCCTTTTCGGATGTTCTGGATGAGGCGGCAAGATATGGCTACCGTGTGGGGAAATTTTTGCCGGAATCTCGATTGAATGGGTTGCTTCCCCTGCTGCTGCCCGGAAAGGTGCACACATTGGAAACCTCCAAGGGCATATTTCCTTTCCGATTGTTGCCGGAAAAAACAGAGCTGCATTCCGTCGGAAAAAGGCGGAAATTTGAAATTCGGGATTTGGAAAATGATATTCTTTATGTAAATCTTCCGGACTTCATGCATGGGAATTTTGCAGCCACGGTTCGTGCTGCATTGGAGAAAAAGATGCCTTCCGGGCTGATCCTGGACATTCGGGAGAACATAGGCGGCATGACGCTGCTGGGGGCACAGGTGGCAGAGCTGCTGATTTCCGGAGAGTTCTCCGGCTGCCGGAAGCGGACCCGAATTGGCAGGGGCGTGGACCTGGCTTCTGCCAGCCAGATAATCCTAGAATCCCCCGAGGAGCAGGCACGGGAAATTGCCGCGGGGCTTTATACACAGGAAGATGTGGAGGCCAGCCGCAGACAAATGGCGGGAACATATACGGAAAGCTATCAGGACCGGTTCGGCAGGGAAGGGCAGCAGGCCCTTTTCACGGGGCCCTGCGTCGTATTGACCTCACGGAGAACGGTTTCCGCAGCTGAGGATTTCCTGGCGATGCTGCGCAGCAATCGCCGGGCAACGGTGATCGGAACGCCGACCTGCGGCACTACGGGTACACCCATGCTCCTGCGCCTGCGCTGCGGCGGCGGTGCTCGCATCTGTTCCGTAGGCTACCGGCTGCTGGACGGAACGGAATTTCTAGGATGCGGCATCCGACCGGATATCCACATGGAATCGACACCGGAGGATATCCTTGCCGGCAGAGACCCGGTGCTGGAGAAGGCAATCGACTTCATGCGGAAATAAATTGCGCGTTTTCCAATAGGACAATGCAACCGTATTTTGAGACGGCATTGCAAAACCGGGAAGCTGCGTTATAATCAATTCATAAGCCCCGTCCCATGAATATCGACATTGCCATGGTCAACAAATTCTACGACCTGACGGTCATGCAGCCCACGGTCCCGGATTCTCTCCGCTCCCACTATGCACTGCTGGAGCGCCGTGCCTCCGAGTGCGTCGGCTGCCAGAGCTGTTCGGCGTGATATGCTCCCCATAGAGTAGACACTCGAAAGAACAAAAATTCGAGACTACACTGTGGGGAGCATATTAATTCCCCTACAGCCTTTTCTACACTGTCCACCTATGCCCACGCTACACCAGGCATGAAGAAGGAAAGCGCCAAGCGGATGACAGAATTTATTCGTTCCGTACAAAGCACGTAGCCGTCGCCTGCTGACCGCAAAATTTTCGCGTTACGGTCACGGTTACGGTCAAAGTAAATTTGGCAGAAAAGCGCCAACTTTTGAAGCAAGAAAATCAGCCTTTCCCCCGTAAAGCAAAAGAAATCCCGCACCAAATCTGGTGCGGGATTGGTGGGGGAAGGTGGATTCGATGGCTTGCTTTGCACGGCAAAGCAATAAGGAGAAAACCAGTTTGCGAACTGGTTTGTTAGGCAGGCCACTGGCCTGTTGGATTTAATTGGGTTCGAATCCGCCTTCGATACCAATAAAAAGAGGACACCCTACGGATGTCCTCTTTTTATTGGTGGGGGAAGGTGGATTCGAACCACCGAAGCTATAAGCAGCAGATTTACAGTCTGTCCCCTTTGGCCACTCGGGAATTCCCCCAGATATTCAGTTCTTGTCGGAACTTATTTATAATAGCATAGATTTTTCATTTGTCAAGCATTTTTTCTTGTGTTCCAATCAAGCTGTAGGAATTGCATCCAGTGTTACTCCCGAGCGGCTATAAGGTTTTGTTCATGCAGATAAGCGGGCGGAAAAGCACTTTGAAAGAACGTTGACAGCGAAAAGAACTTCCATAAGAAACGTGGAAAGGAAGCCTGGAATGACACACAGCACATGCCCGTACTTAGCAAAGATGGAAAATGGACGAAAAAGTGCGAATTAAGAGCCAATTGATTCTTGCAATTTGCACATGCAATAGTTATAATAAAATAGAAAAGCGCCTGTTGCTTTTTGCGGTTAACAACCTGTACATTATCATCCATTGTCGAGGAGGAGAGACTTGAGTTTTTTACAGCGGTTGGAAGAGGTGCGTTTTATTTTTCACGTCGGGAAAATGGAGGAGTTATGAAAAAAGTGTTGCAGCAATGCTGGCGGTGTGCCTGCTACTGACCGGATGCAAAAAAACGGATGCTGTTGCACAGTATCTGGCGGAGGGAATTGCACAGCAAATCGCATGGATGGACGATATTCCATTCACGGATGGACCGGACATGGGGTACGATGACATCGGTTCAAACTGGACGGCACCGCAAACGGAGAGCGGCGTGCCGGGACCTGTTTACGACGAGATCTATAAGGAAATAGAATCGGGGAATTACCGGCAGGCCCAGAGCAAGCTGGAGGCTGCAATAGATCGGTATGGAAACGATGACCATTTTGCGGAGCTTTCGGAGATGCTCCATGCGGTGGGCGGCATTACTCGCAACAATACTGCCGGTGCCTTTGTCGAAAATTGCAGCGTCAGCATGACAACGGACGGCTGCACATTTGTTGGGGGTGTTGCGGAATATCAGTCCGGAACGGTGTCCGATTGCACTGCGGCGCTCCAGATAAACGGAGTGACATGCCTGGGGGGCATTTCGTATGCCAATGCCGGAAAGATCCAGAACTGTACGGCGAACGGAACCGTGCATACCGACCATACCAATGGCTACCTGGCGGCGTTGGTTGGGGAAAACCTGAAAACCGGGACGATCTCCGGCTCAACGGCAACGGTAAAAAATGATGTCAGGGGCACAATACTTCCTCTGGTGGGCAATCAATAGCTGTACAAACAGGTATATTGGCTGTGACAGGGCACCGGTATGGGGTGGCACGCGGAAGAACTGTGCGGAACTGTAGAAACAAACGGAGGATATTGTATGAGACACTGGAAAATGATAGCAATGCTCGTTGCTTTTGCACTGCTGGTTGCAGGCTGCGGCGGCAATGCGGAAAAAAAGACTGCTGATATGGCAGCAATTTATGAGCAGGTGGCGGAAAGCTTACCGGAAATGTATCAGATGGATGCAGACACCATGCTGAACTATTTGGGCATCAGTATGGATGACTGTATACAGGCAGTGGCAGCGGTGGCCAGCGAGGGTGTGCGTGCGGACGAGATCTGGCTGATCGAGGCAAAAGATGCCCGGGCCCTGACCAAGATCCAGGAGCTGGCGCAAAGCCGTCTGGCAGCAAAGGAGGAGGAGACGGTCCAGTATGCACCGACGCAGTATTCCATTGTGAAGGATGCGAAGAGGCTGACCCAGGGGCAGTATTTTGCCCTGGTGGTGTCTCCGGATGCGGACACGATCCTGGCAGCTGTGAAAAGTGCCTGGGAGTGATTCTTGGTAGAGAGAGAGGTCGCACGATGAGATACAACCGAGGGCTGCTGGTGCTTTGCGCAGCAGTCGCTATTGCCGTGACGCTGCACGGATGCGGTGCGAAAGAGACGATGCCGGAGGAAACGCAGCGTCAAACGGAAGAAACACAGATCCGTCCGGTCACTTCCGCGCCTGCTGCAGAGGCTTCCCCGGAAGGAGAGCCTTTGAAAACGGGAAACGTACACCTGACGGTTTCCCGACTGGCATTGGCCTATCCGGGGAGAACAGAGGACATTTATTGCGGTACGGCACCGCGGGAAGAAATTGTCTGGGCATCCGGTGCGCCGGATATCATCTCTGTGGAGAACGGCGTGGTGAGCGCCCTGTCAGAGGGAGAAGCAGAAATTACTGCGGTCTACGGAGACCAACAGGCCAGCTGTACGGTCGTTTGCCTGGCAGAGAGCGTGGAGGCTTGGAAGGCCTTGGACAATCGCACACTTAGCCAGAGCGTGCGGGAGCCGCCCGTGCCGGCAGAGGGACCATGCACCTATTTTGATGATGCCGGCTTTGTGGGAGACTCCGTGACGTATCAGTTGCTGTACACACAGGGAAGAAAAGAGCGCATCGGTTCTCCTGTTGAGCTGTTCCGACGCAGCGCCAGCGTAAAGGGGTTTACGGACTACTATTGGAATCTTGTATTCCGGGGCCAGGAGCAAAAACTTGAGGATGCTGTGGCAGAGTCCGGCGTGAAGAAATTGTTCATAATGCTTGGCTCAAATGATATGGGATTTGTTACGGTAGAGGATACCATGAAAAACTGGGATATTCTCATTGACCGTATCTGGGAAAAGTCACCGGAAGTGGAGATATACATAGAGTCAATTCTGCCAAGCGCCACCGGAGACCGCAATTACAACGGGAAAAATGAAAAAATATCCCAGTATAATCGTGCGCTAAAGGACTTTGCCCAGGAAAAAGGACTCCACTATATAGAAATCGGTGGCTATTTTGAGGACAGTCTCGGCAGATTGGCCGCAGGCTATTCCTCGGATGGGGATGTGCATATTACGGAAAACGCGGTATATAGGTGGAGCGATATCCTGCGCCTTTTTGCACAGTGCCAGGAAGAATAAACTGTAGATCCAATCAAAGGCTGAGGGACTCCTCAGCCTTTGTAAATGATTCCGCAATGCCCCAACAGGAGGAGCTCACAAGATGCTGTTTTCGTCCAACACGTTTCTGTTCTTTTTTTTACCTATAACAGTGCTTACCTACTACCTTTGCCCAAGGCGATGGCGCAATGCACAGCTGCTGCTTGCAAGTCTGGTCTTTTACGGGTGGGGAGAACCTAGATTTTTGCCGCTGATGCTTATTGTGATTCTGCTGAACTATTTCTGCGGGATCGCTGCCGCAGCGTGCATAGAAAAAGGAATGCACTCCGGGCCGATTTTATGGCTCGATATCGTCCTGAATTTAGGGATACTCTGCTTCTTTAAGTACGGGAGATTTTTCTTTGGAGATCGGTTCCCTGAAGTTGCGCTTCCGCTGGGAATCTCCTTTTATATTTTCCAGGCCATGGGCTATACCATAGACGTTGTACGCAAGGAGGTCCCTGCCCAAAGAAATCTTTTGATCTTTGGAACATACGTTACCCTGTTCCCACAGCTGGTTGCCGGTCCAATCGTTCGCTACCGGGATGTTGCGGGACAGCTGAAAAGCAGAAGAGAAAACACAGAGCAGTTTGCCTATGGGCTTCAGCGATTTGTGCTGGGACTTTCCAAAAAAGTGCTGCTGGCAAACACCTTCGGCGGTGCATGGAATGCGCTGCGTGACGGTGCTGGTTTCATTTCAGGCTGGCTGGGACTGATGTGCTATACCCTACAGATCTATTTTGATTTCTCTGGATATTCTGATATGGCAATTGGGCTGGGAAGTTTGTTCGGGTTTTCTTTTCTGGAAAATTTTCAATACCCATACAGCAGCCAAAGCGTTACGGAATTCTGGCGTAGGTGGCATATCTCTCTTTCCAGCTGGTTTAAAGAATATGTCTATATTCCATTGGGGGGCAATCGGAGGGGAAAGGCGCGGCAGATCCTGAATATTTTGATCGTTTGGCTCCTGACGGGGCTATGGCATGGGGCCAGCTGGAACTTTGTGCTGTGGGGCGGCTATTATGCCGTGCTTCTGATCGTGGAAAAGCTATGGCTCTTGAATTGGTCCAAACGATGGCCAAAGGGATTGCGGCATATTGGAACAATGCTGGCAGTTATGGTTGGCTGGGCGATTTTTTATTTTGAAGATATGTATCAGTTGACCGGTTTCCTGATGAGACTGCTGTCTCCCAAAGTTTCCGGGGAGGGACTGTTTTACTTGCCGATGCTTTTGCTGGGCGGTTTTTGTGCTTTACCTGCCGCCGGGGGCCTTTTCAAGAAAATGCCCGACGGAGCAAAATGGGCGGCCTGCCTTCTGCTGTTTGTGCTTTGTGTAGCATCTCTGGCCAGCAAAAGCTACAATCCGTTTATCTACTTCCGCTTCTAGGAGAACAGGCGATGAAAAGAAAAAATATAGTTGGAAGCGCAGTGTTATGTGCGTTTCTACTGGTTATTTCCGTGGGCTATTTGCTGCTTCCAAAGCGTGATTTTTCAAGATTGGAAAAAAGAAATCTCGAAAAAATGCCGGAATTTACGATCAATGCTATACTGGATGGCAGTTGGGCAGAGGAAACGGAGGATTTTTTGGCGGATCAGATGCCAGGCAGGGATTTTTTTGTTGGCCTGAACGCCTATTATGAAAAAATGCTTGGATTGCAGAAGGCAAAGCCAATCTGGGTCCTGAATGGAAAGCTGGTGCGCCGCCCGGTCAAGGCACAGCAGGGGGTGATGGAAAGACAAATCGGTGCCATCAATCGATTCGCGGAGCAGATGGATGTTCCGGTGGCGCTGTCTTTGATTCCTTCCTGCGGATTTGCCCTGGAAGCTCCGGAGTATAAAGACGAAGCACTGATCGGGGAAGCATATGTGCTTTCAAATGTGGAAACGATCGACCTACGGGAAGTATTCAGAGGCAGACCGGATCTGTTCTATTCCACGGACCATCACTGGACCAGTGCCGGAGCCTTTGAAGCGTACCGGGTATTGATGGGCTGTTTTGAAAAACCTGTGGAAACAGCGTATTCAATAGAGACATTTGATAATTTTCGTGGGGCAAATTATGCGGCCAGTGGATTGTGGCTCACGCCGGCAGAAAAAATGGAGCTATGGACAGGCCCTGCGCCAATCACCTCTATATGTGCAGGGGTGTCCCATGAAGGTGTTTTCTTTCGGGATCAGCTGGAAGAGTACGATCCCTATCAGGTATTCCTGAACGGAAATCAGCCCTTGATCCATTTGTACAACCCCAATGGGCATGGAAAGCTTTTGGTGGTCCGGGACTCTTTTGCCAGTAGTCTGGCGGGATTTCTTGCGCAAAGCTATGCTCAAGTAACACTGGTGGACTTGCGACATTATAAGCAGCCGCTCTCGCTTCTGGTAGAGCAGGAGCATTTTGACCAGATCCTCGTGCTATACAGTCTGGAAAATTTAATTACGGACACGAATCTCATCCTTTTAAGATGACTCTTCAGCGCACTGCGAAACCGGGAGAAGATTGTTGGCTTCACAGGATTTTCCACACCAATCATGGAATCCTTACCTGCGGCTGTGGACAACTTTTCAGGAGATGTCAGGTCGCAAAATATAGATGAAGGATTCGGCAATCCTTTAGGACGGCTGCGGCCTTTTTCCTGATTCTTGTGATTGGGCTTGTTTATTCCTCGCGGAGTGAGGAGAGCTCCGGTGTTACCCATCTGGCTTTTCATACCGGCGGATATTTTACAATGGTCGACCAGCAAGGGGTGCGCACGAATCTGTTTTATCCAGTTCTTCGGTGATGTGTGCTTCCATATAGTCGATGGCGTTTTGAATACCGGTGATCCAGTCCATAGGATTCCCTCCTGTCGAGTTCCATTCTAGCATAGATGCGGCGGCTTCTCCCGACATTGTATGCGATTCGGTGACAGGGAAGGCCCGCGCGGCGCGTTCGTTCAGCCTGTTTCCGGAGAGACCTGGCCTGGTTGTGGCCATTTTACGACCGAATCTGCTGCGCGTCAAGTACGATCGAGGGAAAAGCAAAAGGCAGGGACGAAAAATCCCTGCCTTGGTGTTTGGTACGGAAGCTGCGGCGGAAAGCCGGACGCGGGCGTTTATCCCAGCACCAGCAGCAAAAACAGAAAATATTTTTCTCCCAGTTCCTATTATACCCCACGGCCCTTGCAATGGAAAGGCACCTGCTCAATCCAATGAGCAGGTGCTTATCAAGCCTTTATTTTTCCAGGATCACAGGACACTGGGCGGTGACGGCGGTTTGGATGAGCTTGGCGGCATCCTCGGGGGAGAGGAGCAGCTGCTCGCCGCTTCGCATATTCTTCACGGAGCACAGGCCCTTTTCAATCTCGTCCTCTCCAAGAAGAACGGCATAGGGGACCCCCAGCTTGTTGGCGTAGGCCATTTTCTGCTTGAATTTCTTCTGCTCGCCATACAACTGCACCCGCAATCCGGCGGAGCGCAGGGTTTCGGCCAGGGCAATGGCCGGGGCCATGTCGGCGGTCATGGGAAGCACCAGGGCATCCGCCGGGGCGCTGGGCAGGGCGGGATTCAGCAGACCCTGCTCGTCCAGCACATAGAAAAGCCGGGTCAGACCGATGGAAATGCCCACGCCGGGCAGGGGCTTGTCGATGTAGTAGCCCGCCAGATTGTCATACCGGCCGCCGGAGCAGACGGAGCCGATCTCCGTGTGATCAAGCAATGTGGTCTCGTAGACCGTGCCGGTATAGTAGTCCAGACCGCGGGCAATGGTCAGGTCCACGGCGAAATTCTCCTCGGGAACGCCGAAGGCGGAGAGGTTGGCGGTGACGGCCTTCAGTTCCGCAAGGCCGGTGTCGAAAATCTCGCTCTTACCGGTATAGCCCTCCAGAGCGGCAATGACCTGGGCGTTGGTGCCGCGAATGGCGATGAAGCGCAGAATGTCGTCCGCCTGGGCTTCTTCCAGACCGCAGTCCTCCAGGAGGATGGTCTTCACCTTGTCGGGGCCGATCTTGTCCAGCTTGTCCACGGTGCGCATGATGTCGCCGCTCTTCTCGGCCAAACCCAGCATATCATAGAAGCCGGTGAGGATTTTCCGGTTGTTGACCCGAATCTGGAATCGGGTCAGGCCGAAGCCCCGGAAGACCTTGTAGATAATGGCGGGGATTTCCGCTTCGTTGAGAATATCCAGCTTTCCGTCGCCGATGATGTCGATATCCGCCTGGTAGAATTCCCGGAAGCGGCCTCTCTGGGCTCGCTCACCCCGGTAGACCTTGCTGATCTGGAAGCGGCGGAAGGGAAAGGCCAGCTCATTGTAGTGCAGGGCAACGTATTTGGCCAGAGGCACGGTCAGATCGAACCGCAGGGCCAGATCGCTGTCGCCCTTGGTGAAGCGGTAGATCTGCTTCTCGGTTTCGCCGCCGCCCTTGGCCAAAAGGATCTGGGCATCCTCAATGGCGGGGGTGTCCAGGGGGGCAAAGCCGTAGGAGGCGTAGGTCCTGCGGAGGATCTCCATCATTTTTTCCAGCTTGATTTGCTTGTCGGGCAGCAACTCCATGAAGCCGGAAAGGGTGCGGGGTTTGATCATATCCATAAAGTAAATGTCTCCTCAGAATTTTGTCTTGCTGTGGACCATTTCACGCCAGTCCAGGTCGCCCCGCTGCAGGCCAAGGATGAACATCTCGGCGGAAGCCAGGTTGGTGGCAATGGGGACATTCTGCTTGTCGCAGTGGCGGATGGTCTCGATCATCTGGGCGTCGTCCCAGGGGTCGGTGATGTTGGGGTCGGTAAAGAGCAGCACCAGGTCGATCTCGTTGTAGGCGATGCGGGCATTGATCTGCTGGTGGCCGCCCTGCTTGTGGGAAAGCAGCAGGGTGATGGGCAGACCTGTATTGTCCGCAATCAACCGCCCGGTGGTAGCGGTGGCGTAGAGGCTGTGCTTCTGAAGGACGCTTTTGTAGGCCGTGCAGAACTGAACCATCAGTTCCTTCTTTTTGTCATGGGCCAGAAATGCAATATTCATACAGGTCACTCCTTATCTTTTGTCATAGTTTTATGGGGGCGGTGATCCCCTCCAGCCGGTCTGCAATGCGCCGGAAGGCCCGGGCGGCGGGGCAGCGCCTGGCATAGGCCAGCGCCGGTACCCCGAAGGCTGCGGCAAGGGTGATATTGGGGTCTTCCGGGACAACCCCTGCCAGAGGGGTCCCGGTGGTGTCCATAATATCGTCAATGGTCAGCCGGACGGTGGAGAGCATCTCCTCGTCCACACGGTTGACAACGAGGCGGACATTTTTCTTTCCCTCCAGCTCCAGCAGGTCGCTGACCCGGGCGGCATCCCTTACGGCGGCAGGGCCGGAGCCCGTGACCAGCAAGAACCGGTCGACCCACCCGCTGGTGAGCCGGAACCCGGCGTCGACCCCTGCGGGTGCATCCAGGAATACAAACTCAAACTGCTGCCGGGCCTCCAGAAGCATCCTCCCGAAGGGCTCCGGGTCAATTTTCTCCACAGGGGTGTTCATCGGGGCCGTCAGGAAGAAGAGACTGTCATATTTGGGATGGCGGCAGGCATCTGAGAGCGCATAGCTCCCCTGACACACATCCAGGAAGGAAAGGGAAGCGCAGTCGGACATGCCCAGAGAGATATCCAGATTCCGCAGCCCTACATCGCAGTCGATGCACAGCACCTTCCGGCCCTTTTCGGCCAGAGCGGCGGCAAGCCCGGCGCAGACGGAGGTTTTGCCCGTGCCGCCCTTGCCGGAGACAATGGCATAGAGCTCTCCCATGCGATTTTCCCTCCAACATAGTTTAAACCATTATAAAGCCAAAACGTACAAAAATCAATAGGAAAAATGCCATTTCAGAAAACCATTTCATCACATTGCATAAAATTCTCTTATAGACACAATGGGACTATTTGCAAAAAAATGGTTGCACCTAAGGGGGATGTGCGCTATAATAGAGACGAAAAAATGGGCTTCGGCTCATGAATTGGAGGAATATTTCATGTTTGATGCAATGATCGAAACTCTGAAGGCCAATCCCCGGAAGATCGTCTTTACTGAGGGCCACGATGCCCGTATCCTGGAGGCCACCGCTCGTCTGGTTGAGGGCGGCTTCCTGACCCCCATCCTCATTGGCAATGTGGACGAGGTCAAGGCCAATGCTGCCAAGGGCGGCTTCAACATCGAGGGCGTGGAGATCATCGATCCCGCTACCTATCCCGAGATGGACAAGATGGTGGACAAGATGGTGGAGCTCCGCAAGGGCAAGATGACCCCCGAGGACTGCCGCAAGGCTCTGTCCAAGGGCAACTACTTCGGCACCATGCTGGTGAAGATGGGCTATGCCGACTCCCTGCTGGGCGGCGCTACCTACTCCACTGCCGATACCGTCCGTCCTGCTCTGCAGCTGGTGAAGACCAAGAAGGGCGCTCATCTGGTGTCCTCCTGCTTCATCCTGGTCCGCGGCGAGGAGAAGCTGGCCATGGGCGACTGCGCCATCAACCTGAGCTATGAGGACAGCGTAGACAAGGAGGGCAACGTCACTCTGACCGCTGCCCAGAAGCTGGCCGAGGTGGCCATTGAGTCTGCCCGTACCGCCAAGGTTTTCGGCATTGACCCCAAGGTTGCCATGCTGAGCTTCTCCACCAACGGCTCCGGCAAGGGCGGCACCGTCAAGCTGAGCCACGATGCCACCATCGTCGCCAAGGAAATGGCACCTGAGCTGGCCATCGACGGCGAGATGCAGTTCGACGCCGCCGTGGCTCCCGAGGTTGGTCAGCTGAAGTTCCCCGGCTCTCCCGTGGCCGGTCACGCAAACACCTTCATCTTCCCCAACATTGAGGCCGGCAACATCGGCTACAAGATCGCCCAGCGCCTGGGCGGCTTCGAGGCCTACGGCCCCATCCTGCAGGGCCTGGCAGCGCCCATCAACGACCTGTCCCGCGGCTGCAATGCCGACGAGGTCTACAAGATGGCCATCATCACCGCTGCAATGGTGTAATTTGATTTTCTGAGGAAAACAGGGACTGCTGCAAACGCGGCAGTCCTTTTTTATGCCCCGGATGATCTCCGATGGGGCTGGCCTTGAACGTTTTCCGGGCGGGTCATTGACCCGCCCGGAAAACGTTACTGGAATTGCTTGCTGATGTCGAAAACATGGGACATGGTTGCGGCAGTGAGCGTCTGTCCGTCCAGAGTGGCGCTGGCGGAATAGTACCAGGAGCCCAGATTTTCAATGGAGAACAGCACCTGCACGCCACCATGCCAGACGGAATTATCCGCCTCGCAGATCGCAGGAGCGGGGCTTTCGTTTCCCTCGGTACGCTGAAGTTTGACCTGGGGCTGAATCAGTTTTTCGGCAAATTCCGGAACCGGAACGATGGATCCGTCGGCGTCCGTTTTCCAGACGCAGGGGAAAACGGTCCGTTCGCTCATATCTCCGGCGGCGACGCCAAAGCTGTCCGAAAGCGTGTGCTGATATCCGGCGGGGATGTTTTGATGAAGTGTACCGAAGAAGTATTCTTCTTCCGTGCCGTCGCCGTCCAGGTCATAGGTAAAGGCTGTGGTAAAGCCCTGATTGACGGCAGGTGCGGTGTCCTCAGACAGCGGAAGCTGTGTCCGAATCGGCTCGGAGGCCGGCGGCTCGGTGCCCTCCGGGGTGACTGCGGCGGCTTGTGTACCGGCTTCCGGAACCCCCGGAAGGGCAGCCGCTTCAACAGAGGGCGCAGTCTCGCCCTGCACCGGTCTCGGCCGGAAGGCGGCGAAAATCCCCAGCGCCAGGATCGCAGCGGCGGAGACCCCGGCAACGGTAAGCCACAGCCTGCGGCGTTTCCGATAATGGAGCCGCCGGAGGACGGCTGCGCGCAGCTCTGCCGCTGTCTGATAGCGCTTGTCCACATTTACTTCAATGCACCGTTCGATGACGGGACGGAACGGCCCCGCCGCCAGGGCCCGGGAGGGGTGCTGCCCGATGAGCATTTCGTTGAAGGTCACACCGGCGGCGTAAAGGTCGGCGCGGGCATCCGTCTGGGAAAAGCCGTATTGCTCCGGCGCGGCATAGCCGGTGGTGCCCATGATCCGCGTGTCGCTGTTGTGAGTCGGGTTGGATATCCGGGAGACATCAAAGTCGATCAGCACCAGCTCACTGCCCCGCAGGATCAGGTTTTCCGGTTTGATATCCCGGTGGACGATTCCGGCCTGGTGCAAAACGGTGAGCGCGTCGCAGAGCTGGCAGATAATATCTGCCGCCTCCGCCTCCGGCAGGAAGCCCTTTTCCAGAAGGAAGGCCAGTGTATCGCCGGTTATAAACTCCTCTACGACGGCGGTCCGGTCTCCAACCTCCTGCACCTGGTAGATCTGGGGAAGGTGCGGGCAATGGAGCTGTGCCAGCTTTTGGTACACGTTTCCCTTTCCTTCAAATTCCCGGTAGATACGGCGCTGACCGCTTTCGCGGTCCCTGGCCAGATAAATGCAGCTGTGTCCTGCGGATTTCAGCTGCTTCTCAAGCCGTATGGATTCTAATTCAATCACGACAAGTCCTCCGATGACAGCTTAAATGATACGAAAGTATTATAGCAGGCGACCAAATCCTTGTAAAGGTCGAACGGTATGAGAAAAAGAAGAAAAAGCCGGACCGGAAGTCAGCATTGTTTCCATAGCCCGACCTTTCTAAAATACTATTTAATCAAACTGTTTTTTTGCAAGTAATTGATGTACTTCTGCTAAACTGTTGTTCATAGCCAAACCTCAACCTCCTTGTGCTTAGTATATGAAGTTTTGGCTTTATCTTGTAGTTTGCGAATATCCGTATAAACAGAAAAGCCCTTTGAGAAAAGGATTTCTCCTCTCTCAAAGGGCAAGTTGGCAAACTGGAATTTGACAAGAACCTTATAGCTTCATATTTTCAAACCTATTATATCAATTTTTTCTTGATTTAATCATAAAAAATGCTATACCAGCAACTATTATGTATCCGAACAATGA